>Ga0265316_10001543_pt1 | contig 24697 bp, 18 predicted proteins | sample 4522metaG_FD_202092 | JGI IMG/M metagenome (GOLD analysis project Ga0265316, IMG submission 202092) | Rhizosphere microbial communities from Carex aquatilis grown in University of Washington, Seatle, WA, United States - 4-5-22 metaG | ecosystem: Host-associated > Plants > Roots > Rhizosphere >... | reverse complement strand
GGCGGCGGCAAAGAGGGAGCGCGGCGATTCCGCGGGCGCTGGCCTCCCGAACGAGCTGGCTGACGCCTCGGCGGCCTGCGCCGGCGGCGGCGGCAAAGAGGGAGCGCGGCGATTCCGCGGGCGCTGGCCTCCCGAACGAGCTGGCTGACGCCTCGGCGGCCTGCGCCGGCGGCGGCGGCAAAGAGGGAGCGCGGCGATTCCGCGGGCGCTGGGAAAATCGCCGGGGCGTCTCGACCGGGATTTGGCGCGGCTGGCTCGCGCGGCGCGCGCGGCTGTCGGCGCTGAAGGTCCGGCTGGATCTGGTACACTACCTCTAAAATATGAATGCCAACGCTGCCAAAGACGCCGGACGCGCCCTGGGACGCAATCCGGACCGGTTGACGCTCGCCGAACGCCTGGCGCTCGCCGGGAAGTTCATCGCACTGGAGATCTATTCGCCCGAGACCCTCCCGCTGCGGCGCATTGAAGCCATCGGCGATTCCGTGGCCCAGTGCGTGCGCACACTGCAATCGCGAGGGCTGGACGCGCGGCACTTCGAGTTCCAACGGCTGGCGCGGCCCTACTGAGGGCGGCCCTACTGAGGGCGGCCCTACTGAGCGCACCTCCGCGGGGCTAAAAGAACCGCACCGGAATATTGCCGGGAGAGTAGCCGATGCCCACCGACGCGCTGTAGATCACCCGGTTGTAGCCGCTGAAAGTGGCGCTCCGGTATTTGGTGGCGGTGAACGAAGAGACGAAGCTCAGGTGATTCAGAATCAGCCGGCTCATGGAATACGATCCCATGACGTTGCCGTACGATCCCTGCACATTGCCGAAAGACAGGGCGGTCACATAGCCGGCGGACAAGCCCAGGCTCCACTTCCGAAGACCCGTGTAGCCGTATCCCACCGTGGCTGAGAGGGATCTGGACGTCAGGAACAGACCGTTTCCGGGTGTGATGGATTCTCCCGCGCTGGCGTAAGCCACGCCGTGTTGGAAGGATCTCGACAACCGTATGGCAAAATTGGGAGCCCAGAGAACAGTGTGAGAAATCACGGTTCCGGCGGAGAGGGGGCAAGGCTGATTGAGGCCCGGCGGGCAGAGGATTGCGAGTATGGCGGGATCGATGGGCACCGTCTGCACGAAATTGCTCTCCACCCGCGAGGCTCCGCCGTAACCCGAGATCTCCCACCAGCGGTTCAGGCGCGTCGAGAGGGTAAGAGCGGCACTGTGTACGTAGGTCGCGCCCTGGCTGTGGCTGTAGGTGTACTCCACGAAGTTGTAGCTGCCCCCGATGGTAGTGCGGCGCGTCAGGCGATATTGCACGTCTCCATTTGCGCCCAGGCCAGTGGCTCCAAAAAGGGCGCTGGACCGGTAAAAGTTGCCGAAATAGGCCCCTCCCAGGCCGAACGAAAGCCGCGTGGACTTCTGGATGGTGAGGTTTGCCTGCGTGGTGTTGTAGTAGGTGCGATTATTGTAAAAGTCCGTAGTGGGAATGTAGCTCTGGGAGGGATCGAAGGGCACCGACGAGTTCAGCGCAACCGTAGCGGGAGCAAACTGCGTAAACATTCCGGCGCTTTCCCGCAGCGAAAAACTGATGTGCCGCGAGAACTGGTGGGAAAGGCCCAGCGAAAGACCCTGGCTGAAGCTGTCGAAGTAACCGGCCTGGGAATAGTGGCTGAAGCCGCCACTGTAGTTCACGCCGAAATGAGTATGCTTCCAGGTGTGAGCCCCGCTGACGCCGAGGGTGACCGTTTGTCCGAACGACGATTCGGTTGGCAGTTGACCTTGCGCGTCGGGTGCCGAGACGCCTGCCAGTCCGTCGGTATAGTTGGCCGTGAGCGCCACCGAGAAAGTAAAGTCCACTTTCGGCCCGGCCATGGCCGCCGGCGCCTCGCCGCGCGACAGGATCGCCGGGCCGGCGTACTGCGCGAATGCAGGCGCCACCAGACCGAGCATGAGGAACCCACGTAGCAGATTCAATAGATTGTCCTCCGATCTCCCACGAAATTATCGCAACGTGGGAGTCACATCAAAGTCTGACGCGGCCATCCGCAACATGTCAAGCGGTCTATGGTTAGGTTAGGTACTCGGATGACCATCCGGTTCCGTCCGGCGTGCCGGAGTGCAGCACGGCGCCCTCGAGGTCGCGCCCCCCGGGCCGGCCGGGTGCGCGACGTAGAATTGAGAGTTGTTCGGAAATGCCGGCCAGTCGTAGCAGTACTTCAGGCAGAGCCGCGACCGCAAGGGAGCGCCTCATGGCGCGGATCGCGCCACCAAAGGCAAATGAAGAACCAGCCTGCGGCGAAGATGCGGCGAAGGCAGAAGCTTGGGGGGCTGGTTTTTCAGGGGAGCGGTAGCCTGCCCCGACCGCTCCCTAACGGTCGCGGCTCTGAACGCGGCGCTGATTGGGGTCCGCGCTCCAACTCTATGGCGCACCCCCCCCGTGCCGGCCGTGCCGCCGTCAGCGGGCGTTCTGAGCGATACTGGTGATTCGGCCGCTATCGGGAGCCCAGAAAGCGGGGAGACGAGCGTGAACTACACTCTGATTGGCAATCTCAGCGACGAGATCCCGATTCCCGAAAAGGGGATCCTGAGCCGCACCTTGTATAACGACGATCACGTGAAGATACTGGCATTTGGGTTCGCGGCGGGCGAGGAGCTTTCCGCGCACACCGCGCCCATGGCGGCCAGCATCTACATCCACAGCGGCGAGGCGCGCCTCACCCTGGGCGAGGACACCTGCGACGCGCAGGCCGGCACGCTGGTGCATATGGCGCCGCAACTGACTCACGGGATCTTCGCCAAAACGCCGGTGGTCATGCTGCTCGAAATGTACAAGCAGGCGCGGTAGGGGCCGCCGTTATTCAGCCAGCGCGCGCAGGTCGTCCACCCAATAGTCCGGCTCCAGGCGCGCCAGCTCTTCCAGCTTGCCGTAGCCGTAGCGCACCGCGCAGGTTTTGACGCCGGCGCGGTGGCCGGCTGCCATGTCGGCGGTGGAATCGCCAATCATGAGGCACTCTTCCGGCCGCGCGCCCAGTGCCGCCATGGCGGCCAGAATCACGTCCGGCGCGGGCTTGTAAGGGATGCCGTCGGTGCCCTGCACGTGGTCGAAATGTTGGATCAGTCCGAACTGCGTCAACACCGCGCGGGTGGTTGGCGTGCCCTTGGTGGTGGCCGTGGATTTGCGACCGCCCAGCGCCGCCAGCGCCTCTTTGGCGCCCGGATACACCCTGGTGAGCTGGTGTCCGCGGCCCAGGTAGATGGTGCGGTACTGCTGGATCAGCGCATCGATCTGCTCCCTGCTATAAGCCGGGAAAACGTCCTGAAACAGGTCGATGAGGTGCAGCCCCACGAAGCTCTTGAGGTACTCAAAATCCCTGGCGCCGCCGCCGTGAGCGTCGATCACCTGCTGGACCGCGCCGCAGATGTCGCGGGCGGAATCGAGCAGCGTGCCGTCGATATCGAAGAGGTAAACCGGGAACCGGGGAATCACGCCGGCTGCGGCCGCTCCCCTTCGGAAAGGCCCGGAACGCGCCGGCCCTCGGGCCGGAGCACTTGCTGAGTATGATCCTCGGCGTCCTTGCCGCCATCCTGTTGCCGCGGCGGAAGGATCTCGCCCCGGATGAGCTGCTTGACTTCTTCGCCGTCCAGGATCTCGCGTTCCAGCAGCGCCTCGGCGATCTTCACCAGGGCGTCCGAATGATCTTCCAGGATGGCGGCGGCGGTGTCATACCCGCCCTGCACCAGTTTCTTCACCTGCTCGTCGATGCGGATGGCCGTCTCTTCGCTGTAGTCGCGGTGCTGGGCGATTTCGCGGCCCAGGAAGATCTGCTCTTCCTTCTTGCCGAAGCTCAGCGGACCGAGCTCGCTCATGCCCCATTCGCACACCATCTTGCGGGCCAGGTCCGTAGCGCGTTCGATATCGTTGCCCGCGCCGGTGGTCATCTGGTGCATGTACTTCTCTTCGGCGATGCGGCCGGCCATCAGGATGGCGATCTCCGCCTGCAGGTAGTCGCGATTGTAGGAATGCTTGTCGTCGATAGGCAACTGCATGGTCACGCCCAGCGCCATGCCGCGGGGAATGATGGTAACTTTGTGCAGCGGATCGGCATTGGGCAGCACCGCCGCGGCCAGCGCGTGGCCGGCCTCATGGTAGGCCGTGTTTTTCTTTTCGGCGTCGCTCATGACCATGGACTTGCGCTCGGCGCCCATCAGGATCTTGTCCTTGGCCAGCTCAAAATCCAGCATCATGACCACTTTGCGGTTTTGCCGCGCGGCGTTCAGGGCGGCTTCGTTCACCAGGTTGGCCAGGTCCGCGCCCGCCAGGCCCGGTGTGCCGCGCGCCAGCACCGAAAGGTTGACGTTATCGCCCAGGGGAATCTTCTTGGTGTGGACCCGCAGGATGGCTTCGCGCCCCTGCACGTCCGGACGGCCCACCACCACGCGCCGGTCGAAACGCCCGGGCCGCAGCAAGGCGGGGTCGAGAACGTCGGGCCGATTGGTGGCGGCCACCAGGATCACACCCTCGTTCGATTCGAAGCCGTCCATTTCCACCAGCAACTGGTTGAGCGTCTGCTCGCGTTCGTCGTGGCCGCCGCCCAGGCCGGCGCCGCGATGCCGTCCCACGGCGTCGATTTCATCGATGAAGATGATGCAGGGGGCGTTCTTCTTGCCCTGCTCGAACAGGTCGCGCACGCGGCTGGCGCCCACGCCGACGAACATTTCCACGAAATCCGAGCCGGAGATGGAGAAGAACGGCACGCTGGCCTCGCCGGCGATGGCGCGCGCCAGCAGCGTCTTGCCCGTTCCGGGAGGGCCGATCAGCAGCACGCCCTTGGGAATGCGTCCGCCAAGCTTCTGAAATTTCTGCGGCTCGCGCAGAAACTCGATGATCTCCTGCAGCTCTTCCTTGGCTTCCTCCACTCCGGCCACATCTTTGAACGTGACCTTCTTCTGCTGGGTGGAGTGCAGCCGTGCGCGGCTCTTGCCGAAGCTCAGCGCTTTGTTGCCGCCGCTTTGCATCTGGCGCACCATGAAGATCCAGAAAGCCGCCAGGACGATGAATGGAGATGCCTGGAGCAGAATCGAAAACCACGTGCCGGAAGAAGTGTCTTTGATGGTGACGTCGACGTTCTTGGATTTCAGAAGGTTGTAGATGTCGGGGTAATTCAGCGGAATGGTGGTGTGGAGTTCCTCTTCGGGGTTCTTCATGTGGCCGTGTACGTCGTTGGCCGCGATGTTGACTGTTACCACGCGGCCGGCCGCAACCTGGTCCATGAAACTCGTGAAAGTAAGCTCCTTGTCCTTGGGCCCGTTGCCATTTCTTACTACGTAGATCACCAGACCCGCAACGAAAATCAAAACCACCCACAGCATCAAATGTTTGATATTTGAATTCACGAAACCTCCCTGCCCGGCCTATCTCTATAGACGCCGCCTCGCGCAATCCCGATTCCGAATTCCGTCACGGCGCTCCGGTTTCCCGGATTCTCAGCGCCACGGCGCATCCGGGTCCCGCGGCGAAACGCGCTGCCGGTCCGAACCGTCTGGCCCACACGATTGCGGTGCCGTCCGTCACCACCGGCCAATGACGGCGCTCCCAAAGGGGAATACGCGCTTTGTGGAAGAGGGTCTTGATCTTTTCCTCGCCGGTGCTTCCGCTGGGCCGATACCGGTCGCCCGGTCTCCAGTTCCTTACTTCCAACGAACCGGACAGGACACGCCAGTCTACCCAACCTGTCTCCTCATTATATACGGAATCCGGGGAACCCAATGTTTCCGCTATTTCAATCAGTTCCAGGGAAATCGCGATTTCGGTCCCGGGTACCCGCACGGTACCGGGCACGGGGGCGGGCAAACGGTATCCGCCGGCGGCCGTGCTTTCGGCATCCGGACGGCTGAACCGCAGCCACTCGAACGACCTGACCGCCTCCACGCCCGGCGCCTGGACGCGCCCGTGCCCTACCGATGCGGAAGCCATTTTCAGAATCGCGGCAATGTGGCCGAAGTCCACCCCGCGGAGATCTCCCTTGGCCCGTTCCAAGGCGCGCCGCACCAGCCGGCGAGCCGCCGCCAGAGGCAACTCCCGCAGTTGCCCGGCGCGCGCCAGCACCGCGCCGCCGCGTTCCACCAGGCGCCCAGCGGCCAGCCGGCCGATTTCCGCCTCCCAGTATTGCTCCTCCGCCAGGGCCCAATCGGCGGTGTGCGCCAGAGTCTCGCGGATGGCCGGATTCCACTCGCGCTCCAGTTGGGGCAGCAGTTGGTGGCGGATGCGGTTGCGCGCAAATCGCAGGCTCGCGTTGGACGAGTCTTCGCGCCAGGCGATACCGCGCTGGCGAAGGTACTGTTCCACCTCGGCGCGGCTGGCGCCCAGCAGAGGCCGCACTAGGGCGTCATCCGTGACCGGGTGGATGGCGGCCAGACCGGCGCCACCGGAACCGCGCAGGAAACGGAACAGCACGGTTTCCGCCTGATCGTCGCGGGTGTGGCCCAGGGCGATGCGGTCCATCGCCCCGCCGGCGAGTTGTTCCCGGAAAAACTCGCGGCGCGCGTCGCGGGCCGCCTGTTCCAGGTTGTCCGGCGAAGCGGCCACATCCACCGCCCGAACGGTGGCCGCGAGGCCCAGCCGGGCGGCCAGATGGCGGACGAATTCCTCGTCGTGCCGCGACTCCTCTCCGCGCAGCCCGTGGTTGAGGTGGAGCACCGTCAGCCGCAGGTCCCAGCGCGGCGCGAGTTCCAGCAGAACGTGGAGCAGGCAGAGGGAATCCGCGCCGCCCGAAACCGCCACGCCAACGCTTTGGCCTGGTTCGAACATGCGGTAGCGGCGGATGGTTTCGACAACGCGGGCAAGCAGCATGGGCGCCAGCCACCATTGTAGGGAATCGTCGCGGAGGTAATGGAGCAGGCCCACCGATCCAGCGCGGCTGGAAACCGCTATGCCGGCGCGCAGGCCGGGTTCGAGGTTTCGACAGCGCGGGGTGCGCATTAATCGTTTTGGGGATACCTGCCAAACCGCTCCCTGACGGTCGCGGCTCGGAGCTCGCGGCTCGGAGGTCGCGGCTCGGAGCTCGCGGCTCGGAGGTCGCGGCTCGGACACGGGCGCGTTGATTTCGCAGGGTTGCCGAGCCGGGCCCGGCACCCCGTGAGCGAGCGGAGGCATTCCCCAAAACGGTCGGAGGTACGGGTGCTATACTCAGGCCGGGAAAAGAATTTCAGCCAAAAGGAGTCGAATATGTATTCTTTGGGCACGATGATGCGGACCTTGGCCACCGTGGCTTTGGCGGCAGGTGTATTCGCGGCCGTTGCGGTCGCGCAAGAAGGGCCGGCGCAGCCCGCCGGTCGAGGCGGTAGGGGCGGCAGGGGCGGCAGGGGCGGCGGGCGAGGTCCCGCGGTGGTCTCGCCGGAAGTCCTGCCCGACGGGCGCGTGACGTTTCGCATCGCCGCCCCCAAAGCGGAAAGCGTGACGCTGAGCGCCAACGATGTCACCGTTCTCTTCACCGGCGGCGGCGCCGGCCCGCTGGCAGGCGCGGCCTCCAATCCCCCGGCCGCGACCCCAACCGCGGTTTCCCTGTCCGCCACTCTGGCTCAGACCCCCACTTCCCCAGCCGGCAACGGCCCCCAGTTGAAGAAGGGCGACAACGGAATCTGGGAAGCGACCTTGGGTCCCCTGCCGCCGGGCGGGTACCGCTACGTTTTCGAGGTGGACGGGGTGCGCGTGCTGGATCCCGTCAACACCCGCACGGCGGAATCCAACACCAATATTTGGAGCCTGTTCACCGTGGCGGGGTCGGATTGGATGGACACCCGGGATGTGCCCCACGGGGCGGTCGCGGAGGTTTTCTATTACTCCACCGTGCTCAAGACCACGCGGCGTATGCACATCTACACCCCGCCGGGGTACGAAGTGGGGAACCAGAAATACCCGGTCTTCTACCTGCTGCATGGCTCCGGGGACACCGACGATGCCTGGACATCCGTGGGCCGCGCCGGTTTCATCCTGGATAATCTGATCGCCTCCAAGAAAGCCAAGCCGATGATCGTGGCGATGCCTGCCGGCCACCAGCCCGGCTCCAACGGTTTCGGTTTCGGAGGCCCGCCCGCGCCCGCGGCGCCGGGAGCCGCGCCTCAGCCGGCGGCCGTGAACCCCTTCACCAACGAGTTCGTCACCGACATGATGCCGTACGTGGAAAAGAACTACCGCACCATCCCGGACCGGGCGCATCGCGCCATCGCCGGGCTTTCCATGGGCGGCAGCCAGACGCTGGATATCGCGTTCACCCATCTGGACAAGTTCGCCGAGATCGGCGTCTTCAGTTCTGGCGCGAGCCTGGGCGGCGGCGGACGGCGAGGCGCGGGAGCTCCCGGCGCGGCAGCTCCCGGCGCACCGGCCCCGGATGCCGCCGCGGCGCGGCCGCCCAGACCGGATTGGGAGGCCACGCACACGGCCGACCTCGACAACGCCAGCCTCAAGAAGGGCACCAAATTGATCTGGCTCCGCACCGGCGTGGACGACGGCCTGATCGCCAACACCAGGTCCACCGTGGAGCTGCTGAAGAAGCACGGCTTCGCGCCGGTTTTCAAGGAGAGCCCCGGCGCCCATAGCTGGTTCAACTGGCGCAATTACCTGTACGAGTTCGCACCGCAGTTATTCCAGTAAGCCGTTGCAGCGAGGCGTTCGAAGTAAGGCGGCGCTCGGATGCAGGAATATGATGCGGCCTTGAAGCTGCTCTTGCGGGGGCCGGCCAAGCTCACCATGCGCGAGCTGACCGGCTCCGCGATCGAAAGATGGCTGGATGTCGAGCTGCCCAAGGTGCAGAACACGCGCGTGGACCTGCTCGGAGAAACCGGCGAAGCCAGCCTGGTACATCTGGAGTTGCAAAGCGGGAACGATGCCGCCATGCCGCTGCGGATGGCCGAATACTGCCTCGGCGTGTATAGGCTGTTCGGAAAATTCCCGCGCCAGGTGCTCCTCTATGTGGGCGAAGCGCCCCTGCGAATGGCGAGCGAGATCCGCGGGCCTGACGTGTGGTTCCGATACCGCGCCATCGACATTCGCGAGCTGGATGGCGACCGTCTGCTGGCGAGTGCCGAAGTCGGAGATAATGTAATTGCGATCCTGGCGCGATTGCGGGACCATAAAGAAGCCGTCCGGCGGATTGTGGAACGGATCGCCGGTCTGGAGGCAGCCGGACGGGAGGCAATTCTGGACCAGTTGCTGGTTCTGGCCGGATTGCGGCACTTGGAAGAGGTTGTGGAACAGGAGGCGCGAAAGATGCCACTTCTCAACGACATCCTGGACAACAAGGTCCTGGGACGCGAGTATAAGCGTGGCCGGCAGGAAGGCCTGCAGGAAGGCCTGCAGGAAGGCCGGCAGGAAGGCGAACTTGCACTACTTTGCCGCCTGATCCGCCGGCGCTTCGGCGCAATCCCCAGTTGGGCCGAGGAACAGCTTGCCGGCCGGTCGGCCGCGGAGTTGGAAGTACTGGGCGACCGCGTGCTCGACGCGGGCAGCCTGGAAGACCTCTTGAAATAACGGTTGCCGCTCCGGAGCGCCGCCGCTCCGCCTTCCTGGCGGTCCGCAGGTAACCTGACGGGCGCGTGCGGGGGCCAGCGTCCGAAGGAACGCGATGCGCAGCACGGCGTGTCGTTCGAGGAGGCGCAGACCGTTTTCCTGGACGAGAGCGCCCGCCTGATCAAAGACCCCGACCATTCGGAAGAGGAAGACAGATTCGTGTTGGTGGGTTACAGCTTTCGGGCGCGCTCCGATTCTGTGATTCGGCTGATTTCCGCCAGATCGGCGACAGCGGATGAGGAGAAGGTGTATTGGAGGCTCCGCTGAGAAGCGAGTACGATTTTTCGCAGTCCCGCAAGAACCCTTACGTCAAACAACTCAAGCGCCAGATCACCATTCGCATCGACGCCGCGGCGGTGGACTACTTTAAACGGATGGCGGCCGAGATGGGAATGCCCTATCAGAATCTCATAAACCTGTTTCTGAGAGACTGCGCCATCCAAAAGCGGCGGCCCGTAATTCAATGGCCCGAGGATGCGCCTGGCAGCGGCCGCCGCTCCCGCCAGCCGGTGTAGAGCGTCGGCCCGCGCTTACACCCTATGTTCTTCCCGCACGATCTTGCGCGGGCTGCCGTGCCAACTCGGGCTCCAGTCCCGCGGCGGGACGATGGCGTCCAGGCGGTCGAGTTGATCGATGCCTTTGAGGCGGTTGTAGATGAGCTGCCAGGCGCAGGGGCGGCCATCGTCCACTTCGCAGCCGGTTTCGGCCGAGCCGCCGCAGGGGCCGTTCAGCAGACGCTTGGCGCAGCGGGTGATCGGGCAGATGCCGCCGAATTGCGCCAGCATGCAGTCGCCGCAGCCCAGGCACTTCTCGGCCCAGACCGCCTGCTCCTCCAGAATCCCGAGGAACTGCGTGTTCAGGCCGGGGTAGACCGGTTTGGCGGGGAATCGCTCGGCGATCGCCTGCACGCCCGCGCCGCAGCCGAAAGACACAATGGCGTCGGCTTGCGCCGCCGGTCCGGCGAGGTCTTTGATGAACTCGTTCTCGCACTGGCGTTCAATGGTGACCTGGGTGAGCTCTAGAGGCTTCCCTTCGATCTTGCGCGCCATGCGCAAGGCGTAGGCTGCGATCCCCACCTCGCGCTCGCCGCCGGCCAGACACACCGTGACGCAGGTTCCACAGCCCACCAGCAGGACCTTGCGGTGGGACGCGGTGAGGTTCTTGAGTTCGGTTACGGACTTGGGGGAAGCGACGATCATGACTCTGCACTCTCTTTCCGGCGGGACGGCCGCAGCGGACTGGGACCCAGCACACGGACGGTTTCGACAATCTCATGCACGCGCTCAACGAACGTGGGCGCCATGGCGGCCGAAAGGTTTACCATCTTCAGCCGATCGGCGCCGATGCCGATTTCCTCGAGAATCTCGCGGATGCGGCTGGTGTGTTTGCGCGCCCGGAGATTGCCCTCCAGGAAGTGGCAGCCGCCTTCCAGGCATCCGGCCACCAGTATCCCGTCGATGCCCTTTTCGAAGGCGTCGAGGATATGTTCCATCTCGATCTTGCCCGTGCACGGCGTGTGGACAATGCGCACGTTGACGGGATACTGCATGCGCCGCGATCCCGCCAGGTCGGCCGCCGCGTAGGCGCAGAAGTTACAGCAGAAGGCGAGGATGCGCGGCTCCCAGCGCTCGGCGGGAGCCGCGGCCGCGGTTTCTTTGAGATCCGTTTGCATCATGCACTCACTCCGGCGACGAGCAACTCGTCGAGCATCGCCACCAAGGCCTGGTCTTCCTGGTGCTGGAGCACGATGGTCCTGGCTGGGCAGGCCGCCGCGCAGGTTCCGCACCCCATGCACTTGGCGCTTTGGATTTCGGCCTTCTTGAGGTCGTTGATCGCCGGCGCCCCGTACGGGCAAATCTTCACGCAGGTGGCGCAGGCGACGCAGTTCTCGGGGTTGACGCGGGCCACCTGGCCGGCAACTTCCAGGTGGCTCTTGGACAGGATAGTGGCCGCCCGCCCCGCGGCGGCCTGCGCCTGCGCGATGGTCTCGTCGATGAAGCGGGGCGAATGCGCGAGGCCGCAGAGGAACTCGCCCTCGTTGGCCAGATCCACCGGGCGCAGCTTCGGGTGGGCTTCCAGGAAGAAGCCGTCGGCCGTCAGGGCGCTGCGCAGCAGGCCCGAAAGCACCGGATTGTCCGCGGCCGGAGCGATGCCGGTCGCGAGCGCCAGCAGGTCCGGCCGCAGCACCAGATCGCGGTTGCTGCCGAGATCGTGCACGGTCACCTTGAGCCGGCCGCCTTCCTCGGTGACCACCGGGTCGCTGCCATCGGCATAGCGGATGAACAGCACCCCGGCCTCGCGGGCCTTCTGATAGTACACCTCGCGGAAGCCGTAGGTGCGGATGTCGCGGCCCAGGATGGCCACTTTCGCCTTCGGCAGGCGGCGCTTGATCTCGAGGGCGTTCTTCACGGCTTCCGAACAGCAGATCCGGCTGCAGTAGGGGTGCTTGTCGTCGCGGCTTTCGACGCACTGAATCATGACGATGGTGGGGTCCTGCTTCGCCGCCAGCTCCGGCGGCAGCTTTCCGCCCGCGAGCGCAGCGTCTAGCGCGTTCTGCGTAGTGACGCGCGGGTTCTGGCCGTGGAGGTACTTTTCGGTGGATCTGTGCTGCCCGCCCACCGCGACGATCACCACGCCGTGGCTGATGGGCTGTTCCCGCCCGGCCACTCTCAGGACGCTCTTGAAATTGCCCACGTGGCCGCCAATCGCGGCGGGCGTGGTGTTCAGGTATACGTGGATCTTTTCGTGAGACTGGACCCGCGCCACAAGCTGGTGGAGATACGCCTCGACGTCGGCCCCCTCCAGCGAGCCGTGGACGTTGCGGAGCAGGCCGCCCAACTGCGGTTCTTTCTCAGCCAGGTGCACCTCGAATCCCTGGTCGGCGAGTCCCAGGGCCGCCGTCATGCCGGCCAGGCCGCCGCCGATCACCAGGGCCGATGCCGTCACCGGCAGCCGTCCCGTGGGAAGGGCTTTCACGTGCCGCGCCCTGGCCACGGCCATGGATGTCAGTTCCAGCGCTTTTTCCGTGGCCGCCTCGGGATCGTCCTTGTGGACCCACGAGCACTGGTCGCGGATGTTGGTCATGGCGAAGAGATACTGGTTCAGCCCGCTCTCGCGCAGCGTCTCCTGGAAGAGCATCTCGTGAGTCCGCGGCGAGCAGGAGGACACCACCAGGCGGTTGAGACGATGCTTGGCGATCATGCTCTTGATGTGCTGCTGGTTGGTATCCGAGCAGGTGTACAGGTTGGCTTCGGAGTGGCAGACGTTGGGCATGCAGCCGGCCTGCTCGGCGACTTGTTTTACGTCGATGACCGACGCGATGTTGTGGCCACAGTGGCAAATGAACACGCCCACGCGCGGGGCTTCGTCGGTGATGTCGCGCTCCCAGGGGTATTCGTGGCGCTGGATCAGGTTGCCGCGGGACTGGGCGAGCTGGCCCATGGCGCAGGCCGCGGCCGCGGAGGCTTGCGCCACCGATTCGGGAATGTCCTTCGGTTCCTGGAACGCCCCGGCCACGTAGATGCCCGGTTTGGACGTGGCCAGCGGAGCGAGCCGCTCAGTCCGGCTGAAACCGAATTCGTTCAGCTCCACGCCCAGTTGGCGGGCCATTTCCTGCACACCGGAAGACGGCCGCATCCCCACGCTAAGCACCACCAGGTCGAACTCCTGCTGCTGTTCGCCGCCGGTTTCGTCGAAGTAGCGAATGCGCGGCGTCCGGCTGCCGGGCATCTCGACAATCCGCGAGGGGATGGCGCGGATGAATTTCACGCCGTACTCGTCGCGGGCGCGGTTCACGTAGGCGTCGAACTCCTTGCCGAACGCCCGCACGTCCATGCAGAAGATGGAGATTTCCAGGTTCCGCCCGTGCGCGTGCTCTAGCGCGACCATGGCCTCTTTGGTGGCGCTCATGCAGCAGATGGACGAGCAGTAGCCGGCGCCTCGGGCCGTATCGCGGCTGCCCACGCATTGGATGAACGCAATGCGGTTCACCGCGCCGCCATCGGAGGGCCGCTCGACGATTCCGCCGGTGGGACCCGCCGCCGAGAGCATCCGCTCGAACTGGACGCTCGACAGCACGTTGGCATAGCGCCCGTGGCCGAACTCGCCGCGCAGCGACGCCTGGAACTCCTCGAAGCCGGGCGTGAGAATCACGCTGCCCACAGCGAGCTGGCGTTCCTCGACCTGCTGATCGTGGCAGATGGCGCCCGGCGCACAGGCCTTCACGCACTCCATGCACTCGCTGCACAGCCCGCACGCCAGGCAGCGGCTGGCTTCGGCCATGGCCTGCTCGGCGGTGTAGCCCTGGTTGATCTCCGTGAAGGCGCGCCGCCGCGTGGCCAAGTCTACCTGAGCCATCGAGACGCGGTCTTTCCGCGGCGCGTCCGACGCCGGGTTGTGGGCCGGCTCGGCCTGCGCGGCAGCCGATGGCGCGCGCGCCTGCTTGCCGCCGCGCAGGTAGGCATCGATGGCGTCGGCCGCAATGTGTCCCTGGCCCATGGCGTCCGCGATGGAAGCCGGACCGAGTACGGCGTCTCCGCCCGCGAAGATGCCGGCGACGCTGGTGGCCAGCGTGCCCTTGTCGGCGGCGATCCGGCCGGCCGATCCGGTGGCGACGCCCAGACCGCCCGAATCGATGGCCTGGCCAATGGCCGCGATGACGGTATCCGCGGCCAGCACGACGGTCTGCGATTCGTCGAAGCGCGGCGCGGTCTGCCGGGTGAGGCCAGACCCTGCAACGCGCGGGTGGAAAGCGATGGCGGAGACTTTTCCGCCGGCGGTCTCGATTCGGGCGGGTCCCAGATCGGTGCGGAAGGTCACGCCTTCCTCGATGGCTTCGGCCGCCTCCCAGGGATGAGCCGGCATTTCCTGGCGGCTCCGGCGGTAGGCCACTTCGACCGATTCGACACCTGGCAACCGCCGCGCGCAGCGGGCCGCGTCCATGGCGACGTCGCCGCCGCCGATCACCACAACCTTCGGGCCGATGGCCGGCGCCTTCCCCTTGTTGACCTTGTAGAGGAAATCCAGAGCCTCCCAGACACCCTGGGCGTCCTCGCCCGGAATCCCCATCTTGCTGCCGAGCCATGCGCCGGGAGCCACGAAGACGGCGTCGAACTGCGCGGTGGAGGGGCTGCCGTCGGGCTGCGCCGCGGGCGAAGGGCCGTCGGATTGCGCCGCGGGCGAGCTCCCGCCCTGCGCCGCGGGCGAAGTGCCGCCCGCCGCCCGGGACTTCAACAAGCTCTTCGGGTCGGCCACCCGCACGCCGGTCTTGGCTTCCACGCCCAAGTCGAGGATGTGCTGAATGTCGCGATCCAGGATGTCCTCGGGCAGCCGGTAGTCGGGGATGCCGTAGCGCAGCATGCCGCCCAAGTGCGGCTGCGCTTCAAACACCGTGACGCCGTAGCCGCGCAGGGCCAGGTCGGCAGCCACGGTCAAGCCCGCCGGGCCGCCGCCGATGATGGCGACGCGCGCATCCAGTTTGGCGGCGGGCGCCTTGACGGACGGATACTGCTCCGGGTTGGCGTAGATGTAGTCGGCCACGAAGCGCTTCAAATCGCGGACCGAGACGGGCTGGTCGATTTCGCGGCGGTTGCAGCTTTCCTCGCAAGGATGCTGGCACACGCGCCCGCAGGCCGCCGGGAACGGGCAGCGCTCGCGGATCAGAGCGTAGGCTTCCTGGAACTTGCCCGCCGCCACCAGGGCCACGTATCCCTGGGCGTTCACGCCGGCCGGACAGGAGGATTTGCAGGGGGCGGTCCCGGCGGCTTTGGAAATGCCGAAGACGTTGGGGATGGCTTGCGGGTAAGGGCGGAAAATGGCCTTGCGCGTCCCCAGCTTGCGGTCGAACTCGCTGGGCAGGCTGACCGGGCAGACCTCGCTGCAGTCGCCGCAGGCGTTGCACTTTCGCGAATCCACGTAGCGCGGATTCTGGCGGATGGCGACCTGGAAATTGCCGGGCTCGCCCGAGATGCCCTCCACGTTCGCCAGCGTGAGGATCTCGATGTTCTTGTTCCGCGCGCACTCCACCAACTTGGGCGACAGGATGCACATGGCGCAATCGCCGGTGGGGAAGGTCTTGTCGAGCTGGGCCATGCGCCCGCCGATGGCGGGTGCGGAATCCAGCAGGTAGACCTTGAATCCGCTCTCGGCCAGATCGAGAGACGCCTGGATGCCGGTGACGCCGGCCCCGCAGACCAGCACCGCGCCGACAGCTTCGGGCGCGTCTGGCTTATTCCCGTTGTTCGCGATCATAGTCATGCCTCAGCGTCCGATTCCCTTGGCCGCAAGCAACTCCCCGGGTCCCACAACCAGGCTGTCGAGCGACAGCTCGTCCGGCCGGCAGCCCATTGCCAGCCCCAGCAATTGCGTGAAGTAGAACACCGGTAAGCGGTACCGGCGTCCGAATCTGCGCTCCATATCTTTCTGCCGCATGTCCAGGTTCAGTTGGCAGAGGGGGCAGGCAGTCGAGATGCAGTCCGCCCCGGCCGCCTGCGCCATGTCGAGAATCCGTTTGCCCAGCTCCAGCACCACGCTAGAGTCGGTGATGGAGAAGCTCGCGCCGCAGCACTCGGTCTTGTGCGGCCAGGCGAGCGGCTCGGCCCCGGCCGTTTGCAGGAGCTGGTCCATCAGCGTGGGATTCTCGGGGTCGTCGAAGTTGGTGACCTCGGGCGGACGCACCAGCAGACATCCGTAATAGCAGGCCACCTTCAGCCCGGCGAGCGGGCGGCGGATGGCGGCGGCGACGCGCGCGAGGCCGATGTCGCGGCCCAGGATTTCGAGCAGGTGCAGGACCGGCGTCCGGCCGTCGTAATCGCGCCCCACCACGTGCGCCACCCTGGCGCGTAGGGCGGCGTCCTGGGCGATATGATGGTTCGCCGTTTTGAGCCGGCTATAGCAGGCGGCGCAGGCCACCGCGACCGTGCTGCCGCCGGCGGCCGACAGGCTCTTGGCCGGCAGAGCATCGGCCAGCAGCGGGTCCGTGGAGTGAGCGGCCGTCGAGCCGCAACAGATCCAGTCCTTCAGCTCGGGCAACTCCAGGCCAAGCTTGGCGGCCACTGCCAGGGTGGAACGATGGTAGTCTTTGGCGGCGCCGTCCAGCGAGCAGCCGGGGAAAAATGTGTAGGTCACTTGGAGCCTCCGTCGGCGGGCGGTGCCGGGGTGGTAGCGGCGGGCGGTGCCGGGGTGGTAGCGGCGCCGGCTTCCAGGGTAGTGGCGGCGGCCCGGCCGAACAGGGCATCGCGCTCGTCCTTCCCGGCCACGCGCGGCGAGGAAAGCGGCAGCTTGCCTTTGAGAAGCATCATCGGCGCCTTGTCCACATCCTCGAACAGCCGCCTGGTGCGGAGCTTGAACCCGAGCATCAGACCCAGCTCGAAGATGCGCCCGCGCTCGCGGACGGCGTCGAGGAAGATCTCGTTGAAGACGGGAACGGCGGTCGCGGGCGCGGCGGCGGCGGCGCGGCGGCTCATCTCCCGCAGAGCGTCGATCATGCCGGCGATGTCCACCTGCTGAGGACAACGCGTGGTGCAGGTGTGGCAGGATGTACACGCCCAGATAAAACGGCTGGTGAGTACCGCCTGCCGCTGGTCCGTCTGCACCATGCGCACCAGTTCGTGCGGCTTCCGATCGGCTCCATCCGCAACCGGGCAGCCGCTGGAGCACTTGGCGCACTGGTAGCAGCGCATGGGCGAGGCCCCGCTGCGCTCGTGCACCTCATCGGCCAGCCCGCCGCCGATGTTCTCGATTTCGATGGGAGGCGCCATCAAGCCCGTCATTTCTTTTTCTCCGAACCGGCCAGCACCGAGAGCTTCACGGCGCCGACCTTGCGATACACATCCTGCGGCGCGCGGGCGTCGCCATCCACCGTCAGCAGATCCCGCACCTTGACGCCGAAGAGACGCTGGTTCTCCTCCAGGTACGGGCGGATCAGCCGCCAGTCCTTATCGGTGACCGCCGAGAATACTCCGCCGTTGAGCTGGCGTTCGACCACCTGGCGGTGCGGATCGCGGATGTAGATGGCCCCGCCGCTGGCCAGCGAGAACAGGTTGGCGCCGGGGTACGGCGCCGCGAGCGGCTTCATGCGGCCGCCGGCGTCGAACTCGATGCCGTTAAGGATGACGAAGCCGCCGCCGGCCAGCGGATCGCCCGCCATGAAACTCTCCGCCAGGAAGTCCAGACACGTGCCGTTGATCACCACGCGCGGGCGGCCCACGGCGTTGATCAGCGGCCGGCCCGCGGCGTTGCCCAGGACATAGACTTCGCCTCCCTTGGCGCCGTACATGAACGTCTGGCCGACATCGCCGTAGATCACGAGCTTGCCGCGCTTGGCGATCTGCGCCACCTGATCCTGCGCGTTGCCGTGGATGCGGATCTCCAGGCCATCCATGCCGCTCGCGGCATAATCGCCGTTGGAGCCATAGAGGTCGATGCGGACGCCGTCCGTGGCGGCGGCCAGGCCCGCTCCGTGGAAGCGCTGGCCGCGCAACCGGTAGACCACAAAATGCTTCCAACCTATTTCGTAAGCCCGCCGGAGCAGCCGGGCATCGCAATCGTCGCCTTCGGGAGGGAAGCCCTCGGCGTCGATCGCCAGCAGGTCCTCGCCGGAGCGCGGCGCGGCCAAGCGGTCGCGCGTGGCCCAGGTAATCCGCCGCCACTGGAGCGCCGGCGGCTCGCCGAACAGCGGAGCGGCGTCGAGCAGGCGGCCGATGGCCTCTTCGACCACCTGCGTCACCGTGGCGCGGCGCTTGTCGCCGGTGTCGAAGCTGCGGTCGTGCAGCAGCGAAAGCAGTTCCAGGGCGGCGGCGCGGGATCGGACGCTGTCCGCTCCCCGCACCAGGCCCTGGCAGAACTCGCGGAATTGGCCGGCCGGCCAGGACGCCAGACCAAGCGCGTAGGCGAAGAGGCCCTCCACGTCGCCGGCGCGCAGCATTTCGGTCGCGGCGGTGGGAATTGGGTGGCTGGGGATTGGGTGGCTGGAGGCTATGGCGCCGGGGGTCCCGTTGCCGGGCGTTCCGTGGCTGGGGGTTGCGTGGCCCGAGGTTGGGTGGCTGGAGGCTATGGCGCCGGGGGTCCCGTTGCCGGGCGTTCCGTGGCTGGGGGTTGCGTGGCCCGAGGTTGCGTGGCTGGAGGCTATGGCGCCGGGGGTCCCGTTGCCGGGCGTTCCGTGGCTGGGGGTTGCGTGGCCCGAGGTTGCGTGGCTGGAGGCACCGGCGCCGGGGGTCCCGTTGCCGGGCGTTCCGTGGCTGGGGGTTGCGTGGCCCGAGGTTGCGTGGCTGGAGGTTCCGTTGCCGGGGGTTCCGTTGCCCGAGGTTCCATTGCCGTGCGTTTCGAAGCTCCCCAGGTCGCAGCGAACCGTGCCGCCTTCCAGCTTCACCGGGCGGCCGAATTTGTCCGCGCAGGAAAGCCGCTTGTTGCCGTTCTCGCCGCGCGCCACGGTGAAGACGAACGCGCCGCCATCGCTGCTCGACCCGCCCCGCGCGTTCCAATACTTGTCGGCCACGGGGCAGAATCGCGGATCTTCCTTGGCCAGGCTCCGCAGCGTGGCGTCGATGGCCTGCTTCTCGGAGCAGATCAGGCCGATCTGCACGTCGCCGCTATCGGAGAGGGCGAACACCTGGGGCCGCAGCATGGCGGTGTCGGTGATGCCCAGCAACTGGAATTCTCCGCTGTGGTTGCGCGCGATGATGAAGAACCACGGGCCGTCCGGCGAGGCATGAATGTGGGTGGCCTGGATCTGCCGGTAGATGGTCTGCTTCTCCGCGGGCAACTGGTCGAAATCGAGCTCCGTGGTGGGCGCCAGGGCTTCGATGATGTATTCCAGCGGATACTGGTAGACGCGGTCCCACAGGTCGAAGAGCTGGACGGAAACTTCCGTGTCGGTGAGGAACTGCTGGCGGATGTTGCGCTGCCGCAGGTACTCGCACACGGAGTGGTAGTTGGCGAAGTCGCCGTTATGCACCAGCACTTCGTTCAGTCCGGTGAAGGGGTGCGCGCCGCCGGGGTGCCAGACCCGGCCTTTGGTGGGGTAGCGCTGATGAGCGATCCACACGTGGGCGGCGAAATCCTGAAGCTGATAATACGCCACGTTCTGCTCGGCATAGCCAACCATCTTGAAGACCAGTTGATCGCGGCCGTGCGATAGAACGAAGGCCCGCTTTTCGCCCAGAGACGCGTAATACGTTTCATTGAGCTGATAGGAGTTCCGCCACACGAACTCGTCTTCCAGCCGGCGGGCGTCGAGACCCTGTAACCCGGCGGTTTGCGCAAAGGCGTCGAGAACTTCCGGCTTGACGCGCACCACGTAGCGGTGCACGTCCGGCGGGCGAACCTCGAGCCCGGGCAGGTCGCGATAGTCGGCGACATGGGGCTGCCGCGTGGAGAGCGCGATATCGAAGTGGGGCAGAACGAACTGCCGCTCCACTTCGGCATGGGCGCCGGGGTCGAGCAGGGCGATCTGCAGCAGGTAGTGGCTGTCGAGCGTCTCGCGGGAGACGCCCACGTGCTCGGGCACCAGGCCGACGGCCGCGATGCCGCCTCCCTTGCCGTTGCCGCGGTTCTGCATCTGAATGGAAGGCTCGTAGATGAACCGTCCCTTGACGGGCACGCTGCAGGCGAATCCCGTGACGCCGCAGCCGCCTTCTTCCTCGCGTTCCGGCACTCGCTCGATATCGGAATAGATCTGCGACCGGCTGGCCAGCAGCCGTTCGGCATAGCCGCTCATAACGTGACCTCCGCCGGAGAGACCGGGTCGTCGCTGAGGTAGCACAAAAGATCGGTGCGCCCCCGCAGCTCGCGGATGGATGTCATGCCCAGCCGCGCGAGCGCATCGGCCATCTCCTCGCGCCAGGCAAAGTTGAGGTTGATCAGCCGCTGCGAGGCCCAATCCAGGCTCATCTGCATCATCAGCTCGGGATCGGTGGAAGCGATGCCGCGCGGGCAGCCCCGGCCGCTTTCGCAGCAGGCGCAGCGCACGCAGCCCAGGGCAACCATCTCCACCGTGCCCACCACCACGCCATCGGCGCCCAGCGCGATGGTTTTCAGCGCATCGTACGCGGTGCGGATGCCGCCCGAGGCAATCAGCGTCACCTTGTCGCGGATGCCTTCGGCGACCAGAAACTTGTGCACCTTCGGGACGGCGTACTCGATGGGCATGGCGATGTTCTTCTTGGCGATGTCCGGGGCCGCGCCGGTGCCTCCATAGCTGCCGTCCAGGTGGATGATATGGGCTCCGGCGTAGTAGCTGCCCACGGCCACCATGTCCACATCGGTGGGCGTCGATACCTTCACGCTCACCAGGCAGTGGGGGTTCACTTCCTTGATCCAATCGACGTGCTTCTTGTGGTCTTCCACGCTGTAGACGCTGTGGAAGGGGAAGGGGCTGAACAGCGCGTTGCCCGCCACGGCCTCGCGCATGCGCGCCACCGCGGGCGTGTTCTTATCGCCCAGCAGGTGCCCGCCCAGGCCGGGTTTGGCTCCCTGGGCGTACTTGAACTCGACGATGCGCACGCGCTGGATGGTGTCCTCGCGCACGCCGAACAGACCCGTGGCCACCTGCGTGATTACATGGTCGTCATAAGGCCGCAGGCGGTCGTGATATCCGCCCTCGCCGGTGCAGGTGAAGGTGTTCCACGCCACGGCCGCGCGGGCTTTGCCCAGAATGGTGTGGATGCTGACCGACCCGAAGCTCATCCCCCCGCCATAGACAGGGAGGTCGATATGGATCTGCGGGCGGCCATCGCCGCGGTGGTTCAAATCCAACCCCGTGTCGATTTCCGTGCCGGGCGGGAGGCTGGGCCGTGCCTCGAATCCCGGAACCTCGAACTTGAACCGGAGGCTGTCGAACCCGCCGCCCGAAGCGCCGGTGCGGCCTTCGAGATGCGGCGGCGCGGGCCGGCCGGTGGAGGCCTCATGCCAGGTGGAAAGGATCAGGTCGCTCGACCAGCGCGGATCGCCCATCGCTTGCGCGCTGGGGTTGGGCCGCACGGTAAGGGCCTGGTGCGGGCACTGGGCCACGCAGGACTCGGCGGTGTCGGCGCAAGCGGGTCCGATGCAGAAATTGTCGGCCGGCCGCAGCACGAAGGCGTACCCTTCCGGCTTGCTGTGCACTCCATACTGGCAGGCCTCGGTGCATCGCCCGCAGGAGGCGCACGCCGCCGAGCGGTCCACCTTGTACTTGCCCAGAGCGTTGCGGTAGCGATCTGGCGCGAGGCGAATCTCGCGGGCCACGGGCTCCTGGGGCCAATCGCTGTAGACGGCTTCGCCGGACTCGCGGGACTCGCGGGCCTCGGGCTCCGGCGGGCCGGCGGGAACCAGGGCTTGAACCACAGCATTACTTGTGCTCATGCGCTCACCTGTGACCGGGGCACGCGGCAGATGTCGCCGAACGCCTCCTTCTCAATGTCTTCCATGAAGATGGCCCTACCCACCTCGCCGCGCAGGCGGCGAACCTCGCGGATACCCATGGCGCCCAGGACCTCGATCAACTGGCTGTGCCAGGCGCCCATCAGATTCACCATCCTCTGGGTGGCGTAGTCGCGGTCGACCGAATCGGTCTCGGCGGGGCACAATTCGCCCAGGCCGCACTGGGCCTCGCCCTGCGCGTCCCTGGGATGGGCGTCGCGGCAAACGCGGCAGCCGAGAGCCACCAGCAGCGCCGTATCCACGGCCACCAGGTCGGCCCCGCAGATGATCGCCTTGGCCATGTGCTCCGCCAGGGCGATGCCGCCGGAGACGATCAACGTGATCTCGTCGCGCAGCCCTGCGGTGACCAGCCGTCCGTGAACCTCGCGGAGGGCATCCTTAATGTGCCGGCCGCGCCGTCCGTTGCCCAGCTTTTCGCAGCCTTGCTGGCCGGCGCAAAGCTGGAACACTTTCAGGCCCTCGCGGTTCAAGGCCAGGATGCGCTCGGCCGCCGCGGGCGAAAGCGGCAGCCGCACCGCGATCATCAACTCGTCGTTGATCGCGCGCAGCTTGCCGGCCAACGCCACCACGTCCGGGCCATCCTTCACTTGCGCCATCCGCGCGCCTTCCAGAATGTCCTGGCAGTTGGCGATATCTTCCGCGGCCACGATGGGCACCACGGACGGCAATTGCCGGGGCAGCGCCTGGACGGCCTCGCCGGCGCGGACCACGGCCAGCGTCTTCAGCTCCATGGCCGCGGCGATGCGCGCCCCGGCCAGGCGCGCGCCCTGCTCCTTCCACGCCGGCATGTCGAGGATCACCGGAAGCTGAATCTCCAGCAGCCGCAAGGGCGGCGTCAGCATTCGGCCATCGGGCGTGAACTCCAGGCGCAGCGGCTTGGGGCCGATATCCACGCTGGTCGAGATGTACTCGCGCCCGTGGATGCCATCGCGCGTGGGGCGGACAATTTCCGACATGTCCGTCCAGATGGAATCGAAACCGGGACCGTGAAACCGGCCGCGATACCCCGCCCCGGAAACCGGGATCCGGCCGTTATCCGCCTGGTTCCAGGTGGTGAGGATGACGGCGGGCGTCCAGTATTCGCCGCCCATGTCCAGGTATTCCGGATTCACCGAGACATCGAGCAGCCCCTTGGTGCAGCCCTGCACGCAGGAGAGGCAGGCTTTGCATTCGTCGAGCGTGGCGCCCTCCGCCAGCGGGTCGCGATTGAAGGCCGACTCGTGCCGGTAGACGTCGTAGAGACAGCGAAGCTTGACGCAGTTGCTGCAGCGGGAGCAATCCTCACGCCAATCGACATTGGCGAATTTGCCGACCCGGTGGAACCATGCCGGCGCCGCAACGGTGTGAATATGGTAGCGATCGGGCATATCGGGCCTCGCCTAAATCAAGCCGGCTTGCCGGACGACCGCGCCGGCCGCCGCTTCGCACCCGCCCGAGAGGACGTGGATGCCGCGCACGCCGGGGATGGCTTTGAGCCGGCCCGCCATCTCCGCCGCGATCGCGATTCCCTCTTTGGCCGGATCCGCAGCGGCGCTCAACCGTGCTATGACGCTCTCCGGCACCGGTCCGTAGGTGCGCCGCCGGTCGAGAACCCTGGCCTGCTCCACGCTGGTGAGAGGCAGCACGCTGGCAATGATGGCCACCTGCCGGTCGAGGCCGGCGGCGCGCACGGCGTCCATCCACGTCGTGAAGCCCGCCAGGTCGAACACCGCCTGCGTCAACACGAAGCTGGCGCCCGCGGCAATCTTTTTCCGCAGGCGGAGCAGGTTCAGCTCGATGGGCTGCTGATACGGATGGGCGGCCGCGCCGATGGGCAATTCCGGCAGCGGGCCCTCGCGCTCGCGCATCCAGCCCTTGAGGGCCTGCGTGAACTGGATGGAGTCGATATCGTAGACGCCGGCGGCTTGCGGACAGACGCCCAAAGACTGGTGGTCGCCACTCAGGCTGAAAATGGCCTCGACGCCGAGGGCCGCCGCGCCGCGGGCATCGCTTTCGAGCGCAATCCGGTTGCGATCGCGCGTCACCATAGACAGCACCGTGGGGCGCCCTTCGCCCGCCAGCATAGACGCGCACGCCAGGGCCGAGCCGTGAATGCCGCCGGGGTTATCGGCCACCACCACCGCGTCCAGGTGGGCTGGCAGGAGGGAAGAGAGCTTCTTCACCGCGGCCGCGCCGCCATCGCGCGGCGGCAAGCACTCCGCCGTAAGAGCCAGGCGGCCGGAAGCCAGCGCCTGACTAAGTCTACTGTTCGATGTTGTCATTGCCGACCTCCACTTCCTGGTGGGTGTTGTCGTCCGCTCTATTCAGAGGGTTGGGGGAAAGATTTCGCAAGGCCTCGATCACAGACTCGCGGATGGCCGCCGCCCGGGCGTCCACATCCGCGGCGGCTAGCGGCTCCACGGTTCGTCCGGACGCGAGGGCCATATCTTCCGCCGCCGTGCCGGGTAAGTGGAAGAGCAGCAGGCGCTCACCGCCCAGGCCGATCTCATCCAAGAGGGAGCGAATGTAGGCCACCCGGCGCGCGCACCGCTTACTCCCCTCCAGGTGGTGGCAGTTATCGTCCTCGCAGGCGACCATGCACACGGCGTCTGAGCCCGCTTCGAACGCTTTCAAAACGTGTTCGGGCTGAAGCCGCCCGGTGCAGGAGACTAAGGCTTGCCGCACCGGCCAGGGCCATCCGAACTTAGGCACCACCGGCCGCTGGTGCCAGGCTGAGTTAGCAGCCCGCGC
>Ga0265316_10001541_pt1 | contig 24709 bp, 19 predicted proteins | sample 4522metaG_FD_202092 | JGI IMG/M metagenome (GOLD analysis project Ga0265316, IMG submission 202092) | Rhizosphere microbial communities from Carex aquatilis grown in University of Washington, Seatle, WA, United States - 4-5-22 metaG | ecosystem: Host-associated > Plants > Roots > Rhizosphere >... | reverse complement strand
GGCAGTTCGAGCAGCCCGCGCTGCATGTCGCTCAGGGAATAGGTGTCGTGGAGGAAGTTGTTGAAGACCGAGTTGACCGCGCTTTGCGCAAATGCGTATAGCGTCGCTGCCATCACAAACAAGAGGAAGTCACGCGGCAATCGCTGCAAACGCGCGCCGACGGTGGCGCGGGGGCTGCCGGATTTGGATGGTGGTTCGAGGCTGTCAGACAAGGTGTTGAACTATAGCTTGTCGGGCGCGCGCCAGCAGGATCCCCCGCTGCCAAGGAATGCCTGACCCGTTTCCCCCTGTCCATGCCACTATACCCTGCAGACGCGTTCGCCGCCCAGCGGTCGCGTGCGCCTGCCCGCACAGAAGGAGCCTCTGATGAAATCCATCGAACGCCCGTCGAGACGCGATCAGCATTTCTGCCTGTTTGTCTGCCTAGTCGCCGGTCTGGTCCTGTTCGCCGCCAGAAATGTGCGGGCAGCGGAATACTACGTGGCCCCGTCGGGCAGCGATTCGAATCCCGGAACCAAGGACAGCCCTTTTGCCAGCGTTCAGAAGGCAAACAACTCCGCCGCGGCGGGGGATACCATCTGGATGCGTGGGGGAACGTACTACAGCACGACGCAGATCAATCTCTCGAAGAGCGGAACATCGGATACCAACCGCACGAAGATTTGGGCGTATCCGGGCGAGGTGCCTCTTCTCGACTGCTCGAAGTACCAAACCACCAGTCCGGGGACCAACACCCCAGCCATCCTCGTGACCGGAAGCTTCATGCATCTAAAGGGACTTGAGGTCGCCAACAGTAAGGTCGGGGCCAGTGGCGACCACTCCTATTCCACGGTGCAAACCAAGGGTGCGAGCAACGACACCTTCGAGCTGCTCAACCTGCACCACGGCTTCGGGGCGGGGTTGTTCATCGACGATACCAAGGGCGGTGGCGGGCACCTCATCCTCAATTGCGATTCGCACGACAACTACGACATAAACGGCAGTCAAGGGGACGGGCAGAATGCCGATGGCTTTGGCCACCACTACCAAAAAAGCGGTGCCACCTCGACCTTCAGGGGTTGCCGTTCGTGGTGGAATTCCGACGACGGCTACGACTTCATCTTTCAAGACGTGCCGCTTGTCGTCGAGAATTGCTGGGCCATGGGCTGCGGCCACCCCGTCTACGGCACCGCCAATCCCGTGGACGGAAACGGCAATGGCTTCAAGATGGGCGGCAACGTGACCAACACGCGCCACATGATCCGCAACTGTGTCTCCTGGAAGAACAAGGCCGCCGGCTTCTATTCCAATCACTCGACGGGTGGACACACCTGGTACAACAACACGGCCTTTCAGAACGGCTCGGATTTCAACATGCTGTCCGGCCCCAGCAACGCGCCCATCCAGCTCACGGGGGCGCTGGCCCATATCCTGCGCAACAACATCAGCTATACCAACAAGAACTCCAACATGGGCGGGGCCGACACGGCATTCAACACCTGGGATCTCAATATCACCCCCAAAGCCAGTGATTTTCTCAGCATCACAGATCCGAGCGTGTCGGGTACGGGCGAGGCCATTGAAGCAAGCTCACCCGCGTTCGGACCGCGCCAGGCGGACGGCAGTTTGCCCAATATTGACTTCCTGAAACTGGCTGCTGGCAGCCAAATGATCGACAAGGGCACGGACGTCGGTCTTCCAATTGTGGGTGCCAAGCCGGACTTGGGCGCCTATGAGTATGGAGCGACGACCAGCACGCCGGGAACCGGCGGTGCGACGGGCGCCGGCGGTACACCGGGGACGGGCGGGGCCACGGCAACCGGGGGCAAGGCCGCCGGGGGTGCCGGGGCCACGGCAACCGGGGGCAAGACCGGTGCCGGGGGCGCGCAAACTGGTGGTGCGCCGGGAGTTGGCGGCACAGCAGCGACCGGTGGCAGGACTGGCAGCGGAACGGGTGGTCTGGCCGGTACCGGGGGCACCGTCGCAACCGGTGGCAGCCCCGCGCTTACTGGCGGAACTGTTGCGAGCGGCGGAACAGCCGAGACGGGCGGGTTGCCGGCAAGTGGGGGCCTAGCCAGCACGGGCGGGGTCGAAAACGGGGGCAACCCGGCCTCGGGCGGAACTTCGGCCATCGTTGCCGCGGGTGGCACGACGAGCGCGACCAGCGTGGTTGAATCCAACGGTTGCTCCTGCCGTATCGCCGGGGCGCCGACAAGAAGCCATGGCGGTTTGGTGCTGCTCGGTCTGGTCATGGTTGCGCTTCGGGTCCGAAAGAGGCGTTGACTGACGCTGCAGTTCCCTGCGGACGTCACCCACAGCCTGCGTGGCCGGACTATGAGTCCCTGACCGACGACTGGTAAGTAGCCAAGCCGGCCCGGTCGTGGGATTCTGACTGCCTCCTAGAGGCCCGACTCGGGCTGCCGCGACATGCAAGAAAAACTGCTCGAATTCATCTTCAACCTCGGACGCCGCCGGGGCCGCTGGGTGCTGGGGTTCGTCATCGCAACCACGCTGGTCGGGGCTGCGCTCGCCACCCGCACCCGCATCTCCACCTCGCAGCGCGACCTCATCCCGGCCAAACATCCGGCGCAGCGGGACTACCTCGATTTCGTGCGCGAGTTTGGCGCGGCCGATAGTCTGATCGCCGTGCTCGATGGCGAGCCGGAACAGCTGAAGCCGGCGGCCGATGAACTGGCGGCCGAGTTGCGCCGAGAAACCGCCCTGGTCAAGAGCGTCTTTTACAAGATCGATCTGGCGCTGCTGCGCGATCACGCCCCGCTTTTCCTGCCCCTGCCGATGCTCAAGGAAATGCGGGCGCGCATGACCGAGCAGAAGGCGCTCATCGAACAAGCCGGCCGCATCCACAATCTGCCCGAGATCCTCTCGGCTATCGAGCAGGGCTTCGCCCGCCCGGAATTGGCGCTTGATCCCGCGGCGGTGAACGCGCTTCTGGCAGGGGTCACGGGTCTCTTCTCCGAATGGAAAGGCTTCGTCGCCGATCCCGCGCGCCGCGATCTTGCCTTGCCCGCCGGGCTGATGGCGGGGGGCTCTGAGGTTCCGGCGGTGGTCCGTTCGGGTGGCTATCTGACCTCGCACGACGGCCGGATGCTCTTCCTCTTTGTCCAGCCCACGTCCGCCAGCGACGACGCCACCTTCCTTCGCCCTTTCCTTTCCACCGTACGCGCGGCCGGCGCGCGGGTCATTGGCCGCCACCCTGACTGGCAGGGCAAGGTCAAGCTGGCGCTCACCGGGTTGCCCGCCCATGTCCTGACCGAAACCGACACCGTGTTTTCCGACGTGGGCAACGGCGTCGTGCTGTCAGTGGTTCTGATCCTGGGTGTTGTTCTCATCGGCTTCCGCACCTTGCGCAAGACGGCCCTGGCCGTGATCCCGCTCGTGTGCGGAATGATCACGGGGCTGGGCCTGGTCATCCTGGTGTTGGGACGGCTGAACCTCATTGGCGCGGCTTTCATGGCCGTGATGTTCGGCATGAGCATCGACTTCGGTATCTACCTGGTTCGCCGCGCCGAGGAGGAACTGGGCAACGGGGCCGATCTTCCGTCGGCCGTTCGCAGCGCCATGGTTCACACCGGCAGGGGCGTGCTGACCGGCGGGCTCACCACCTGCGCGGCCTTTGTGGCCATCACCCTGTCGGACTTCGCCGGCTTCGCCGAGTTGGGCGTCACCGCGGGCATCGGCATCTTCGTCTGCCTGGTCGACGTCTTCTTGCTCTTCCCGGTGCTGGCCCTGCGCATCGGCCTGGAACCGCGACGCGCGAACCTTGGTCGGGTCGAGGAACGCGCCAGTCGCCCGTGGGCGCGCCGGTTGATGATCGCGGGTGCCGCGACCGTGGCTGTCCTGTGCGTGCTGGCGGCCTGGGTTTCCCCTCGCCTCAGCTTCGACTACGACGCCCTGGCGCTGCTTCCGCGCGACACCGAATCCACCGAATACCAGCAGCGCATGCAGCGCGAGAGCGACTTCCAGGTTTCCACGGTGATGGTGCTGGCCGACAGTCTGGCCGAGATACGCGATCTGACCACGCGCCTGAAAGCGCTGCCCGAGGTCAACCGGGTCGAGTCGCTGGCCGACCTCATTCCCGGCGAACAGGAGGCCAAGCTGGCCGAGGTGGCGGCCCTGCGCCCGGTGCTCGGCGCTGTAGATCTGACCTTTGTGCCAGGCGCGGATTCGGCCCCAACCGTCGGTCTGGAGAAGCTCGCCGCCCGTTTTGGCGAGGCCGAGGAGCAGTCTTTTGCCGCTGGCCAGGCGGGACTGGTCGACCGCATCGGCGGTGTCCTGAAAGGCATCGAGGCGCTTCGCCAGCAACTCAAGCAGGCCGGACCCGAAAATGCGCAGGCCCGCACCCGGGCCTTTGAGAAGGCTCTCTTCGACGGTGCGCGGGTCGGAACGACCTTGCTGCACACCTGGCTGGCGGCGCGGCCGGTGGGCGAGGGCGACCTGGCGCCCGAACTTCTGGCCCGGTTCAAGAGTTCGGCCGGACACTATGTAGCTTATGTGACCCCGCGGGAGTCGATCTGGGACGTGGCCTTTCTCGACCGCTTTGTCGGCAAGGTGAAGCAGATTGCCCCGCGAGTAACCGGGTTCCCCATCACCCACCAGGTCTACTCGCGCATGATCGTGCGGGGCTTTCGCCAGGCCATGGCCTACGCGTTCCTGGCTGTGGTCATCTTGCTGGCCCTTGATTTCCGGCGCGTCCATGCCGTGGTGCTCGCCCTGCTGCCGCTCGGCCTCGGCTTCCTTCTGTTGCAATTGCTCGTGTGGATCGCCGGCGTCCGCTACAACTACGCCAACATCGCCGCCTTCCCGGTGCTCATGGGCTATGGGGTTTCTTTTGGCGTGAACATGGTCCAGCGCTGGATGGAGGACCCGAAAAAGACGGCCTTCGTGGCCGCAGCTACCGTCGGCAAAGGCGTGGTGTTGTCCGCCTCGACCGCGCTGGCTGGCCTGGGCAGCATCGTGTTCGCCCGCCACCGCGGCGTCGCGACCTTCGGCTTCGTCCTGCTCGGCAGCATCACTTTGTGCCTGCTGCTGGCCACGCTGGTCCTGCCGATCGTGATAGATCTCATCTACCAAAGAAGAGGAAAGCGAAATGCTTCGTAAGATAGTCCTGTTTGTGTTGGCGCTGGCCCTTCCCGCAGTTTCGTGGGCGGGCAAGTCAGCGCCGGTTGAACTGGTGATCGTCTACCCCGGCGGCCCCGAGGCCGGAGCCGACGGCAAGAAACTGGCCGAGGGGCTGGTGCAGCACCTGACCACGGCCACCAACTTGGATCCGTCCACGCTCACCGGCTCCTACTTCAATGACGAAAAGGCCGCGGCCGCCTATTTGAAGACCCACCGGGATGCTTTCGTGTTGGGCGGACTGGGTTTCTTTCTCTCGCAGCGCAAGGCCTTGGGTCTGGTGCCGCTGGCCCATCTGCGCGGCGATGCCGGCAGCGATGAACGTTTCACCGTCGTGGTGAAGAAGGGTCGTTTCAAGACGCTGGAGGACCTGAAGGGCAAGTCCCTGTGGGGCAGCGTGCTTTTTGAAGATTCGCGCTACGTGGATCGCTTTGCCTTTGCCGGCAAGCTGCAAGCGGCGCAGTGGTTTGAATTGCACCCCACGCCCCGGCCCCTGTCGGCGGTGCGCAAACTGGAAAGCGACGGTGCCGACGCCGTGCTGCTCAACCAGGCCCAGCTCGATGCCCTGAAGCGCCTGCCGCTGTTTGAAAAGCTGGCGGTCATCCACACTTCCGAGCCAGTGGCCACGCTCGGCCTGATGGGCGTGTCCACGCCGCGCACCAAGGCTGTGCAAGAAAAGATTGTGAAATCGGTACTCGACCTATGTACAACCGCCCAGGGCAAGAGCGTTTGCCAGGGGGTGGGCATTGTGGGCTTCGATGCTGTGAGAGCGGATGTGCTGGATGCGACGATCAAAAAGTACGACGAAGCTCGCTAGTTTTCTCGCCCTTGCGGCGGGTTGCGCTTCTGGGCCGCGCCCGGCGCCACAAACCCCGCTGCTCAGTCCAGAGGAAGTGCGAACCCTGGTGGCCTCGGCCAGTACGCACTGCCAAATGGCGGCCCCACAATCCGAACGCGACGCCGGCCATGCCGATGCGATCCGCGCGCAGCAAGCAGCGCCCCGCGATCGAAGCGCCGGCCTGGCCCTGGCCCGCTGTGCCCACCTGCGCGCCGATCCCGAAACCGACGCCGCCCGCGTGGTGGCGGTGACCGAAAAGGGTGCCGAGGCAGCGCGCCTGGTGTCGAGCGGCCCAGACGATGCCGAGGCGGCGTACCTGCAAGCGATCAACCTGGGTCTGTATCTGCGGGCCAAGGGGCTGGTGGCCATCGGCCGCCTGTCCGAAATGATGGCGCTGCTCAAGACCGCGGGCGCCAAGCCTGACATCGATCAAGGTGGTCCCCTGCGCGCCCTCGGGTTGCTCTACATCAAGGCACCCGCCTGGCCCGTGGGACCAGGCGATCTCGATGCCGGCCTCGATCTGCTCAAGCAAGCGGCCAGCAAATACCCCGAGCATCCCCTCAATCATCTCTTCTACGCGGAAGCGCTGATCGAAGCGGGTGACCATGCCAACGCACGCATCGAACTGGACCAAACCCGCGCCCTATCCGCGGCCGACCGTTACGGTGACTGGGCCGCGCGCTGGAAGAAAGAAGCGGACCAGCTGGCGGCCAGATTGCGATAACAGACCGCCAAGACGCCTTCAGCCTTCCCCTGTTGGCGTCGAGGTGGTCTGTGCATCACGCCATTTCTCATGGCAGTATTTCTGCCATGAATGTAACCATGGATGCTGCAGGACGCCTAGTCGTGCCCAAGCAGATCCGCATTGAGGCGGGGCTGCGGCCGGCCGTTCCGATGGAGATCCGCTGCCGCGATGGGCGCATCGAAATCGAGCCCGCGGCACGAAAGGTGAAGCGCATTAGAAAGGGCCGCGTTGCGGTCGCCGTGCCGGCCGAAACCAGCGAAGCCCTCGCCGCCGACAAGGTGCGCCGGGTGCTACGGGAACTGCGCGACAGCCGCGAATGACCCGAGAAGCGCTGGATACCAGCGTCGTCGTTGCGGCGCTCCTCGGCTGGCATGACAATCACCAGCGACCCGGGGAATAGGGTCCCGGAATCTGGCGGTGAGGGTGGAGACTGGCTGAACCGACGGCACGTCGACTACACCGGGATAGAGCAGACGGCCCTGCGTGTTCGAGGCAGCCTTATCCGCACCCAGAAGCCGCAGCAGAACCCGCCCCGCTGTGCCGCGTGGACGCGATCAAGGTCGCGCCATTGGAGTGCGGCCGGGTTCCCGGAAGCTCAAAGACCCCCATCGATTTTTCTATGCTCACGGCAAGGACGCGGTGCGAGTATTCGGCCACGGCCGTACGTTTCAAGTTTGTGATATGCATTGGACCCTGTCTTGGAAGGAGGCGCAACGTGAGTCAGACCGAACACTGTGCGAGTTGTGGTCAACCCAGGGCAAGTCGGCCGCCGTGGCTGTTTGGTGCCGCCCTTGGTATTGGCGTCGTTTTCGCGACCCTTGCCCCGATGTGTAGGGCTTCGGCCGAGCCTTCCGTGGCCCCGGTGGACGGCAGCAAGGATACCAACCCAACTGGCAGGAATCCTGTCGAGGAGGTCGCCACGACCGATCCGGGCAATGCGAAGTACAAGATTCAACTGGACAGCAGAACCAAGTGGCAGGCCCGGGGTGGCCGGATCAGGTTCACCGTTGCCGGACTCGAGGTGCAGAGAAGCGTCCCAACCGTCACGACCTGCCTGCGCTGGAAGGTTGCGCAAGCTCCAAGCCCCGCTTGCACACCCCTGGTGGCAGTGAAGGTGGGGGAAACCGACGACAACACGGGCATCACGTTCGCGGTGACTATTCCCGAAGGCTTGGGCGCTCCGCTGGCCGGCACGCCAGACGTGCTTTTCTTGGTTCCGACCGCGGAGTTGGCAGTGAAGGTCGAGGAGCAGCCCACGCCTTCAGCCGGCAACCCCGCGCCGAAGCCGACGGTCCATGCGGACACGCTCGAGATTGGCATCACATCGCGATGGCTTGCCATCGCAATGGCCCTCCTATTTGTCTTGCACGCGGGTTGGTTGTTGCAGCGCTTTGCTCGGCACATCAACGTGCCAGGTAGAAACGTCGTTCTTCGCATCATCTCCAGCAGCAGCGGGCGGGCCAGCCTGGCGCAGTTCCAGATCATTCTCTGGACGCTCTTGATCGGCGCCGGGGCGGTTTACGTCATGACCCTGACTGGTTCGTTGATCGAAATCAGTGGTGGCACCTTGGTGTTGCTCGGCATCACCGGCTCGGCCCTGGTGGGGTCGCAGTTGCGTACGAGCCAGAAGTCCGCGCAGGCCGCGACCATCGATCCCCCAGGACCGATCGGCGCGATCAACCTGGTGACCCCTGGGCCCGATTCGTCCTCGGCCTGTTTGTCGTGGCCCGCGTCAAGCGGCGGCGGAGCCCCAGTCGGGTACACCGTACAGTATCAAATCAAGAACACCACGTGGTTGACGGCCACCACCTCGCTTGCCAAGCCCGAATTTAGGCTGGTCGGCCTGAAGACGGATAGTGACTACGACGTCCAGGTGTTTGCCACCAACGCAGCCGGCAGGGGGCCGGAGATGAAGACCCAGTTCAGGACTGCACCCCACGCCCAGTTCGGGGACGGATTGCACGCTCCCTCCGACTTCAAGCGCTCGGACGAGCGGACACGCGACGATGCTATCCACCTTCAGTGGAAGGGTGAGAAGCGAGGCGATTTCACCTATACTGTCGAGTATCGCGCTCATGACAGCAAAGAGGACTGGGGGCACTCTCGGAAGCGCATAGGGACAAACGGAGATGGGCGATACGGCCTGACCGTGACCGGACTGAGAGCGAACACGGATTACGATTTTCGCGTCTTTGCCGAGGACCGTGCCCAAGGCGTCGGCCCACACGTGCTTCTCCTTTGCCAGCGCGCCGGGGCCGAAAGCAGCGGCGGTCGGATTCCGCATTGGTCGGACCTCGTCACCGATACTGATAGTGCGCCCGAGATCGATGTGGCGAGGGTGCAGATGCTTTTCTTCACTGTCATCTCGGCCGCTTTCGTGGCGGTCAAAATTTTCATTGGCGGCAGTATCCCTGAGCTGCCCGAGTCTTTCGTCACCCTGATGGGCATCAGCAACGGTGTCTACTTGTCGGCAAAATTCATCGGCCGGTAGGCCCGAGTCGTCCTGTGACAGCGCGGTCTTTCCCGTCCGAGCAGGGTGCAAAGGGTCCCACAGGCGGCCGGCGTCGCTGTTGTTGTCGCTATTTCGGCGTGAGTTTCATGACGGCGCCGGGGTTGGTCAAGGTGGTCCAATACAGGGAGTTTGAGTCGGCCGTCAGCGACCAGGCCTCGGTCTGTCCCGTCGCCAACGGGATCGCGCTGCCCCCGTTCACCGACATCTTCATGATCGACCCGGTCGTCGTGGCGAAGTACACGTATGAACCATCGGTGGCCACGTCGTACGGAGAGACCTGCGATGCGACCTGTGTGAGGCCACTCCCGTCGATCGATGATGCCCTCATCAGTGTGTTGTCATCGTAGTTCGTCCAAAAGACGAAGGATGCGTCCACCGCAAGGCGATAGGGAAACGGCTGCGAAGACGCGAGCGGGGTGGCCGAGGTTCCGCCCAGAGGCCGTTTCATCACCTTGCCGGAATTGTTCACGGGGTAAATTTTCTCAACCCAGTAGATGTTCGTGGCGGTGAGGACGAGACCGCCATATGTCGACCCAGAGGCGAGCGGCGTGGGGGAGGTGGCGCCCACCGGCATCTTCATCAACGAGCCTGAGAAAGTAGGGGAGTTCCCCACATTGGTCCAGTACACGTTGGTTCCATCGGTTGCCATCGCACAAGGTTGAGCCTGCCCGGTCGCGAACGGCGTCGGAGCGCTGCTGCCGATCGGTGACTTCATGATGTAGGTGTCATTGGTCCAATAGACGTTGCTAGCGTCGACCGCAATTCCGTAGGGATTCAGCTGTCCCGACGCGATGGTCACGCTAGAACCGCCGCCGATGGGCACCTTCATGGTGGTGCCGTCCGTGGCGCCTGTGCCAAAGGTGTTCCAGTAGACGTGATGCGAGTCCACGGCAAGGTCCGTGGGCGACACCTGTGCCGAGGCCAGCGTCACGAGACACCGGCCGGTCGTGCACTGTGCGGTCGACGGTGAACTGATCGAGCAAACGGTGCCGCAGGAACCACAGTTGCCATTGCTAGTCTGGACATCGATGCAGCTACCGCTGCAGGCGGTCAGGCCAGCCGGACACCCGCAGGTGGGCGCTGAGCTGCTCCACGCTCCGCTGGCCTGACAGGAAGTGGTTGCCGAGCCCGACAGGGTGTAGCCACTGTCGCAAGAATAGGTGGCTTGTGAACCGTAGGTGGTGCTGGGAACGCTGACTTTGCCGTTGGTCGGCGCACTGAGGCCGCCGCAGTCGACCAGAACGCAGGTGGGGGCGGTGCCGCCCCAGGAATTGTCGGCCTGGCAGGTGCGGGTCGCCGTGCCCGATAGTTGGTAGCCCGTGGTGGTGCAGGAATAGGTTGCCGTGGAACCATAGGTCGTGGTCGGAACGCTGACCTTGCCGTTGGTCGGAGCCAGGAGCCCGCCGCAGTCGACCAGAACGCAGGTGGGGGCGGTGCCGCCCCAGGAATTGTCGGCCTGGCAGGTGCGGGTCGCCGTGCCCGACAGATGGTAGCCCGTAGTGGTGCAGGAATAGGTTGCCGTGGAACCATAGGTCGTGGTCGGAACGCTGACCTTGCCGTTGGCCGGAGCCAAGAGCCCACCGCAGTCGATCAGAACACAGGTTGGGGCAGCTCCCAACCAGGTACCATCGGCCTGACAGGTCCGGGTCGCGCTACCCGTTACCCGATATTCTGCCAGGCACGTATAGGTGGCGGTCGAGCCGTAGGTCGTGGTTGGGACGTTGACGGAGCCGTTGGCCGGTGCGGTGAGTGTGCCGCAATCGATAGCCGTGCAAGTGGGCGCGCTGCCGGACCAAGAACCGTCCGGTTGGCAGGTGCGGGTGGAAGTGCCCTGCATTTGATAGCTCGTGTCGCAGGAATAGGTCGCCGTGGAACCCACGGTCAGCGTCGGCGCCGAGACCTTCCCCCCGGTTGGCCCTGGCAACGAGGGACAATCGGAAACCACGCAGCTTGGCGCTGTGCCTGACCAGGTGCCATCCGCCTGACAAGTGCGCGTGGACGAGCCGGAAGGGCCATACCCATTTGCGCAGGCGTAGGTCGCGACTGAACCGAAGGTAGTGACGAGCGCCTTGACCGAGCCGCTGGTCGGTGCGCTCACTGGACCGCAGTCGACCAGCAAACAGGTCGGCGCGGCACCCGACCAGGCACCGTCCGGCTGGCAGGTGCGGGTCGCCGCCTGTGTCAGGCGATACCCAATCGAGCAGGCGTAGGTCGCTGTCGATCCCTGCGTCGTAGTTGCTGCGGTCACAGAACCGTTCGCCGGATTGGTCAGCGGACCGCAATCGACTGTGTTCGGTGTCAGCGTATCGGCTGCCGTCAGATCGGCCGATGCGTCGGCTGGCAATGTTCCTAGGTCGGGTGCTTGGGGAAAGTCAGCAGACGCGTCCCCGCCCGCGTTGGAGGCGCCGTCCGCTGATAGGCCGGCACGATCAGCCGCACCATCGATCGACGGGACTTCCGTCGTCGTGCTATCCACCGCCGTCGATCTGGCGTCCATCATCGTCGTCATGCCATCGATCACTGTCGGCACGCCATCCATCGCCGTCGTCATTGCGTCCATCGCGGTCCACACGCCATCGATCGCCGTCGGCATCGCGTCCATCGTCGTCGGCACGCCATCGATCGCGGCCGGAATCGCGTCCGTCGTCGTCGGCTTGGCATCCAGGCCGTCAGATGTCGCCCCATCACCTCGGCCGCACGCCAAATCGTCAGGCCTACAACAGCCACCCACGTGTCCTGGCGCGCGGCAGACGTACCCAGCCGGACATTGCAGATTGTTGTCGCAGGCCAACTTGGCCACGTCGGGCTCGGAGAAACACCCCATCTGCGCCGAAAGCGTGAGCAGGCTGAACCCGAACGTTACGTGCCTGAGTCTCAAGTAGGTTAACCGGGCCATGGGTCTAGTAGGTTCCTTGAAGGGTGGCAGCGATTCCACCAGGGATCGGCAGCGGGCCGAAGGAAATCTGGGAACCATTGTCCTGCGCCTTCCAGCCCAGCACACACATCGTCGTCCCCGCCAGGATGGCCGCTGTGCCGACCCCGAAGCTGACCCAGGCCCACATCTTGTATGAGCGGCGGGTCGAATCTCTGTCGGAGTCGTAGTGCCCCGGCGGATACATTTGATTTGTAATGCTGTTGCTCTTCAAGTTGAGCGCGATACCGGTGGCCACCGAAGCCAGGCCCAGCGAGTCGACCAGAAGTCCCGCCGTCGGCAGCACGCTACCTCGTCGCCTCTCTGGAACCGCCGGCGCGGCCAGGACAGCCGCGGGCTCGGGCCCTGCTTTGTCGATGACCGGCGCGACAGGCGCCGCCTTCAGCGGGTCTGGCTCGGTCCGTGGGGCTACGGGCTTCTGCGCTTCGAGATGGGACTCACATTCGGTCACATGTTTGGTCAGCTCCTCGGCTTCGCGTGTCGACATATTGGGTACCTTGCGCCCGTATTCGCGGAAGCGATCAAGCGCATCCTGCCACAGGTGGTTCTGTTCGAAACAGCGTCCCTGGTTGTAGACGCAGGTCGGATCGTTTGACTCGACATACAGATCAGCCAGAAGGTCCACGCCCTTGCGGTAGTCACCGGTGATGCAAGCCTTCTTGGCTGCCTTCTCCAGCGCCTCTCGGTTCTCCTGCAACTCTCGGCTCTGCGTGTGGCGCGCTGGCCGAGCATTGGCCGGAGATGCCATCATCGTGATAGCGAGCGCGACCCACGAAACGGGGCTTCTTGGGTGACGGACGAAAAGAAGGTGCTGTAACATGGGCATGCAATACTGCATCGGCGCCATATTCTGGCCAAATGGAAACGTTCCGCCGCATGGCGGCCAGTTGACACAATATGCCTGCCGGATGCTCGCGCCTGGGCTGCCCGCGACTTGCGGTGGGTCAAGGGGGAGGCCGTTCAGGTTCTGGTCGGCTTGTAGGGCCACACGCCGCCGGGCAGCCGTGCGCGCTGACGATCGGGATCCGATCTACGTGCGATCTCTCACGCAACGGAACCCGACGTCCTGGCTTCGACTTGCGGGGAGCGCGCCAGAGCGGGCTGCTGCTCGTAAGTCCGTGGTGTCCGAGTCCCACGCCCCGCCACGGACTGAACGGTAATTGCCGGCCGATGGGGCGTCGAGATTGGCGCAATTGCTACATGGATTTCCCGCACCTGGCGTGTACCAATTGTCGCCGTACCAATCGAGCGTCCACTCGCGCATTCCACCTGCCAGATCGAGTTGACCAAAAGCGCCCATCCCGGCCGGGAAGCTTCCCACGGAAACGAGAGGCGTCATGTTGGTCCTGTAGTAGTTGGCGCGTGTGCTGTCGGGAGGTTCCTGGCCCCATGGATAGCGGGCGTTCGCAAAGCCAGCGGCTGCGGCGTATTCCCATTCGGCTTCTGTCGGCAACCGTCCGCCATCCCACACACAGAATGCCAAGGCCTCGTACCAAGTCACACAGTTGATGGCGCGAACGTCGGCGTCGGCATAGTCGGCTGTCGCTGTGGACCAGGTCGGAGTGCCTCCGGTCGGGCACGCGAGCCCCGCCACCAACGCCGTCTGGTTTGAAGGCAGCAGACTGTTCCAGGCCGAGCCTTGCCAGCCGCTGTTTGAAATATTGGGATTCCGCCCGGCGCCATCCTTCGGTGGAACCGCCGATGGCGCTGTGCCGTAGTGCTTGTAGAACTCGCGGAATCTTCCGACCGTGACCTCAAACGTATCCATGTAGAAGTCGGCCACTGTCGCCGGGTGTTCGGGCGTCTCGGAATTGCTGTCACAGAGCAATCCGGAAGGGCAGGCGTCGGGTTCGTTCCCCGACCCCAAACCCATGGGGAAGTTCCCGCCGACCACGAGGATGTCTTGGCAGCAGCTCGTCCCTTGGCAGGTGACGACCTGCCCGGCGGGACACGACGGCCGACTAACGGGACCGTTGCAGCGGCCTGCGCCGTCGCAGGTTCCATTCCCGGCACAAAACGTACCTGCCGGTGCGTTCATCTTACCGCATCGATTTGCATCGCACGTGGCCTGCACGCACGGATGGCTGGGTGTGGTGCAGTCGCCAGCGGCTCGACACTCAACGGGAACGCTTGCGCTGTCGGCATAGATGCCCGCATCTGGGGTGGTCACCCTCAACGGCGAGGTACACGACACCACAGCGGTTGCGAGAACGATAGCCTTCAAGAAGCGATGTGGATGCCTGAGCATGGCCATGATCGCGGGTCAGGGTACGCCGCACCTCACAAATTGCAACGCCCATCGGCCAACGCAAGGCCTTGGTTCTGGTGCCGCTCCTCCGAGGTGGTCTGTGCATCACGCCACCTTTCATGGCAGTCTTTCTGCCATGAATGTAACCATGGATGCTGCCGGACGACTGGTCGTGCCCAAGCAGATCCGCATTGAGGCGGGGCTGCGTCCGGCCGTTCCGCTGGAGATCCGCTGCCGCGATGGGCGCATTGAAATCGAGCCCGCGGCACGAAAGGTCAAGCGCATGATGAAAGGCCGCGTAGCGGTCGCCCTGCCGGCCGAGACCAGCGAAGCCCTCGCCGCCGACAAGGTGCGCCGGGTGCTACGGGAACTGCGCGACAGCCGCGAATGACCCGAGAAGCGCTGGATACCAGCGTGGTCCTTGCGGCGCTCCTCGGCTGGCATGACGATCACCACACAGCGCGGCTGGCCGTGGACAGGGGCCTTGTCGCGAGTCGATTGATTGTTCCCGCGCCCGTGCTGGTGGAGGCCTATTCGGTCATGACACGCTTGCCGGCGCCCCATCGGATCAGCGCCGCGGATGCCGCCGCCCTCCTCACGGACACGTTCCAAGGCGTTCCTCTCGTCGCCCTCGACGCCAAGGAGATCTGGGCGCTCGTCCCGTGGCTCAACGAGAAGAAGGTCACCGGGGGACGAGCCTATGACGGCCACATCCTGGCCTGTGCAAAGAAGGGCCGTGCCGGCAGGCTACTGACTTTCAACGCGAAGGATTTCCTCGCATTCGACGAGGGTGGCATCGAAATCGTGCGACCCGGGCAATAGGGTCCCGGCTGCTCGCTGCGGCCAGCGACCTACTCCGTGTCGTGTACGTGAAAATGGGCGTGCGGCGCTCCGTGGTGCTGATGCACGTGCTGGTGGGCCAGACCACTTTCGATGAGCAAGGCCTGGTTGGCTAGCAGTTCGGCGGTCGGGCCGTCAAAGAGCAAGCCGCTGCCGTTGCGCCCGAGCAGAAGTGCCCGGCTGCCCAGCTCCTCGGCCAGGGTGAGGTTGTGGGTGGAGGCGAGCACGGTGAGACTCGGGTGGTCGGCGAGAAAGTTCACCAGCATGCCGGCCCAGGCCGGATCGAGGCCCGCCGTGGCTTCATCAAGCAGCAGCACGCGCGGATCGATACTGAGGAGGGCGGCCAGGGCGACGCGCTTCTTTTCGCCGCCTGAAAGTTCGAAGGGCGGCCGATCGAGCAGATCGGCGACGCCGAAAGTATCGGCCCATTGGGCCACGCGGCCTTCGATGTCGGTCAGGCCAAGCTGGCGCGGACCAAAGGCAATTTCGTCAGCCACGCTCGGACAGAAGAGCATGGCGTCCACGTTCTGAAAAAGCAGGGCCACCTCGCCACGGAAGCGGCGGCGAAAGGCGGCCTGGGCGAGCGCAGGCGGATCGAGCGCCTGGCCGGAATAGCGAAGGGTTCCCTGCGACGGGAACATGAGCCCGTCCAGAAGCTTGAGGAGCGTGGTCTTTCCGCTGCCATTCACGCCGAGAAGCACCACGCGCTCGCCCGCATCGATCTGAAAACGCAAACCGCCCAAGACCTTTCGGCCGGCGGCTTCCAGGGCCACATTGTCGAGTTCAAACAGCATCAGAATCCCCTGCTTCGCATGGCATCGGTGAGATCGCGGGCATTGCGCTGGCCGAGTGTGAAAAGGCTGGCGGTGATGCCGCCGGCGCCACGAACCACATCGCGCGTGCGCGGCTTGCGCGGCAGACGACTGCGCAGACCGAGCAGCGACTCAAGTGCGATTCGGCGCAAGGCATGGATCTGCGCCAGGGTGATGACCAGCAGGCGCGTGAGAGTCGGCCAGGCGGCGAGCGCGCGAAAGAGATCCAGGCGGGCCAGCACGGACAAGGAAACAAACGCGATCAGGGTCGCGCGCAGGCCGAGGCCGAGAAACGGCACGAAGTTGGGCGCGCGCCCATCGCGCAGGCGCAACCACAGGAAAGAAGACAGGGTCAAACCGAGGGTAATGGGCACGACCGCGATCAGAACCTTGCGCCAGACGGACAGGCTGCCGCGCACAAACACCAGCGCCGCCACAACGAGCAATCCGGCGAGGAGCGCTGGATCTCTCAGGGCGGAAAGCGCGAAGATCGCCACCAGCCAGCCGAGCAGCAAAGCGCGGCCACCACGTGGTCTAGCCATGCGGACGCACCCTGCGCAAAAGTGATAGGGCGACAACGGAATAGGCCGCCTCAAGAACGCCAGCGACCGTGAGGCTTGGGATCATCATGGCGGTGAATGTTACCGCAAATGGCGTGGGAAAATGGTCCGGCGACAGCCAATGTTGCAGACCAAGAGCAAGCGCCACAGTTCCGGCCGAGACCTGCATTGCTAGATAGGACGCCACGATCACGGCCAGGCGCTCGCTGGCGCGGCGAAGGATCCGGTACACCAGCCAAGCGGTCAGGCTGCCAAACAGGCCCATGCACAGGGAATTGACGCCAAGGACGGTGATGCCGCCCGCCCCGAAAAAGAGAGCTTGAACCAGCAAAACCAGGGATTCGCACACAAAGGCGACCAGGGGATGAAACTGCAGCGCCAGCAGCGGAACCCCCAGAAGGTGCGTGGACGTTCCCCCCGGTACAGGAATCATGATGGTCTGGATGACGAAGGCGAGCGCGGTGAGGGTCCCGATGGCCGGGAGGCTTTCAACCTGGTTGGGACCAAAATGGCGGCGGGCCGAATAGATCCACAGAGGCACTGTGGCCACGGTGGCGGGCACAGTAATTGCCGGCGAGAGAAACCCGTCAGGAATGTGCACTAGATCTTCCTCGCGTAGCTCAAGGTGGCTGTGGCACGAAACGCTTCCAGTCCTTCGGAGCCTTGCTGATTGTAGCCTTCGTTCAAATCTTTGAGCACCGCGCGCTTGATGCCGAGGGCTGCAGAAAAGGGACCGAAGAAGAAGCGCATACCCAGCGAGGAGTAGAGAATCGCGCCGCCCGAAGCAGACTGGGGTTGCATGACGCCGCTACTGTCGCGCGCGCGATCCCGCCAAAGATTGAGCCCGCCCAGCTCGGCGATGACGTCGGCACGAAAGGCACGGCGGCCCACGACACGAACCCCAAGCGCGGTGTCCACGCGGGCTTCGGGGCCGAACTGGTAGCGCGTCCAAGAGTAGCTGTGCGGAAGAAAATAGTGATAGGTGCTGTCCGCCAGCCAGGTGAAGTCGTCCGAGAGCTGCTTCATGACGGCCACGCCGACCGCAGCGCTGGGCGAGCCGAATCCCGTTTGCATGTCGGGAGAGAACGGATTGCCTTGGCGATCCTTGCGCTCGGTTGGACCGAGGGGAAAGGTGGGGGCAAGCCACACGGAGAAGTGCCAATCGAAAAGCTCGTCGAGGCTTTCCTTTTCCGGGACGAGTCGCAAACCCTCATCGTATTTGAAGCCCAAGGAGAGCATGAGACTGGTGTCGCCAAGGCCCGCGTTGCATCCGGCGTCTTCCTGGCATTTCACATTGAAGGGCTGAAAAAGATAGACCGCGAACCAGGGCCGCAGACCGTAGCCCAGGCCGAGCATATTGAACACGCTCTCATCTTTGTTGGTGGGCTCGGCATAGGTGAATTTCTGAAAGCGCACAGTTTCGCTTTTCAACATGGCGAAGCCCATACCCACTGGCAGGGGCAACGGCGACGTGGTCTCCACGGCGGCGCCTGGACCTTCAGGCCCCGCCACGCTGATCGCGGCAACGCCATGGTGGGCGTGGGCCGGCAAAGTCCACAACAGCAGGCATGTTCCGGCGGCACAGCCTGTCAGTCTCATCGCGGTTCCCGTTTGCGCCGGTAGTGCCAAAGCAGCAATGCGAAGACAATCCCGATGACAAGCACGCCGACTACCGGACGCAACACGAAGGCCAGCGTGGGCAAGGTTTGCGGGGACTCCTGCGCCGCACCTTTGCCAGGCGGAGCAACCTCCACGGTCGTGTCCAGACCGTGGCCTGTGTCATCGGCGATCCTGAGGTGCCAAGGCCCCGGCACCGTGGGCAAAAATGCCACGGCGCCGCCGCGATCCGTGCGCCCTTTCTGATAGGGGATCTTGGTGTCGGCGGGACTCCACAGCTCGTAGGGAACGTACGCCAGCACCTCGCCGTCGGCAAAGTACGCCTTGACGGCCACCGCATGCCCCCGGTCCACGGTGTGCAGAACCTCATGCGCCCGTGCGGCCAGGGGCAACAGCAGTGTCACAACCAGGAGGGCGACCGCGCGGATCACCTGGCGACCTCGAAGCTCAGACTCGCCTCGTAGACGACCGTGTCGGCATCGGGCGACTGCAGGGGTTGCCGCAAGGATGCGACGACGGATTCAAAGGCAGCGCCGCGAATCCGCACGCGGACTTCCCCCTTGCTGTCGCTCTCGCCGAGAACCTTGTGGTCCATCGCCAGCGCCACACCCGCAGCAGGCTTGCCGTGCAGAAGAATGCGGAAGGTAGCCTTGTCGCCCTGCTTGGCACGCGCCAAATCGCTGGCGGGCACAATCTCGAATTCCTCGCCTAGCGGCGCGGTTGCTGACTGGGCGTGAACGTCGATCCACTTGGCGTACTGGCGCGACTCCCAGGACCGCACCGCATCCGGGACCTGACTGCGCGGCTGGTTCTTCTCCCCATCGGGCGTCAGCGAATAGAAGCCCCCGTAGAGAAACGCCGTGACGGCCTCGCACTTACCTGGAATCTGCAAAGCCGTGGGCGGCGTTCCCGCACGCAAGGCAAGGTCCTTCATCGCCCCGCCCTTCTGCCGGCAGTGGATGGTTTTGAGTTTGGCCGCATTGAGCGGCAGCAACTCGCCCCCGCGGTGGCCGTATTGCAGAAGGTAGCCGTCGCCTTCAGACGCCAGCCACAGGTCGTGCGCCAGGGCTGTTCCGGGAAGCAGCAGGACGGCCAAGACGAAGACTGGAAGGCAGCGACAGGGCATGGGTCGATACTCCGCGTAACACGAATGACTATTCCGTGATACCGAGCGGCACCAGATCTGTCAAGGAATTGCGGCGGCGTCTGGGCTTGCGCGCCCGCTATTCCACACACACGCGGTTGCGGCCCTGGTGCTTGGCCTCGTAAAGCGCCCGGTCGGCGCGCCTCACGAGAGTCAAGGCGGTGTCGTCAGGCTGGGCGGCTGCGGCGCCCACCGAGATGGTGACGCCTAGGTCCTGTCCAGGCAGCCGCAGATCGCTGGCCGCCACCATGGCGCGAAACTTCTCCGCCACCAGCACCAGTTGCTGGGCATCGACCTGCGAGATGATGGCGCCGAATTCTTCGCCGCCCCAGCGGGCCACGATGTCGAAGCTGCGACAGTTTGCGTGCAGGGTGCGCGCCACCAGCCTCAGAATCGCGTCCCCGGTCAGATGGCCGTATTCGTCGTTGAACTGCTTGAACAGGTCCACGTCCATCATCAAGACACCAAACGGCCGGCCGTGCCGCTGCCACTCAGCCAGCCGATGGGCGAGATGCTCGTCGAAGTGCCTGCGATTGGGCAGCCGAGTCAACTCGTCGACCAACGCCAGTTGCTCGAGTTCCTTGATTCTCTCGGCATGCTCGATGCGCGCCGTACGATCGTTGAATACCTCCATCGCTCCCACCGCGCGCCCCTGGCCGTCAAGGATGGGGCTGACCTTGATCCGCACCGGCACCCGGTGCCCGTCCTTGTGGTGCAGAAACGCGTCGAATTCGTCCGATTCGCCGGTGGTCATCACACGCTCGAGCGGACAGCAGCCGTTGCACAGAACCCGGCCGTTCACGTCGGCGTGGCACAGAATATTGTCCGGGCATCGGCGGCCCACCACCTCGTCGCGGGCAAAACCTGTCAGCGACTCCGCAGCCGTATTCCAGAACAGCAGCCGGCGGTTGCGGTCCACGAAATAGACGCTGTCGTCCAGACGATCGAGCAGCTCGCGGTAAAAGCCACGCCCCAGATCGCTGATCGCCAGCAGCACCGGCTCGATGCCCGGCTGCCGCTCCTCTTGCTTCGCATCCGGCTTGTCGCTCGCCATGGTTGTTGACCCGACTGGGTTGGGTCCACGGCGAAGGATAGCAGGAGTTGTAGGACGGGCCGCTCCCAAGCGCATCGCGCAGGTTCCGCGCTCGCCGCCCGCCGTGGCGCCTTTCTTGCTGGCCCGTTTGCGCGATTTGCCGGCATAATTGCGCCATGATCGGCTTGCGTGTCTCGATCCTGACGCTTGCGTTCTCTTTGGTGACGTGGCCCTGCTTTGCGGCGACGGCTCCGCATCTCGAACTGGCCGCGACCCTGGATGACGGCCAGCACGTGCTGACGGGCACCACGACTTGGCAATACACGAACCCAACTCGGGCACCGATGACCGCAGTGCACTTCCTGCTTTCGGCGAATTTCGACGAAGCGCCAAATCCGCGCCTGTCCGCTGCGGCGAACGCGGCCGGGTTCTACAATGCGTGGGAGCCCTCGCGCACCGACGTCCTGGCCGCTCGCGATGCCGCCGGCACCCCCCTGCCCTTCCACTTCCAAGCCGCGCAGCCGGTAACCCAAACCTTCAACCTGCAACACGTCTACCTCGTGGTTGATCTGCCGACGCCACTTCTGCCCGGCGAAACCGCGGTGCTGAGTCTCGACTTTCGCACCTTGGTGCCCCATCGCCGGGGCGACCAGGGCCACTTCAATGGCGACACGACCTGGCGCTTTGGCTGGTTTCCTCAGCCACGGCACCTGGACGGCGAAGCGTGGTCGGACGCGCTCGTGTATACCGGTTTCACGCACACAACCACCTTGGTTCTACCGGCGGGCAAGCGCGGGATCGTGGGCGCCGAGCGCGCGGCCCAGACTGGACGCGAGGTCCACGCGGAGGCCACCATGCCCGTGCGCTCAGTTCCCCTTGTCGTGAGCGGCCGTTTGCGCGAAGCCACCCGCTCCATCGCCGGGATCGACGTGAGCGTCTACACCTATCGCGATCTCGCCATCTGGGACACCTCGGCCGGCGAGGCCAAAGAGAAGCTCGACCAACTGGAAAAGATCCTGTTCTTCCTGCAAAACACGGTTGGGCCGTACCGCCTCCGCCGACTGGACATTGTTGAATCACCGACCACATCGGTGGCCATGGCGGCCGATGGCCTCGTGCTGCTGGCCGATGCCTTCTTCATCTACAATCGCATCTGGGCCGCGTGGAATTTCTGGGGTCCAATTGGCGAGGTCACACTGGCGCACGAGGTGGCCCATCAATGGTTCGGCGTCGGATTGGGCGTTGATTTCGACGCCGACAACTGGCTTTCCGAGGGTTTCGCGCAATTGCTGTCCTTGTGGTACGGCGAGAGCCGTTTCGGTGCCGGCGGCAACGACGCCGTCAAGTCCAACTGGTTCGTCAACTGGGCCATGGCCAGCGCCAATGGCACGTCTTTGCCATCCAACCAGTTGGAACACATGATCCTGCCCAACTATCAGGACCACGTGCGCTTCGGACTGGAAGAGCCGCTCATCGCGCCCCAGCGCCGTTTGCGCCACGTCGAGGAGAGCGTCTATCGACTCTACGACAAGGGCTATCTGGGCTCGCGTGCCATGCTCTCTTTGCTGGGGCCGGCCTGCACCGTGCAAACCCTGCGAATTCTGTACAGCAGCAAGGTTGGACAGGTTGTTACCGTCGAGGACCTGCGCCAGGCAGCCCGCACCGCGTGCCAGGGCGATCTTTCGCCGCTGATCGATGGCTTTGTGCTGGGGCTCAAGAAGATGGACCTGGGTATCGTTGACGTGACCACCGTACCCGCCCCGGTTGGGTTCCAGGTGTCGGTCAAGGTCCATCGCGAGGGCGATCTCGCGTTGCCGGCACGTGTGCGCGTGCGCACCGCCGTGGAGGAGCAATCCGCCATGTTTGCCGCGAATGCCACCGACGCCACTTTGGAATTTCACACCTGGGCGGCGCCCAACAACGTGGAAATCGATCCCGAGCGCTGGGTGCCTGACACCGATCGCCGCAACAACGTGTGGCCGCGCGCCGTGCGCATGACCGGCCTTGTGCCGGCGATGGCCACCGACGCCTACACGCTGGGCGTGAACTACTTGCCCTTCCATCTCAAGTACCTGGCGGGCGTCACCCTTGGCGGGCGCGCCGACACCCGGCATTCTTGGCGCGTCGGCGGCGGTCTGGTGAACATCTCCAGTCGCGACAATGGGCCTGGAAAGGACGCGACGACCTTGATCGATGTGGGCGGCTACGGCGAGGCCGTGGTTTCAAGGGGACGTGGGCGCCAGTTGTCGCTCGCGCTGGACGCCACCCATGTCCAGACCCGCTTTCCCGATCCCTACACCACCGCAACGGCCGGGTTGCAACATATGTGGAGCGTCTATTCGCCAACGGATATTGGAAACACCGGCGTGCTTGAGCTGCCGCGCACTTTGCTTGGCTTGGGAGCCGGCTACAGCGGCCTGATGCTCGACAACAAAGGCCCGTACACCTTCAAACAGAACAGCGACGGCAGCGGGTTCGTGCAGAAGATTGCCAATTCGAGCGTCTTCGTGGATGGACTTCTCGGTCGCGACGAAACCGCTCGCTATGGGCTCTACCTGCTTTCCGCTCTTCGCTTCGGTGTCTCCTGGCTGCCGCGCCCCCTGCAGGATACCCCCGACTCCTACTTGCTCACGGGACGCAACCGCATCGGCAATCACCCCTGGCCGCAACAGTGGTTCGGGCGCGGCGATCTGGCCGCGTACTACCTGACGGTCATTCCCTACTTTGGCCACCTCACACTGTCGGCGGGTGGCGGCATGGTGACCCCCAACGCCATCACCGACCAGCGCCCGCTTTTGCAATCGCTGCCGTACATGAGCTACCGGCTTGATGCCCTTCCTTATGACGCCACGATTGACGGCGGCGCCCGGCTGTCGCTGCCTCTGTTTCGCGATGCCCGCATCAAGAACGAGGCGACCCTCGGACTGTTCGTGCTCAACGACCTTTCCCTCGACCTGCACTACGGCGCGGCGCTGGGCTGGACTTGGACCCTGCCCGAGGCGCGCAATCTGTCCCGGCCACCGTCATTGGGCGAGGCCGGCGCCGCCCTTCGCCTCGGCATCGCCACCTTCGATACGTCGCCGGTCTCGCTTTCGTTCGGCGTCGGTTTGCCGGTCTGGCCCGCCACGACCCACGCCGACGCGATCCGCTTCTTCTTCCTAGCGAGCCTGGGCGATTTCTGAGGGGTCGACGACCGCCAGTCAGCGACATATACATATATTCGCATTATTGCATGAATGTGCTATGTTGAGCCTTCGTGATGACGGTTCCCGCTGCCCTTCCGCGTGCCGAGCTGTTCTCCCTGCTGGGCGACGAGGACCGGCTGCGCCTGCTGGCCCTGTGCGAGGCGGACGAGCTCACCGTCGGCGAGCTGGCAACGCTGCTCGACGAGAGCCAGCCGCAGATCACGCGTAAGAGCCAGCCGCTGCGGGACGCGGGGCTGCTGCACGCCAGGCGAGATGGCACGCGGACCTTGCTCCACGCCGATCCACCGACCGACCCGATCGTCGGGGCGGGACTAGAAGCAGGGCGCGCGTTGTGCCTGGCCGAGGGGCGACTGGCCCGGGTTCCGGCCGTGGTGGCCCAGCGCGAGGAAACCGCGCGACGCCTGTTCGGTGAAGGCAAGGTCTCGGATTCGGCGGGCGCCGATGTGGCCCGCGCCACCGCTGCTGGGACGGGTGCTCTGGCGGAGAGTGCCCTGCTGCCGCTGCTGGCAATCGTGACCCCGCTTCTGCCTGGACACAGCCTGGCCATTGACGTGGGCACGGGCGAGGGCGCCCTTCTGCCCCTACTGTCGCCGCTTTACGATCGCGTGATCGCGGTCGACCGCAGCCCGGCCCGACTGGCGCGCGCGGCTGAGCGAACCGCGGCGCTCGGGCTTCCCAACGTGCGCCTGCGCCAGGTCGAGGTGGACGATTCAAACCTGGCACAGGAGATTGCGCGGGCGGGAGGAGCCGACCTGGTGGTGCTGGCCCGGGTGCTGCACCACGCGGCTCGCCCCCAAAACCTGGTCACGGCAGCGGCACGGCTGCTGCGGCCACAGGGGCACGTGGCCATCGTCGATCACACCGCGCACGACGATGAGCGCCTGCGCGAGCGCGGGCACGTCTGGCTGGGGTTCGAGCCGTCCAAGCTGCGCCAGTTTCTAGAGACCGCGGGACTCGATCCCATCGCCGTGTCCGCACTCCGTAGCGACGACAGGCCGCCGCTGCAACTTGCAGTCGGCCGGCGCACGCGAGATTTGCCCTTGCCGTGAGGTCATTTCGCGCCACCAAGTTTTCAACCAACGAACGATCAACAAACAAAGGAGAGTC
>Ga0265316_10001538_pt1 | contig 24724 bp, 22 predicted proteins | sample 4522metaG_FD_202092 | JGI IMG/M metagenome (GOLD analysis project Ga0265316, IMG submission 202092) | Rhizosphere microbial communities from Carex aquatilis grown in University of Washington, Seatle, WA, United States - 4-5-22 metaG | ecosystem: Host-associated > Plants > Roots > Rhizosphere >... | reverse complement strand
TCCCCATCGCCAAGATCGCCACCAAGCTGGCGGTCGGCTACACCCTGGACGAGATCACCAACGACATCACGCGCGAGACGCCGGCCTGCTTCGAGCCGACCATCGACTACGTGGTGACCAAGGTGCCACGTTTCGCCTTCGAGAAATTCCCGGGCGCGGATTCGACCCTGGGACCGCAGATGAAGTCGGTGGGCGAGGTAATGGCCATCGGCCGCACTTTCAAAGAGTCGTTGGGCAAGGCGCTGCGCTCGCTGGAAATCGGGCGCTGGGGCTTCGACCTCGAGCGCGTGCCGCCTCTCGACGATCTTCGCCACTTGATCACCCAGCCTGGACCGGATCGCCTGTGGCAGCTGGCCGAGGCCTTGCGTCTGGGCATGGGCGTGGACGAGGCGCAAACCCTGACCGCCATCGACCCCTGGTTCCTTACGCAATTGAAGCAGATGATCGACCAGGACGAGACGGCCCGCCTGGCCGGGGCCGCGCTGCTCGACGATCCAGCCACCCTTCTCCGCTGCAAACAGTTCGGCATGTCCGATCGCCGCCTGATGAAGCTGGCCGGCGTGGCCGAGGAGGATGTGCGCCAGGCACGCCTGCGCCACGGCATCCGACCGGTGTTCAAACGCGTAGACACCTGCGCCGCCGAGTTCGAAGCACATACTCCTTACTTGTATTCGACATACGAACAAGGCACGCAGTCCGAAAAGAACGCCGAATCGGAAGTGCGGCCCACTGGCAAGAAGAAAATCGTGATCCTGGGTGGCGGGCCAAACCGCATCGGGCAAGGCATCGAGTTCGACTACTGCTGCGTGCACGCGGTGATGGCCTTGCGCGAAGAGGGCTTTGAGACCCTCATGGTCAACTGCAACCCGGAGACTGTGTCCACCGACTACGACACCGCCGACCGGCTGTACTTCGAGCCGCTCACCCGCGAGGACGTGCTGGAGATCGTCGACGCGGAGAAGCCAGAGGGCGTGATCGTGCAATTCGGCGGGCAAACGCCGTTGCGTCTGGCTGTGCCCTTGCAAAAGGCGGGCGTTCGCCTGCTCGGCACCAGCGCGGATGCCATTGACCGCGCCGAAGATCGCCAGCGCTTCGGCGAGTTGGTGCGCAAGCTCGACCTGCGTGCGCCTGCCTGGGGCACGGCCCACGGCCTGGAAGAGGCTCGCGTGATCGCCGAAAAGATCGGCTATCCGGTCATGGTACGGCCCTCGTACGTTCTGGGCGGCCGGGCCATGGAGATCGTGCACGACGCGGCCGGGCTGCACACCTTCGTGGGCGTTGCCCTGGAGGCGGCCCGACGCGAGAGTCTGGCCTCGGGCGGCGGCCGCGGCGACGAGAGCGCGCCCATCCTGGTGGACCAGTTCCTGCGTGACGCCATCGAGGTCGATGTGGACGTGGTGGCCGACGGTCAGGACGTGGTCATCGGCGGCGTGATGGAACACATCGAAGAAGCCGGCATCCACTCGGGCGATTCGGCCTGCTGCCTGCCGCCCTTCTCCTTGCCCGCCGCGACCGTGGCCATCATCAAGGATCAGGCGCGGGCTTTGGCGCGCGAGCTGGACGTGCGCGGCCTGATGAACGTGCAGTTCGCGGTGCCGCGCGATGGTCGCGGCGTCTTCATTCTCGAGGTGAACCCGCGCGCCTCGCGCACAGTGCCCTTTGTGTCCAAGGTCATCGGCGTGCCGCTGGCCAAGGTCGCGGCCAAGATCGCGGCGGGCCGCACCCTGCGCGAGATGGGCATCCGCGAAGTTTCGCCCAAGCACATGGCGGTCAAGGAAGCCGTGTTCCCCTTCGTCAAGTTCGGTGGCGTGGACGTCTTGCTTGGCCCCGAGATGCGCTCTACCGGTGAGGTCATGGGCATCGACAGCAGCTTCGAGGCGGCCTTTGCCAAGAGCCAGATCGCGGCCGGCACTCGCCTGCCCATTCCCGGCGGGGACAAGCCGGTCACGGCCCTGCTCTCCATCAAGGACTCGGACAAGGCCGGTGCGGTGGACCTGGCACGCCACCTCGACAAGCTGGGCTTCCGTATCCTCGCGACCAATGCCACGCACGCCCGCTTGAGCCAGGCCGGCCTGCCCTGCACGCGCGTGAACAAGGTGCGCGAAGGCCGGCCCCACTGCGTGGACCGCATGATGGACGGCGATGTCCACCTGGTGGTGAACACCACCGAGGGTGCGGATTCCATCCGCGATTCCTTCTCGCTGCGACGAACCGCGCTCATGCGCGGGCTGGCCTACTTCACCACCATGTCGGCCGCGCGCGCGGCTGCTGTCGCCATCCAGCGCCTGCAGGCCGGCGATATGTCGGTCCGCTCGCTGCAGGAGTTCCAACATGGCTGACAGAATTCCCATGACCCCGCGTGGGGTGAAGAAGCTGCGCGAGGAACTCAAGCGACTGCGCGAGGTGGAACGTCCCAAGAACGTGCAAGACATCGAAATCGCGCGGGCTCACGGCGACATATCGGAGAACGCCGAATTCTCCGCCGCCAAAGAGCGGCAGGCCTTCATCGAGGGCCGCTCGCGCGAGATCGACAGCATCCTGGCCCAGTCCGAGGTCATCGATCCGGCCACGCTTTCCGGCGATCGCGTGGTCTTTGGCGCCACCGTGCGCCTGGCCGACACGGATTCCGGCGAGGAAATCAACTACAGCATCGTGGGCGATCACGAGGGCGACATCAAAGAAGGACGCCTGACCATCTCGGCCCCGCTGGCGCGCGCCCTCATCGGCCGCGAAAAGGGCGACACAGTCACCCTGCGCACCGGCAAGGGCAGCCGCGAATACCAGATCGTGGATGTTCAGTTTCTTCCCGTGCAAGACGCCTGAACGACATGCCAGGAATCGAAGTCGTCTTCCTGGACTTGGGCAACGTCCTGGCCTTTCACGACGATGACGTGCTTTTCCGCCGACTGTCCGGGTACGGCGGTGCTCCGCTCGATGTGATCCGCGAGCGCCTGCTCGCGCTTTGGGATCCACTGAACCGCGGGGTTCTGGCGGGCGAACCGCTTCGGTGCGCGATAAGCCGGGCTTCCGGCGCAACCACGGTGATGGACGCGGAAACCTTCTTCCAGGTCTGGACCTGCTATTTCCGCATCCACCAGGAAGTCATTCCGATAGTCGAGGCCCTTCTCAGTCGGGTCAAGGTGGCTCTGATCTCCAACACCAACGAGATGCAGTGGCATTTCCTGCGGCCGCAGCTTCCCCTGCTCGAGCGCTTCAGCGCCCGCGTGCTGTCGTACGAACTCGGATTGGCCAAACCGGATCCCGAGATCTTCCGCGTGGCCCTTCGTAGCGTGGGCAACCCGCGACCCGAGGCCTGTGTCTTCTTCGACGACGTGCCCACCTTTGTGCAAGTCGCCCGTTCGCTCAGCATCCAGGGAGAGGTCTTCACCGACGCCGCGAATTTCCGGGGACAGCTGGCGCGGTTGGGACTGACTGCGTAAGTGGATCAGGGCACCGCGGTGACCAAGATGCCCATTTCTTCCACAACGTAGCCGCCGAAGGGCAGACGCAGGTCGCCGTCTGTCATAAGTGTCAGGCTCGTACCGTCGGTTACTATGCACGCGCCACCCTGGGTAGTCCCCTGCGAGACGATGCGCTTCTGGCCGCCGACCTCGAAGCTGGCCACGAAGGTCGAGCCCGGCGGGACGGCGAGACACTGACCGTTGTCGATCACGGACAGGGGCTTGGGCAGCTCGAGCAAACCGTCGGTCCATTCCAACCCATCGAACCGGAAGCTGGGGATCCCGATCTGAAGCGCAAGCAAGTCGTAGCTGCACGGCGCGGTGGGGGACGCGGTGCAAGCTGGCCCGGCGAAGGCGACCCATCCGCCGGCTGAGTCGTTGTCGAACTCGTACCCATTGATCGTCAGATGAATCATGCCGTGGGTATTCAGCGCGAAGAGCGAGTAATCGCCGGACGGCTGCAGCACGCCCTCGCAGCCGTTCGCCGACGCTCCGTCGCGATCGAACCAACCGAGCGCACAGGCCAGCTGTTCGTTCGGGCACCGCCCCCTGACTCCGGCCACGGTGTCGTCCGCACTGCACCCGCCGCCGTTGGTCAGCTGATCGAGCTTCGATTCGCCGCAACCGGCAAGCCAGCCGCACGCGAACGGCAGGATTGCTCCCATCCTCATGTTGCGAAATTATCATGCCGGCTGTCGGCTTGCACGCGGCGGATATTCCGAGTCGCCCTTCTCTGCTCGCCGACAACCCTCCCTTGTGAGGTAAGATTCTTTCTCATGCATGCCAACCAATGCGGAACCTTCTGTGCGTGTGGAAAAGCGGGTTGCGACCAGCGCTCCATCTAAAACGCAATGGCGACATGCTCAACGGACTGATGGCACTGTTTCATACCGGCCAGCAACACGATACGCCGGAGCTCGCCGCCCGAAACCGCAACTACCAGTTGATCCACGAGGCGAGCCTAGTCGCGGGTGAAGCGGTATTGCGCGAAGACCCGGGGAGATTGGCGGCGGCCGTGCGCATGAGCTATCGCGCCCAGATGGAAGAGGGGATGAATCCTCTGCCCCATCTGGAAGAGTGTCTGGCGTGCAAGTACTGCGGCGGTGGGTGGGGAGGCTATGCGGTGTATCTGTTTCAATCGCCCAATGACCGGAATACCTTTGTCGCGCATAACGCCCAAGCCAAGGTGATCGAACCATTTGTAAGAGGGTACGGCGTCTCCTGACGCGCTCGGCACTGACGCTGCAGCCCAGTCCTCATTGAAGACCAGAGCCCTTGACACTGGGATCCTGGTATTATGCATGAATGTGTATCAAGAGTGTCCAACGATCTTCTGTGGTTGCACGGTTCGCAATTCTCTTGGCACTGGGTGCTGCCGCTGGCTGCTCCTCGGGAAATGGTAGTCCGGCGCCGATAGCAGGGAACGCGGCCACGAACGGTGGGGCTGGCCAACCCGCTGGAGGATCCACGAGTGCAGCTGGCGCTGGCGGAGTTTCAAACACGTCCGCAGCTGCGGGCGGCGCGACAACATCGAGCAGCGCTGGCGGAAGTGTGGAGACGGGCGGCACGTCAGGAAGTGGTGCGGATGCCGGCGGCTTGGCAGGGAATACCGGTGGAGCAACCGGCGGCACTACTGGCAATACGGGTGGCGCGGCCACAGGCGGCGCAGTTGGCGGCACCACCGGCAACTCAAGTGGCGCGGCCACGGGCGGCGCAATTGGCGGCACCACGGCGAACAGCAGCGCAGCTGGCGGCGCGACAGGAGGCGCAAAGACTGGCGGCACGACTGGCATCACGGGTGGCGCGGCCACGGGTGGAAAGACCGGCGGCACCGCAGGAAGCGCCAGCACGGGTGGAACTACAGTGGGCGGTGTGACATCCGGCACAGCGGGAAGCGGGGGCGGAGGCGCGACCGGTGGGAGCACGCTCATCGGCGGCCCTGGTCCGGCCGCTCAGTTGATTTCCACGAGTGGCGTCGACTGGGGCAAGTTGGTGATCGACTCAACAATCGCTGGCAAGACGTCCTTTGGCTCCACCTATCCCGAAGGGCTGATCTTGCACGGCATGTACCAGACGTATAAGCGACTCAAGGTTTCGAGTCCAACCGACGCCACGAAATACCTCACGTTCATCACGACATCGGCTGACAAGTGGGGCGTCGCCGACGGCTCCAGCCTGGACAACGTTATGCACATGACCGCGCTGTGTGACGCCTATGAAGCCACGCAAAAAGCCAGCTACAAGGGCTTTGCGGATTCGACTCGAGCCATCTTCAACACTTACCCCACGGTCCCTCCTGTCAATGGAGCCTTCTGGCACGCCAACAATGGGACTCGCGACTACCAGCTTTGGGGTGACGGGGTTTTCATGTCGCTGTCTTTCCTCACTCGCTATGCCACGGTTTTCAACGATCCAACGGTGTACCCCATAGCTGAAAACAACCTGACCGTCACAGCGTCGCACCTGAAGAATCCGGCGACCGGCCTCTTCTGGCATGCCTACGATGACAGCGGCAAAGCAACTTGGGCACAGCCAACGACCAAGTCCAACCAAATAAGCTGGGGTCGGGCTATGGGATGGTTCTCTTTGGCCAGCGTAATGACCCTGGAAATGCTGCCGGCCAACGATCCGGGTCGAGCTCAGATAGAGACGATTCTCAAAGATCTCCTCACCGCGGTGGCCGGTTACCAGGATGTGACCACAGGACGGTGGTTTCAGGTTGTCGACATGGGAGCCACTGCGCAGGACTGGGTCGAGACGTCATGCTCCAGCATGTATAGCTACGCAATCTGGTGGGCCTATCAACACGGGCTGCTTGGTGCGAACTACGCCGCTGTGGCCACCAAGGGTTTCAATGGCGTCATGCAAATGGTGACCAAGAGCGCCACCAACACGACCACCATTGCCAAGATCTGCACGGGCCTCAACGCCTCGGCCGCCGTGACGGACTACTTCACCCATCCGACCGCATCGAACGACCAGCATGGAATCGGCTCGTTCTTGCTCATGTGGGAAGCGCTGCAATAGCCCGCACACTCGCCATCTTGGCTGGGATTCCAGCCGATTCAGCTCGCTCCAGCGTTCAGCTTGCCGCTGCATCCGCCACCAAGCACGATAGTGCTGCTGGGTTGACACGGCCATCTGCGTTTGTGAAGTCCGGAAGATTTGGCCCTATGCTAGCCTGCGTCCATGAGACGCCGTCTGATCGCGATTGTGGTCGTGTCCGCCTTGGCCTTCGTCGGGACGTTCAGCCTGCGGGCCTCCGAAAAACCCGCCGGCAAGCTCTCTGCGGTCGAGCGCGAGGCGCGCGCGTTTCTGGAAACCATTACCGGCCTTCTGCAGCCGCTCAATACGGTGGCCAATCAGGCAGCCTGGATGGCCGCCACCGACGTCAGCCCCGAGCATACTGCGGCGCGGGCCGCGGCCGAGAAGACGGCGGCAGCCGCGACCGGCTCCAAGCTGGTCATCGCGCGAACCGCGGCTTTCCTGGCCAAGCCGAACGAGCTTTCCGACCTCAGTCTGCGCCAGCTGCGCAAGTTGCAACTGGCCGCGGCCGAGAACCCCGGCACCATCCCCGAAGTGGTCAGCCAGCGCATCGAGGCCGAGGCCCGTCAGTCGGCCGTGCTCGACGGCTACACCTTCTGCCTGCAGCCGCTGACGGGCGGAAAGTGCGGTCGGCCCACCTCGGCCAATGAGATCGACCAGATCCTGCGCACGTCGCGCGTGCTGGCCGATCGCGAACGCGCTTGGACGGCCTCCAAGGAAATCGGCCGCCCGCTCAAGTCTGGCCTGGTGGAGTTGCAGGCTCTGCGCAACCAGATCGCGCGCGCCATGGGCTACCCGTCGTTCTTCGCGCTGCATGTTGCCGATTACGGCATGACGGTCGACGAGGTCATGGCGCTCATGGACGCCACGCTGGAAGCATCGAAGCCGCTCTACGACGGTCTGCACTGCTTCGCGAAACACGCGCTCGCCGACCGATTTAGGAAATCAGTGCCCAAGCTGATTCCCGCGCACTGGCTGGGCAATCGCTGGGCGCAGGAGTGGCCCGGCCTGGTCGAGGGCACTAGCCTGGATCCGTTGTTCAAGGGCAAGTCGCCCGAGTTCATCGTGCGCACCGCCGAGGATTTCTACGTCTCGCTGGGTTTCCCGCGCTTGCCCGAGATCTTCTGGAAGAAGTCGGACCTCTTCCCAGTGCCGCCCGGTTCGCCGCGCAAGAAGAACGCCCACGCCACGGCCTGGCACATCGACGGCGAGAGTGACGTGCGCTCGCTCATGAGCGTCGAGCCGAACGCGCAGTGGTTCGGCACCGCCCACCACGAGCTGGGCCACATCTACTACTACCTGTCCTATTCCACGCCCGAGGTGCCATACCTGCTGCGCGCCGGGGCCAACCGCGCCTTTCACGAGGCGGTGGGCGAGTTGGCGCGCCTGGCGAGCGAGCAGCCCGCCTACCTTCGCAAGCTCGGCCTCATCCGCGCCGGACAAGAGCCCGACGCCTCGGCCGCGCTTTTGCAATCGGCGCTTCAGTCGATCGTGTTTCTGCCCTTTGCTGCAGGCACCATGACCCACTTCGAGCGCGATCTCTACGAGCACGATTTGCCCGTGGCCGAATGGCAAGACCGCTGGTGGCAATACGTGTCCACCTACCAGGGTGTGCAGCCGCCTGGCAAGCGCGCTGCAGATCTATGCGACGCCTGCACCAAGACCCACATCAACGACGATCCCGCCCAGTACTACGACTACGCCATGGCGACCCTGATCAAGTTCCAGCTTCACGACCACATCTGTCGCAAGATCGTGAAGCAAGAGCCGCGCATCTGCGACTACTCGGGCAGCGAGGAGGCCGGGCGGTTCTTGCGCGACATCCTCAAGCTGGGCGCCACACGCGACTGGCGCAAGGTCATGCGCGAGGCCACCGGCGAGGACATCGGCCCGCGCGCCATGCTGGATTTCTATCAGCCCCTGCTCGCGGACCTGGCCAAGCGCAACCAGGGACTCGATTGTTCGCGCTAGGATCCGTCTAGGGTGAAGTGAACATTCGCGCGATCGCCGATTAGCCCGATGACGCTGCCATCAGCTGCGGAGCCGGTAACCGCCACGTCAAAGGAGGCCGTTGTCCCGCTATTCGGGTCAGAGTCACAGGCCGTGGTCGAGCACGCGCATACGCGATAACTGAGACAGAGATTGAATGCTGCAAGGTCAACTTGAATCACTTGTCCGGTCGCATAATTCATCAGAGAGCACTGGTGGCTTTCGTCACAACTGGCGGCTGGCCAGCTTTCTGGAAGGCACATGCCGCTGTCGTCGACTGGCTTCTGCAGCGCGCACCATCCTGACCACAACTGGAAATTCTTGATGGTAAACCGAAGCCGCTGGCCCGAGAACGTGCCGCCGGCCATCGAGTAGGCAAACCCCTCGGCCCAGTAGTAAGCATCAAGTGGCATCATGTCGTTCATCGCTAGAGTACGTAGAGCAGGTGGGTACCCGACTCTCGGATCGGTGGCAGGTGGCGGCGGGGGGCCATCGCCCAGAAAGACCGTGACCATGACCTGACCAGAAGCATCGACGGTCGAGGTGAACCTGATCACGTCCGAGCCGGACGGGAATTGGTAGTTCTCGATGTATCCGGTCCACGACGTTGGACCTTGGCTAAGTGGTCCGGTCGCGGCCGGTCCCGCGTCGTTGCGCGGAGGCGTGCCCCCGCCGGCATCTTGTCTGGGAAACACGCTCTGCGCGTCCACGCCGCCCTGAGGGATCGGCGTGCCTCCGCCAGCATCCCACCCGTAACCCGTACCCACGCCGGCATCGATAATGGGAAAACCTGCCGTGTTGCCACCGGACCCGGACCCTCCGATAGGAATGAGACACAAGATGCCGCATCCCCCACTGCCGCCAGCAGCCTGCAGCATTCCGCCGTTGCCGACTGCACCACCGACGCCGCCATCGACGAGAAAGCCGCCAGCTTCCTGACCCGACGTGGCGCCCCCGGCATCTGAACCGAGCGCCCCAATCCCGTGATGATGATCGCATCCGCCAAGCACGGCCAGCGCTGCTACCAACAACTTCCTTCTCATGATCTTGTCTCCTCTCGGACTCTCTCGTGGGACGAGCGCGACGAAACCTTTCACTTCCAGAGTGTCTTGCGGGCCTGACCCGCGAATCGTCCTGTCGGGAATCTCGCGAGATAGTGTTCGAAGTCAGCGCGCGCTCCGGGCAAGTCGCCCATCTGCGCTCGGCAGGCCGCGCGGCCATGCAGCGCTCGTTCGGTGACCAGATCGGGCGGCGCATCGGCGGAAAGCAGCAGGTTGAAATCGCTCAGCGCAACTTCATGCCTTCCCTTTTCCGCACGCAGTTCAGCGCGCGCCACCAACATCTCGCGCCCTACCCCCGCCGTGGTCAGCGCCAGTCCGTCGAGCAGCCCCAAGGCCTGCTCGTGGCGGCCGAGGCGCAGAAGGGCCTCAATCCGCGTGACGTTCGCTTCAGGCTCAAGCGCGCCCTTCGTTCCGAACCGCGCACGGTGCTCATCCAGCATGGCCAGCGCCTGTCCGGGATCGCGTTCCTGCCGGAGTTTGTGGATCGCGCCTGCGAGCAACCGCGATTCCTGGGCCAGCGCAGATGGACTGGGCGGCGTCGCTGGGGGAGGTTCAAGCGACGCCTTTGTCGCCACCGACTCCTGCGTGACCCCGCGAAAGGCCAGGCGAGGCGCGTGCGTCTCCTCGGCGCGCATGATCGGCGAGGGCTCGGGCTCCGGCGAAAGAACCGGAGCAGGAGGTGGCGCGACGACCGTATGCGCGCGCCGGGCGGGCGCGCTGGCCGGAATCGAAAGCGGGACAGCGGGCGGAAGCGGGCGAAGCGAAGGTACGCGCAGAATGTGCATCACCGCCGCAGACAGTGCCCCGCCGAATAGCAACAGGCCGACCGCGATGGCTATCTGCCACGCCCACTTTCTGGGCACGTGCCGTTCCCGGCCGCGCAGTCGCGCGGCAATCTCGGCCAGATTCTTCGCCGGCAATGGCGGCACAACCGCCGCCGCTCGCAGCAAAGCCCCTGCCAAGGCCTCATCGCAATCGCCAGCAGGCCGCGCGGTCCAACGGTCGAGGACAGGAGTCCGCTCATTGGCGTCAGTCTGGCTGCCTCTCGCAGTACTTTCTTTCATGTGCGTTTCTCCGAATCGCGCTTCATTTCAGCGATGAACCGCGCTCTCGCCCGATGCAGATGCACCCAAACCGTTGCGAGCTTGAGCCCGGTCAGGGTGGCGATCTCTTCGCCCGACAACTCCTCGAGCTCGAAGAGAATGAGCACGCCACGGTACTTGCCCGGCAGTCGGTCGAGGATGCGGTAGACCGTCTCGCTGGCCTGGCGTCGCTCGAACTCGTCAACCGGTGTCAGATGCGACGGCGCAATTGCGTCTTTGATCTCAAGGTGCCGTGCGCGCGAGAACCAACGCCGAAACCGGTCCTTGCGGCGGCTTTCCTACGCCACGCGTTCCGTGATCCGGTAGAGCCAAGTAGTCACTTGGGCCCCCCGAGATCCAACAGCGGATGGGCGAGCCAGAGGGCCAACACGGCTGCAATCACGCCGTCCCTCGTCCTAGACGCTAGAAGCGAATCGCCTCGAATCTGACCAAGTCCGCAAAGGCGGCACAGCGGGCGCGGATGGCTGTCTCGTCGAGTGATCGGAAGCGATCCAGGCTGAAATCCTGAACGCAAAACGAAGCCAAGACCGAACCCACCACCAGCGCCGTGCGAATTCCAGCCGGTGAAGTGTCGCCGGTGCGGGCAAGCCAGCCCATGCAGCCGCCGGCAAAAGAATCGCCAGCGCCGGTGGGATCCACCACGCTCTCCAGCGGAAACGCGGGCGCCGCGAACACGCCCGCTTCGCAGAAGAACAGCGCTCCCGCGTCGCCACGCTTGATGACCACCGCGCCGGGCCCCATACCGCGAATCACACTAGCGGCCGCGGGCAGATTGTCCTTGCCCGAAAGCTGGCGGGCTTCTTCGTCGTTGAGCAACACCATGTTCACCCGCTCGAGCACGCGCAAGAGGTCGGAGCGCTTCCCACTGATCCAGAAATTCATGGTGTCGCAAGCCACGAAGCGCGGGCTGCGAACTTGGCCGAGCACCTCCGACTGCAGCGCCGGATCGATGTTGGCCAGAAACACGAACGCGCTGTCGGCGTAGGCCGGCGGCAGCTTGGGCCTGAATGTCTCGAAGACATTGAGCTGGGTATCGAGCGTGGTGCGATTGTTGAAATCCGCGGCGTAGCGACCAGCCCAGCGGAAGGTGCGGCCCGACGCACGTTCCAGCCCGGCCAGATCTACGTTCCGGCTGCGCAGCAGGGCCTCGTGGGCTACGGGAAAATCGCTCCCAACCACACCGACTAGCCGCACCGGAGCGAAAAACGAAGCGGCGAATGATGCGTAGCAAGCGGCGCCGCCCAGCACTTCCTCGCGCCGGCTGTTCTGGGTTTCAATGGTATCAAGTGCTAGCGATCCGACGACCAGCAGCGACGAGCTCGTGCTCCCGGACTGCGTGGCGACGGCGCGAACTGGATCTGTTTTCACGACAATGCCTCCTGTGCTGAAATAGCAAACTTCCGGCTACCAGCCAGCAAAGAGCTGGGTGAAGAAGAGCGGCACCACGCCACCCTCGGCCTGGCCAGCAACCACGCCGATTCCCACGTGGGTCATGTCGGGGTTGAGGATATTTGCACGATGGCCGGGGCTGCCCATGAAACCATTCTCGACCTCGACCGTCGAGAATGCACGTCCCACGTTCTCGGCAAGGGTGCGTGGCGCCGGCGAGACATGGGCGGCGCGGACGCGATCCACGGCGCCGCCACTCTTGTCCGATATGTGGACCACTTCACCCGTGCGTGCCATCTCGCGGCTGTGGCCGCGAGCGATCTCCTGCAGACGCGCGTCCCGAAGCAGCGCGGGCAAGCCTGCCGCCGCGCGGTCTCGGTTGACCAGGGCCAACAACTCGCGCTCGGCCTCAGCCGCGTCCTGAGACCGGGTCACTTCGTTGCTAGTTAGCGCGACCCGCGCAGGCGGCTCCACGCCGCAGTACAGAGGGAAATTCGCCAAGACTCCTGGCCCGTGGCCGTCATCGCCTTCAACCTCCAATTGGTACACGCCGTCGCCGGAATCGCACGCCACCGTGAGTTCAAAGCGACCTTTCCGGGCAGACATGGCCAGATGGCGCACGCCCCCACGCGGAGCAGCCACCAGTACGCCAGGACTGGAAAAGCGACCCAACAGCCGGCCCACCAAGGTCACGGTGCCACGCGAGGGTAGACGCCGCGGCAGCGCTCGCAGCTCGAGGTTCTGTGGCTGTAGTGTCAAGACCACGATTAGCTCGTCAGATCCCCGCTTGACCCCCACACCCATGCGGCGCCAATCGCCCATCTTGAAAACTCCGGGTATCTGCTTGCGCAGGTCAGCCACCAGCGAGCCGTCAGCCCCGGGCGAACTGCGCACCATGACGATATAGGGCTCGGGCTCGACGATGCCGTAGTGGTGGACCAGGAATGCAATGGCGTCGAAAGCGGGCAGACGTTTGCCCACGGTAGCGCGCGCGATATCCGTCGCCACCTGATCCAATCGGCCATCGCGCAAAGGCGTCGGGGCGCGCACGGCAACCGCCGCCCGCTGCACCTCCGCCGCCACCTGCGCCATCAAAGCATCGGAATCGCGCCCAGCGCGAACCTGTCCCAAAGGCGGCGCCTGATACTCCGGGGCCGCTGGGCTGCTGGGAACCAGGTCCGATGCAGCCGCCGCCCTGACGTCATCTGCCCCGGTCGAGCCGACGAGAAGCGCGGCACCGACCGGGATCAAAGCGAGCGCCCCGCTACGCCGTGATGACACCTTTGGTCAACAGCCAGCTACCGGCTACGGCTTCTTGGCCGGCTTCTTCTCGGCAGCCTTGCCAGCGGGTTCTGCCTTCTTGCCGTCCTTGGCCGTGGACTCCTTGGCCGTGGGCAACTCGCCCTTCTCGTCGACGAACACGATCTCGCCGAACCGATCCAGTTTGTGGAAATCGCCAACCATGGGTGCTGACCAGCCCAGCGCCGTCTGCGCCTTGGCGTCTTTGGGCGAGTCCATGCGGAACATGTTGAGGCGCCACTTGTCGCCGAGCGCCGGCGGAACCTTGACGCCATTGGTGTCCAGGCCGTTCACATCCGCAAGCGGCAACGCCATTTCCACCGTCCAGCCCTTGTCCTGATCGTCGCGCTTGTTGAGGGTGCCGTCGACCTTCACCGCCGCCTTCAGCTTCGAGTTCCAATCATAGGGCTTTCGCTTTGGATCCAGGCTGTCTTCGTACTTGCGGTAGGTGGGCAGGTAGGTGTCGAAAATGGTGCCATTGGGAGCCACCTGCAGCTCGATATACCCCTTGCCGTCACCGTTGGCGTCGATCATTACCTCGTCCATCTCCTGCGTCCACAGCTTGGAGTCGCGCTCGGTGAGCGTGCTCCAGATGTCGGTGTCGGCATTCTCGAACGCGATGTAAAGATTCTGATTATCCCAAAGCAGCTTGGCCTCGGTGTTGGGCTGCGCCGGCTCGCCGGTCATGGTGTTCCCAAACATTCCGGTCGAAGGGGCGGCCTTCCAAGCCGGCTCGTCCAACTTGCCGTCGATCTTGATGGGCTTTGGCGTTTTGCGCACCAGGTAGCGCTTGAGCACAGCAGGCTGCTTGACCTGAACTGGGATGGTCGCCGCCAACACGCGGCCCTCCTCGTGAGGCCCGGACTTGATGGGCATTCGCTCGTTGCCCCGCCAGAGGCCCACATACACGCTTACAGAATTGAAGGCCCAGTTCGGTGGCAGGTGGAACGAGTGCTGGTCGCGAATGATGTCGCCTGCCTTCCAGCGCGCCACCGGGTACTTGCCGCTAATGGGTCCGTGGTCAACATTGATGAATCCCTTGCTGCTTGGGCCGCTGACATGGGTGAACATCCTCCAACCGTCGCTGGGTGCGGACTTCACCTTCCAATAGTGGGTCAGATGAACGTCTTTTCCTGGTTCCGCCGGGTTCGGAGACACGTCTACGCCGATGTACTCGACCTTGCCGTCCAGATCCGCGTGGGCCGCGAATTGCGGCGTGGGCTCGGAGGACAGCAGGTTCTTCTTGACGAATTCCTCGTCCTCTTTGGTCGGCTTCTCATCGGCCTGCTCCACGCAGCCGAAAGTGAAACCCGACACTGCTGCGACGCAAAGCCAACGTTCAACGTGCAGCCGAATTGCACACGGCATTCCTGATACTCGTGACATCGATGCTCTCCCTTTCCTGGCCAGCCGGAACCCGAATCTTCTCGGACCCTAGCCGGCGGGCCCCTTTCTACTGGAGACGCATCGGATTTGCAAACCTCGGGCCCCGGCCACCTCGGGCCATGTCCACGATCCGCGTCGATCCGTTCTATCTCTTCGGCTGGGCGACCACACGAACCCTGGGCGTTTCACCGATCTCATTTATGAGGATGGGAGCCCCGTCCGCGAGACAGCCCGCCGAGAACGCGTCGGAGGCAGCCTTGAGCGCAAGATCTAGCGAAGCGTGAACGCCCACCAGTCGGCGTCCACACACTACGGCAAACTGCCCGGCGTACCGCTCCAGTAGAGCATGCTTGCAGGTGTCGAAGAAGTGAGTTTCCTGTTGTGCTGAAAGCATGCTCCCAGCGTGGGGGCAAGCTCCGTTCTCGTCAAAAAAAACACTACTTCGGAGACTGTAGCAACCCGCTCATCTCTAGCTGGCATCTCCGGGATGGTTCAGATCTTGATGCCTGCTAGCGGATCGTTGTCCAACTTCTTTTTCCGCGGCAGCTGCGGAACCGCAACGCTCGGTGCAGGGGCCGACGCCGCTGTGGCGGCACGCCGCCCAGATGACCTGTGCCGGCTCCGGCCGCTTGCCGGCGCGGACCTGGCAGATGATACCGGAGCAACCACTGCGGTCGTAGCCGCAACAGTCGCGGGTGTTGTCGATGCGGGCGCCGAGGCGGCCTTGGCCTCACATGCCTTGAGCTTGGCCTGCGCTTGCCGCTCTGCCTTGGCCGCCGCTTCCACGGCTTGCCCGCGCGCATCTTCCACCCGCCGAATGCTCGCATCCTTGTCGGCCAGAAGAGCTTGTGTGTCGCTTTGGATCTTAAGGTAGCCAACTCCGGCCGCACCTAGGAGCAAGACAGCCACCACAATTGCCGGCTTGGCTGACGACTTGGGCTGTGCCATGCGGGCAAATGTCGCCGGATCCACGGGTGCGTCCCATGTGGCTGCCACGGGCCCTACCTGGCCATGGCTAGGCGAACCGGCCCTGGCCGCCCCACCCATCGCGGGCTGGAAGCTGGCGCGCATGCCCTTCGCTCCCAAGGCCAAGTCTGACCTCGGCGGCGGTGTGACCTGATCTCCCGCGGGATCATGCGCCGCGACCGCCAGCTTCTGGGAACGGCCGTTGCCGCCGGCACCGCCGGCCGAATGGCCCTTTTTCCGCCGCTCCTTTCGGAGCCTGCGTAGTTCGTTTAATGAGGTGAGTACGGAGTCCTCGGTCGCGGGCATGTGCTACCTCCCATGTCGAACGGACAGCCGCCTTGGGACGACCAACATAACTAAGCGCAGACAAACACCCACGACCATCCGTGGATTTCACGCCACGGCCATCTTCCCCGATGCAAATATACTATGTTGGCGTGAAAATGCACACGATTCCCCACAGAGTCGCCATGACGCCACTGATCACAATCTAGCTTCGCCGCATCGCCAAGCGAAAGCCCAAACCCAGGCCAATCCAGACGGGCAACATGAAAACAACCAGCACCAGATTGTCCTGCGACAGGCCAGGAATCGCCTTGGCTAGAACACCGATGACCGCGAAAACCGCGGCCGAAGCTCCCACCCAGAATGCCTTGCGCATAGCCGCCGGCCGTCCCAACGCCACCCCGACGCCGTAGCCGGCAAGCACGACAGACCAGGGCGCCAGCAGGAAGATGTTCGCATTGTCGTAGGCAGCCTTGTGGTCGGTGAACAGCCACAAGGAAAGCAAGATGAGCCCCAACGTGCCGAAGCCGAGTCCCAGCAAGCTGCCAGCAATGCCCAGTCCGACGCGCGCGGCCGGATGATTGCAGCCAAGCCGACCGAGCAGCGCCAGGAGCGCCCCGAGAACAAGCCCGGCGGCCAGAAAGAACACCGTCCAGTTGGGCGGCTGGCTCGGCTTGGGCGGCCGGTGCGCTGCGAACAGGGTGCGCTCGGACTTGACCAGCGGCTTGTCTCCCGATTCACCTGGGATGCGGACGTCACGCAGAAGATCGCGCAATCGCTCGGGTAGGAAAGCCTCCTCCCACAGGGTGATGGGGGCGTCGGTTGGCCGACCCAATCCCAAGTTCAAGCCGATGTACTCGGGGAGGAAATCCGCTGTCATGCGAAGCGCGTCCGCTCGATAGGTCATGGCCGCTGGCCGTTGGCCTGCCTGCCGAACCAAGCCGCCCACCGCGCGATCGATGGCATCGCGCACGCGAGTGGAGCAGTTGTCCCGGAAGTAGTCGTAAAGGTACTCCCGGTTTTCAAATCGCGCATTTTCGCGCAAGCTCTGCCGCAGGGACCATTTCTGTGCGGGAGTCAGATCGAGTTCCTGTGCCTCGATCGTCCTGTTGTCGGAAATATACGACGCAGGAGTGTCTTCCATCCTCGACACCGACAACCAGTACTTGAATCGGCCACGCAGGAATTTCGGGACGAGCCCAGGCGAGTCGAACGCAAAGGTGCCGAAGTTGTAGACCAGCCCGCTCTCCTCATTATTACCAGGCTGTACCAGGATGGCGTTGTGCCCGAACTTGAAAAACGGATGATCGCCGGGGCCGAAGGTGAGAACAACGACGGTCAGATCGTCTCCCGGCTCGGCTCGTGCGTGCGGCGCGCCCGAAAACACGATCACCGCAAGCGCCGTTGTGAGAAGGATTCGCAAGCCCATGGCCAGAGAACCTACCAGGTCGCGCGCGCGTCCCCAGAGCAAATCCGACGCCCCACTATCACTTGGCTGCCGGCAACGTATCAGGCACGACTTCGACCTCGAAGATCCGCGGCCACAGCTTGCCCGTTAGCGCCAGATGCCCGGTGGCAGGAAAGAATGCGATTCCGTTCAGGACGTCGGCAGCGCGGGCCTCCTCAGGCGCAAGCAGGCCGGAAGCGTCAATCCACCCTGTCACCTCGCCGGTGCGCGGATCGATGCGCGCGATGTGGGTGTCTTGCCAGATGTTGGCGTAGACGACGCCCGCCACGCATTCCAATTCGTTGAGATTGCGCAAGGGTCGTCCGGCTAGACGAACCACGATCATGCCGACCTTGGCGAAGCTATCAGGATCGCGCAACGTGAGCGTGTCGCTGCCATCGCTCATGATCAGTTGGCGACCGTCGAAACAGAGGCCCCACCCCTCGCCCTGGTAGGAGATCTCCCGTTCCTTGCGCAGCGTCGTCAGGTTCCAAACCAACGCGCGCCCGTTCTGCCAAGTGAGTTGAACCAGGCGACCGCCGACCCGCGCCAGTCCTTCGCCGAAGAGATCCGCTGGCAGGTCGACCTTGTGCTCGACCAGTCCGCTGTCCGGGTCTACCCGGCGCAACGACGAGCGCCCGTTCAAGCCAGTGCTTTCATAGAACTTGCCCTCGAAGAAGAGCAGGCCCTGGGTGAACGCATTGGGATCGTGGGGAAACGTGCGGACGACCTTGAGCCGCAGCTTTTCAGCCGGGGCGGCTTGCGCGGGCCTGGCGGTCGGCTTGGCGCAAGCGACGATTGCCCACGAAGCCGCGCTGGCGACTACCGCTGCGAGACAGGCATTCCGCCGTGAGGACATGATGGAGGCATGATAGCCGAGCATCCCTCGCAGCACGATCAGAACGCGACAGGAAGGGCTATCGCGTCTCGTAGTCGCACGAGGTACTCGTCGCGGGAGACTTCGACCGCGCCCAGGCTGGCCAGATGGGGCGAAGGCACCTGGGCATCAAGCAGCACGAAACCGCGCTCTCGCAAGTGCTGCACGAGGTGTGCGACTGCGGCCTTCGAGGCATCGGGGCGGCGATTGAACATCGATTCGCCTCCGAAGAAGCCCCCGATGCTCACACCATAGAGCCCACCTACCAGTTCATCCTTCTCGTACACCTCGACGCTGTGAGTGGCTCCACGCCGGTGAAGTTCCGTGTACGCGGCAATGAAATCGTCGGTGATCCAGGTGGTCAGCCGGCTGGACGTGGGCTCGGCGCACCTGCGCATAACACCCTCAAAATCCCGGTCGATCGTGAAGAACCATCCCGCTCGCCGAATACGTTTGCGCAAGCTCCTAGACGGGCGATAGCGTTCCATGTCGAAGATGGCACGGGGATCGGGAGACCACCAAGTCACCATTGGATCCGACGACCAAGGAAACACACCTTCGCGATATGCACGCAGCAGGCTTTCCGGCGTTACCGCTCCGCCAACTGCCACTAGCCCATCGATGACGCGATTTGCCAAGACGCGCGCCGCGTCTTCTTGACTAGAATCTTCTTGCATGTCCGCCAGAGTATTGCTAGTGAATCGGTCCGTAACACTTATCGCGGTGCCTCATTGGAGGCGCCAGCACTAGTGTTAATTATTGTCGCTTTATTTTCAGATTCGAGTAAGGTACCGCCCCTGAGAGGCTTATTTAGAAGAGTTCAAACCAGGAGACAAGGCTATGACGAGGAAGCTTGCTGTAACGGTGTTTGCGATGTCCCTCACGCTGGTTGGCTGCGGCAGTAGCAGCACGACCAAGGTGAACGATGCTGGCCACGATGCGAAGGTGTCGACGCTGGACGTTGCTTCACCCGACACGATCGTACCGGCTGGACCCGAGGCAGGGCAGTCAGACGTAGCGCAGACAGGGCAGCCAGATGTCGCCACTGTCACCCCAGGTGATGACGGCGGTGTGCCGGACAGTGGCTCCGTTGTTGGAGAAGATGGTGGTTCCGTCACTGGTCCAGATGCCAAGATCGACGCCCCGTCCAATCCTGACGTTCCAATCAACACGAAGTTTGATGCTGCCGTGGATGCCGATGCCCCAGATGGGGCGGAAGCCGGCGATGCCGGCGACGCCGGCGACACTCACGACGCGGAAGTTGGCTAAGAGCGAGCCGCCGAGTCGCTGCGCGTAGCCTGGTCTGCGCGCAAGAAAGGACTGGTTCCAACCCGCAAGGGATGGACCAGTCCTTTTTTCGTTTGGACGCATTTCGTCCCTCCGACAGGCCGAACTTCCGCCTCAAGGACGAGAATGGGTCTTGACGGCTGAGGTACTGCATAAGCCGCGAAACACTCCATTCCTCAAGATTGTCAGATGGTTAGGCGAGAGTGCCCGTTTTCTGGCGCTGTGGCACGTTGAATGCAACAATCACCATCGGTGCGCCATGCGAAACAAAAAACATAGCGGATTCACTCTAGTGGAACTCATGATCGTGGTGGCAATCATAGGCATCCTTGCCGCGATCGCGATCCCCGCCTTTTCGAGATACATCAGGAAATCGCATACAGCCGAGGCTGCGGGGTTTCTCAACAAGGAATGGGCAGGATCTCTCAGCTACTACATGACTGACTTCACGATCGGTGCGGGCAAGATCCTGCCCCGCCAGTTCCCAGGCCCCGCTGCAGCCTGGGAGGTGAGTGGCAGTGTTCACGACTGCTGCGAGTTGCCAGGGGAGCGGTGTCCGGGCGGAGCGAGCGTCTGGACGAGTGACCCGGTTTGGGCGGCGCTCAAGTTCTCTCTTCCCGACGCCCATGCCTTCCTGCCGGGGTATTCGGGAGCCGGCGAGGGAGTCCACGGGCAGTTCACCGCCTACGCCCGAGGGAATCTCAAGAACTGCGATGCCAAGTACTCCGAGTTCATTCGAGTGGGCCAGGTCAACAGCAACGGTGACGTGACGGGGGCTTTCCAGCCATTTGTGATCAACGAGCTCGAGTAGTCTTCTGTCGTGGAGCCAGGGCCGTGGGCGACCACATGCGCCCGCAGGGCTGGCTTCTGTCCCAGCAGTTGAGCCGCCAATAGCTGGGCAGATTGTGTAATCTCTAGGCTAGTCATGGCCTCGCCTCCCTCTCTCACCGCGACTCTCTTGGTTTCCTGCCGGGACCGCACCGGTTTGGTCGCGGCGTTGTCAAACTTCGTCTTCGAGCATGAAGGCAACATTCTGGACGCCGACCAACACGCGGAGAGTGAAGGCGGCGAGTTCTTCATGCGCCTGGTTTGGGATTTGAGCGGGTTCCGGCTCGATCGCCACGCCACCGAGGCCGGAATTGAGGCGCTCGCCCGCCAGTTCGACCTGCGCTGGGAGCTGACCTTTTCAGACGCGCGGCCGCGGGTCGCCGTGATGGTCAGCAAGTCCTCGCATTGCCTGTACGACCTGATGCTCTGCCAGCAGTTGGGAGATTTGGGCGGCGAAATCGTCAGGATCATCTCGAACCACGACACACTGGCCGACGTCTGCAGGCATTTCGACGTGCCGCTGACGGTGATCCCCGTAGAGCGAGACCAGAAACTGGCAGCTGAGGCCAAGCAACTGGCACTGCTAGGCGAGCTGCAGGTCGACCTCGTTGTTCTCGCTCGCTACATGCAGATTCTGTCGCCCGCATTCGTGGAGCGCTGGCAGGGACGCATCATCAACATCCACCACTCATTCCTGCCCGCCTTCGCCGGCGCGCGACCCTACCAGCAGGCCCAACAGCGAGGGGTGAAGGTCATCGGCGCCACAGCCCACTACGTTACCGCGGACCTGGATCAAGGCCCGATCATCGAGCAGGACGTCTGTCGAGTCTCTCATCGCGATACGGTCGAAGACATGATGCGCAAGGGGCGAGAGCTGGAGCGGCTGGTGCTCACCCGGGCGGTGCGCCTCCACCTTCAGCGGCGGGTCCTGGTGTCCGGCAACCGCACCATCGTGTTTGGTTGACTCGCGACGCCCATGTCAACGATAATCTCCTCGTTGGGCTGTGCGGTTTTGCCGGAAGGAAGGAGATCCTCATGAAGCTCTGGCTGGTCGCAATCGTACTGCTGGCAGCAACAAGCGCCAGCGCAGCACCAAAGAAAGCTGCCAAGGAAGCTGCCTCAAAGCCCACTGTGGATCCCAATACTGAAGTGGCCAAGACCCATGGTGGCAAAGTCTGGGTGGCAACTGATTCGATTCCCGCGATCGAGGGAGCGGAGCTGGGGAAGTGGCTGGCCGCGCATCCCGCGAATGCGGAACTCACCTGCAAGAATCACGAGGACAGGTGGGCCATCAATTTCTTGGCCGTGTTCAAGAAGCCCCCGGCCAAGGGTCCGATGACGGTGATGTTCGTCGACAAGAAAGAGCCCAAGGTCATTGTCGATCAGGTCTCGCCGCAGACGCCTGGCGCCGCTCTGGTCTACCAAGAAGGCTACGACCTGGAACAGAACAACGGATTCAACAAGGGCCACACCTACGTCATCAAGGTGGGACAGCTCATCAAGGGCAAGTTCCAACTCTACGCCAGCGGCGACATAACGCTGAAGTAGCCGCGCGCGACCGCGGAGAGTGCTTGCTGGACGGTTCCTCCAGCTCCTCCATGCTACGATTGCATTGCTTGCACGACCTGGCGCAAGCAACAACCGCCATTGGCTACCGACATCGACCGCACGAAACCCCACCCTCGCCTTGGCGATGAGCTGTGCGTGACCGTCGACCGTCTGGCCTATGGGGGCGAGGCGGTGGGTCGGTACCAAGGACTCGTCGTGTTTGTTTCCGGCGCGGCACCTGGCGAAACGGTTCGCGTACGCGTGCGACGGGTGCAGCGGCGGCATGTGGAAGCAGATGTTGTCTCGGTGGAGAATCCTTCACCCGAGCGGGTGGCACCGCGCTGTATGCACTACGCGCAAGGCTGCGGCGGTTGTACCTGGCAGCACGTGGACTACGCGTGCCAGTTGCGGGCCAAGGAGAGCGCTGTGCGCGACAGCCTGGCGCGGCTCGCCGGGCTGCGGGATCTGCCATTGCTCCCCATCATTCCCGCGCCTAGTCCCTGGCACTACCGCAACAAGATGGAGTTCGCTTTCAACCCGGACGGCGTGCTGGGCCTGCATCCGCGCGGAGCCTGGCACAGCATCCTGCCCCTGCACGAGTGTTTCTTGGCGCCACCCCTGACCGTCGCATTGGTCGAGGCTGCGCAGGCCTTTGCGCGTGAAGCGAACCTGTCGCTGCACGACCCGCGCACCCATCAAGGGATGCTGCGTGAGCTGGTCGTGCGCCACAGCCGAGGCACCGGGGAAACCATGCTTGGCATTGTCACCAGCCCAGGACGCTTCGACGCGGCGGCCGCCATGGCCGAACGTCTCGCAGCCGTCGACGCCAGCGTAGTGAGTGTCGTGCGCAGCATCCGCGCTTCGTCGGACACCTCTGCCCCTTTGCAGCAGACCACGCTGCTGCGTGGGCAAGACCACATCACCGAAAACGTTGGCGGCCTGCACTTCGGTATCGGTGTGGAAACTTTCTTCCAAACCAACTCGGCGCAGGCAGAACGTCTGGTGGCGCTGGTCCGAGAGCTAGCCGGCGACTTGGGCGGGGCGCTGGCCATCGACATCTACTGTGGCGTGGGCATGTTCACCCTGGCTCTGGCCTCAGCCGGCGCCCAGGTCGTGGGCATCGAGCTGTCTGCCAGCTCCGTCGCGGCAGCGCAAGTCAACGCCACGAGCAACGGTCTGCAGCAAACCCGCTTTCTTGCTGGCGACGCGCGCACTGTCCTGGCCGAGGTGCTGGCCGAGTGCGGTCCCCCACACGTAGTGGTGCTAGATCCGCCGCGGGCGGGCGCCGGGGGAAAGGTCATGCGGCGAATTGCACGCGCGGCCCCTGCGCGCATCATCTACGTATCGTGCAATCCAACCACGCTGGCGCGTGATCTCGTCGAGCTTGAGCCCTTCGGCTACCGCGTGTCCGTGGTGCAACCGCTGGATCTGTTTCCCCAGACCTATCACGTGGAGACCGTGGTCGCGCTCGATCGCCATGCTATCCTGACCACCTCGGCTCCGCCGCCCGCGTGTGAGTCCGAGTGAATCTCCGCGTGTCATGAAGCGTGCACACAACCCCGTTTCTCTTTCGGGTATTCTCAAGGGAATCCCGCGCGGGTTCGATGCCAAGCCAATCTGGGCGCAGCTGAACGTGACCTGGCGGTGCAACCTCAGCTGCCACTACTGCACCGAATACGACAACAGCAAAGGCCACGTCCCGGCATCCCAAATCTACGCGCGCATCGATCGGTGCAAGGAACTGGGTGTCATTCACACCGATCTCATCGGCGGCGAGCCGCTGCTACACCCGGACATCTTCCCCCTCATGCGCCACGTGGTGCGCAGCGGAATGTCGACCGGGATGACCACGAACGGGTTTCTGCTGACTGAGGACAAGCTGGATGCGCTCGTAGACCTAGGCATGGGGCGCATCCAGATCTCGATCGACGGCCTGAACCCGTCGCCGGGAACGCCCAAGTCGCTGCGAACCCTGCGCAACAAGATCGACATGGTCGCGCGCCGGGGGCTGTGGTTCTACGTCGCAGCGGTTTTGTGTCCTGAAACCCTGGACGAAGTGATTCCCCTGGCCGAGCACTGTTTCGATCTGGGGGTGCCAATCTTCTTCTCCCTGGTGCACGAGCGCGGCCGGCTGCAACCGGGGCCGCTCGATGCGCGCTACTTGGAGAAACTGCACTGGCTGAGGCAAAAAAAGCGCGAGGGAAAACCCGTCTCCAACCCGTACTATCTCATCCGCTATTTCGAGCGCGCCCTGGTCGGCCGGCCCATGCGTTGGACGTGCCGCGGGGGCAACAAAGCCTTCTACGTCTCACCCGAGGGCGATTTCCAGTACTGCTACCACGTCGCGCCCCTGCGCCCGTTCGCCGAGGTCAGCGCGCAGGACATCCGCAATTCGCGCGGACGCAAGGGCTGCGAGGACGGCTGCGGCGTGGATTGCATGATTAGGACGTCGCTGCCGTTCTCCAATCGGGCCTGGGTCATCGGACACGAGATAGGCGAGCGTATACGTGGCCTGGGCAGCCGGATCGGGCTGACCGGAGGCAAACCGCCCCGCGTGGTCAGAGCCGCGTAGGCTCGCCCAGCCCTAGAGCACCGAACGGTTTGAAAGCTCAATAGTCACGCGGCTCTCCGAAACGGGAGGGCCGCAGCGATGCGGCGGTCGATGACCTCCAGGTTCTGCACAGTTGCCGCCCGCCTGACATCGAACAGGTTCTTGCGGGTGCCACGGTAGCGAGCGCGCCGGCCTTGTCGGC
>Ga0265316_10001537_pt1 | contig 24724 bp, 20 predicted proteins | sample 4522metaG_FD_202092 | JGI IMG/M metagenome (GOLD analysis project Ga0265316, IMG submission 202092) | Rhizosphere microbial communities from Carex aquatilis grown in University of Washington, Seatle, WA, United States - 4-5-22 metaG | ecosystem: Host-associated > Plants > Roots > Rhizosphere >... | reverse complement strand
AATGATCCGGTAATCGAAGCTGGCCACGGCCAGAAAGAGCAGGATGCCGCCGGCCAGCCACGACAGCTGCTGTGCGAAGAGATTGAACTGGCGCTCGCGAACCGCGCTCCACAAGTTGAGCAGACCCAGACAGAAACACACGGTAAGTGCAACGGTCAGAGTCCAATCGAAACGGAAGCGCAGTTTTCGCCAAGAGACTGATTTTGGCATCACTGGCCTCCGCTGGCTTCAGACGGGGAAGGGCTTTCGTCTCTCCCGGTGGGCTCTGGTTTGGCCGCGGGCCGCACTTCCGCCACGGGCTTGTCCGCGGAGGCGCTCAGGCGGCGTTCCCCGCGGTGGGAAACGCGCGGTGGGTTGCGCTCTTCGGGCGGCACCACGGTGTCGAAGTAGTTTTCGACGATCTCGACAGCGACCGGTGCCGAAACCGAGCCGCCGTGGCCGCCATGCTCGACGAGCACAGCAAAGGCGATACGCGGCTTGGCCGCGGGCGCGAACCCAGCGAACCAAGCGTGGTCCACGCGCTCGTAAGGCAGGGGAGGTTCGTCGCCACCGCGCCGGCCGCCCTGGAACACCTGCGCCGTGCCCGTCTTGCCCGCGATCTCGATGCGCTTGGGACGCGCCTTGTACGCCGTGCCTTTGGAATCGAAGACCACGCCGTAGAGCGCACGTTTGAGAAACGCTAACGACTCGGGCGAAACCGAAACCTCGCGCCGTGCGCGCGGCGGGAACTCCTCGATGATTTGGCCCGAGGGCGATTCGACCCGCTCGACGATCTGGGGCAGCCACAGTTTTCCGTCGGAGGCGACCGCGGCGTAGAGCAGCGCCATTTGCAAGACGGTGACTCGCACGGCGCCTTCTCCGATGGCCGTGTTGAGCGCGTGTCCGACCACGAAACCTTCGTTCTTCTTGTCCAGCACGGCCTGGGCGCGGTGCCATTCTTCGGTCGGGATGAACCCAGCTTGCTCGCCGTTGAGCCCGAGCCCGGTGGGCGCGCCCAGCCCGAAGTCGGCCGCGTACTTGGCCATGCGGTTCATCATCCCCGGCCTGCCGCCGAGGTCGTAGAAGAAGACATTGCAGCTTTGCACGATGGCGTCGTACAGGTTCACCGTCTTGTGCGCCTTGGTGCAACGGAAACGGCGACGTCCGACTTGGAGGTAGCCGCCGCACTTGACCTTGTCCTCGGGCACGATAACTTTTTCTTCCAGGCCGGCCATGGCGGTGATGGCCTTGAAGGTCGATCCGGGATTGAAGGTGTCGGACAGGGCCTTGTCGCGGAACGGGCGCAGCCGGTCGCTGAGCACGCGGGCGATATTTTCCGGCGACAGTCCGCCCGACATCATGTTGGGGTCAAAGGCGGGCTTGGACGCGATGGCGAGGATGCGCCCGGTTTCGACGTCGACAACGACTGCCGCCGCCGAGCGCACGGAGCGTAGTGCGCGCTCGACGATGCGTTGGACATCGAGATCGAGGGTGAGGATGACGTTGTTGCCGGGCGAAGGGGACTGGCTGACCGGGCCGTCGGTGATCAGGTCGGCGATGCGCACGTCGGTGCGGCGCAGACCGCGGCGGTTGATCACGACCTTCTCAAAACCCTTCTGTCCGCGCAAATAGGGCTCCCACTGTCGTTCGATGCCGGTGCGCCCGATGGTGTCGCCGGCCTGGTAGCCTTCGTCCTTGCGGGTCTTGAGCTCCTCGGCCGAGACCTCGTTGAGGTAGCCGATGGCGTGCGCGGCCGTGCTGCCGTTCGGGTAGTGGCGGCGCTGCACTGCCGCTACGTGGATGCCGGGCTTGTCGAGTGAGGTTTCGAGCTGGGCCATCACGTCGCGGCTCACGTTCTCGGCCACCACCAGCGTGCGATCCTTGCCCTTGGTGGCCTCGGCCTGGATGGCTTCCCAGGTCATCATTCGCTCGTAGTCCGGACCGAGCAGGGCGCGCAAGCGATCGTATGACTCGCGCGTGATTTGCGAGGGCAGCACCTCGATGTCGTAGGACGGAACCATGGTCGCCAGCACGCGCCCCTTGCGATCGCGGATCTGGCCGCGCGTTGCCGGCAGCGCAACCGTGCGGATGATGTTCTCGGCCGTCATCCGGTAGAAATTGTCGCCCTCGATGACTTGCAGGTAGAACAGCCGCACGCCGAGGGCCAGGAAGACCAAGGCCACGATCACCGACAGCACCTGGCTACGATGCCGTATCTCAGGAAGTTCTGCGTCCTGTCCTGCGATTTCCATCGGCTAGAAACTCAGTAGGGGGTCAGCGTGGGGGCATTCCCTGGCCAAGCGCGCGGGCGCGGCGGCGTGCGAGGCCAACCCGCAGCAAGGCCGGATCGAGACGGCCATCGAGCCGGGCCAAAAGCCACAACACCGGCGGACCGGCCACAGCGGTGAGCAAAGCTTCGAGCGGCGCTTGGGTGAGACCACCATAGCCGCTCTCCGGGCTGATCTGGGCGCGCACCACAACGATCAGAACCGCGGCGATGACACTGGCCACGAACGAGGTCGCGGCCTTGAGCACGATCCCGCGCACCGCCAGGCGCCAGGCCAGCACGCGCGCGATGAGCGCCACGGTCACGAACACGAAGGCGTGTACGCCCCGGGGCGCGCCCGAAACCAAATCGAAAAGGTAGCCCATGCAGAAGCCGACAACGACCGCCGACCCGGGCGACCACTTGAGCGGGGCCATGCCCACGTAGAGCACGACCAAGAGCCCAAGGCTTGGCGTCACCAGGTGCATGGGCGCGAATTCCATGACCGTCGACTGCAAAAGCAGGAGCAGAAGACCGACGGCGAGCGTGAATACGGAGCGCATTAGCGGTACACCGCCAGCCCGTGTGCGGGCGCCAGGGGTTTCTTGGAACCGGCATCGGGATCTGCCGGCGGGGCAGGGGCCACCACCACCAGAACCTCGGACAGTCGCGCGAAGTCCACGTCGGGCGTGATTTCGATGTCCTGGGTGAGGCCCGCCGAGTTCTTCACGACCTTGCTGACCTTGCCGACGGGCAGGTCGCGCGGGAAACCGCCGAGCCCGCTCGTGACAACGAGGTCGCCATCCTTGGCTTGATCGCCTTGCATCAGGTACTCGATGGCACAGCGGTAGCCGTTTTCGCCGGGTTTGCCCTTGAGGATCCCGCGGCCGCCGGTGCGGGGCAGTACCACGTCGATGGCCGAGCGCGGATCCACGGTCAGCATGATGTCCGAGGTTTCGCCCGAGGTTCGATTGATTCGGCCGACCACGCCATCGGGCGTGATGACCGGCATTCCGCGCTGGACCAGGCTCTCGCCGCGATCGAGCTGGATGCGGGCCACGCGGAAATAGGGCGACACATCGATGGCGATCACGCGCGCCACCAGGGTCTCGGCCGCGACCGCGTTGCGCAGGCCAAGCAGGTGCTGGAAACGCACGCTTTCGGCCGCGCCGCGCTTGGCTTCGAGAAGCTCGGCGCGCAGGCGTTCATTGTCATTGCGCAGTTTTTCGTTTTCCGCGCGCACGTGCACCAGATCGACGTAGCGGCCGGCGGCGTGGCCGATGCTGCGCGCGAGGGTGGCGAAGGCCGATTGCACCGGGGAAACCAGGGTCAGGATGCCGCGGTCGAGCGGCGACAGGTACTCGGGCGAACGGACGCTTTGCCGGAGCAGGAAGAGCGACAACACGAAGGCCGCCGTGATGATCACGACCTCGCGGACTTTCTGCCTGTGGCCGGTGGGTAACATCCTTCGTGAATGGCGAATCTACGGCCCGCTATGCGGGCAATCCACTGGAAACGCCGCTATTGCAGGGCGACTTCCTTGAGCAGGGCGAGTTCGTCGAGGGCGCGCCCGGTGCCGAGCACGACCGCGCACTCGGGCGAGTCGGAAACCATGACCGGCAACCCTGTCTCCTCGCGCAGGAGCACGTCGAGATTGCGCAAGAGCGATCCGCCTCCGGTGAGCACGATGCCGCGATCGACGATGTCGGCGGCCAGCTCGGGCGGCGTGCGTTCGAGCACCGACTTCACCGCCTCGACGATGGCGCCCACAGGCTCGGCCAGGGCTTCGCGGATCTCGTCGCTGGTGACCACGATGGTCTTGGGAACGCCGGCGATAAGGTCGCGGCCCTTGATTTCCATGGACTCGACCTCGTCGAGCTTGTAGGCATTGCCGATCTGCTTTTTGACCAGTTCGGCGGTGCGCTCGCCGATGAGCAGGCTGTACTTGCGCCGGATGTACGCCACCACGGCCTCGTCCAGCTTGTCGCCCGCCATGCGAATCGAACGCGCGGCCACGATGCCCGACAGCGAGATGACCGCCACCTCGGTGGTGCCGCCGCCGATGTCGACGATCATGTTGCCCGACGGCTCGGTCACGGGCAGGCCGGCGCCGATGGCAGCTGCCATCGGTTCCTCGATCAAATAGACCTCGCGCGCGCCAGCGGCCAGGGCTGAGTCGCGCACGGCGCGCTTCTCGACCTCGGTGATTCCGGACGGCACGCCGATGATGATGCGTGGCTTGACCAAGGTCTGGCGGTTGTGAACGCGCGTGATGAAGTAGCGAAGCATCGCCTCGGTGACTTCGAAGTCGGCGATGACTCCGTCCTTCATCGGGCGAACGGCCGCGATGTTGCCCGGCGTGCGGCCGAGCATTTCCTTGGCCTGCTTGCCCACCGCCAGCACCTTTTTGGTGCCGTTGCCCGAGCGCTGAACCGCGACTACCGAGGGCTCGTTCGAAACGATCCCCTTGCCGCGGACAAAGGTCAACGTCGTCGCCGTTCCGAGATCGATGGCGAGATCATTTGAGAATAGCCCGTAGACCCAATCGAGCAGCATGCGTTACACCGGGCAGAAGACTGCGTCACGCCTTCTGCTTGAGGCAGGCCACCTATTAGCACGTCCTGTTCGGATCCGCTATGCCCCTCTGCTGGCGAAGAGTTCGCCCGCCCAAGCGTTTTGGCTGAATTCCGGGTCGAAAAGGAGGAGAATGCGCGAATTCTTTGACCCGTTCGATGGTTGCGTTACCCCTATTTAGCCGCCCAGGCAAGATCGATTGACCCCAAGGTGGAGAGACAAGTTGATGAAGCGAACTAGATCGTTGGCAATGTTGTTGGTCGCGGGTTCTTTCGCGATGGCTTGTTCGTCGAGCGGTGGTTCTGTAGTGACCCAGCCCAACTCGGGCGGCGGACCTAGTCCAGGAGGCGGAGGAAATGGTTCGGGCGGCGTCTCGGCAACGGGGGGCAGCATGGGCACAGGCGGTACCGTCGGCACGGGCGGAGCGACCGGGCTTGGCGGCGCGCCCTCGACAGGCGGTGCGAGCACGACCGGTGGCGCGAAGTCGACGGGCGGAGCGACCTCGGCCGGCGGAGTATCGACGTCGGGCGGAACGACGACGGCAGGCGGAACGACGGCGTCCGGTGGAGCCTCGGCGGCCGGCGGAGTCTCGGGCTCGGGAGGCGCTACTTCTTTGCCAGACGCGGCGATCAAACCCGACGCGGCACCTGACAGCGCCGTGGCTCAAGGCGGCGCGAACGGCACGGGCGGGGCAGGAGCTACCGGAGGATCCAGTGGAACCGGCGGAAAGACGGCTGCCTCCGGGGGAACTTCTGGCACCGGCGGCGCCACGGCAACCGGCGGCTCGACCAGTGCGGGCGGCTCGACCGGTAGCAATGGCTGCCCGGCCCCTGCGGCCTCGGGTCCGGTCGGGACCATCTCCGGGGCTCTTGCCACCGGCATCACGTTCATGGACACCGACGGCAAGGCGGTCAACGCACACGGCGGGGGCATCATCCAGGTTTGCGACACCTTCTATATGCACGGCGAATACTTTCCCCCCACCACCGGCACCACCAATAACGACTTCAACGGATTCTCGATGTATTCCTCCAAGGATCTCGCGACCTGGAAGAACGAAGGCATCATTCTGCCCCAGCAACCGAGCGGCGATTTAGGTCCGAACCGGAAGGGCGAGCGGCCGCACATCATCAAGTGTCCCAGCACCGGAGAATTCGTTCTCTACGCCCACGCCGCCGACGTCACCTATCAGGTGGACAAGGAAGTGATCTACGCCACCTCGAAGACCGTCAACGGCAAGTACACCTTCATGGGACGGCTCACGAATGCAAGCGGAGCGATTGCCGCCCACAGCGACATGAGCGCCTACGCCGACGACACCGGTGCCTACGTGATCACCGAAAGCGCGCACGTCTATAAACTGGCCACCGATTGCCATAGCTGGCTGTCGGATCAACAGTTCTCGGCCATCAATGGCACGTCCGGCGGATCGGAATCGCCGACGGTGTTCAAGGCCAATGGCACCTACTACTGGATCGGTTCGAACAAGACCGGATGGCGGGCCAACAACAACTTCTACTCCACCGCGTCCTCGATGACCGGGCCGTGGACCTACCAGGGATTCGTTGCGCCAGTGACAGATCCGAGCAACGACCTCTCCGACCAGAGGACTTGGATGACGCAAAGTACATGGGTCCTGCCCGTGGTAGGCAGCAAGGGCACGGTCTATGTCTACTGGGGCGATCACTGGTACGGCAACCAGGACACCACTGCGCCAGGCACGCACAACGATCAGGCGACCTACGTGTTTCAGCCCATCGTCTTCAGCACCAGCACCAAGATGCTGCTGCCGACCTACCTGACCACCTGGAAGATCGACATCGGCGCGGGCACCTGGCAATAGGCGACAGCCCTCGCCGTTGGCCGGCACCGGCTGGGTGGCATTGATCGGCGGTGCAAGGCCGTGCGAGTGATGGGAGCGGCAGAACGCCTCGACTTCTGAGCCACGCCCCTGCCGCACGCCACTGCCTGTTTCTAGGCGACATCTTCCACCATCTCACTAGGCGCAGTGTATGATTAGCTTGCACAAGATTCGAGACCGAGAAATGAATCCCAAGCTGCTAACGGTGCTTCTGGTATTGGGAGCTTGTTCAAGCCAGCGCCTGGACGCCGTGACGCTCTACGACCCGACCCAAGGAAGCGGCACCGGGCATTTCCAGATGGAAGCACTCAATCGAGGCGTGGTGGCCGTGCAAGTCAAGACCGGCGTGTACGTTGGCTGGCGCATGTTCGGAACCGAGTACGACCCGCAGAACTCGCAGAGCGTCTTCTACAATGTCTACCGCGACGGCGTGAAGATCGCCTCGGTCGTCGACAGCACGAACTATCTCGACACGGGCGGAAACGGCAACTCGACCTATTCCGTCCGCGCGGTCATCGCCGGTGCCGAGCAGGAGGATTCTGGCAGCGCCGGTGTTTGGGCGACGAACTACTTCCGTGTTCCAATATCGCCCCCACCAGCAGGGGTCACGCCCAATGCGCCCAAATGCGAGACCCCGGCCGAGGGATATAGCTACGACGCCAACGATGGAAGCGTCGGCGATCTGAATGGGGATCACGACTACGAGATCGTGCTCAAGTGGGAACCCACGAATGACAAGGACAACTCGCAGTCCGGGTGTACCGGAAATGTTTTCGTCGATGCCTATCAGCTGGACGGCACGCAGCTGTGGCGAATCGACCTGGGCGTGAATATCCGGGCGGGGCAACACTACACCCAGGTTCTGGTCTACGACTTTGACGGCGACGGAAAGGCCGAAGTCGTGATGAAGACTGCACCCGGGACCAAGGATAGTACCGGCAAACCTTTGCACACGGGCCCAGCGGCTACGGACGATCAAACCAAGGACTATCGCAGCATCGACAACGCGGTCGGGATGACCGGCTACATCCTGACCGGCCCGGAGTACTTGACCGTGTTCGATGGGGCCACCGGCGTCGAGCTTGCGACCGTGAATTTCGAGCCCGCGCGCGGCGACCCGCTCTCCTGGGGCGACACCTTTGGCGCTCGCGTGGATCTGTTTCTCAACTCGGCTGGATTCCTGAGCGATCTCGGCCAAGGAAAGCTAGCCAGCGGGCGTCCGAGTATCGTGGTGTCGAGAGGCTACTACGAGCGAGCCGGCATCACGGCCTGGAATTGGCGCGATGGCCAGTTGACCAAGATCTGGCAGGCTGACAGCAGCGACGCCAGCGGAAACTACACGGATTTGACCGGGCAGGGTGCGGACAGCATGGCCATGGCCATGCACCCGAACGGACTGTCGCAACAGCTTATTTTCGGCGCTGCGACCATCGATAGTGACGGCACGCTCAGTTGTACGACCGGTTACGGTCATGGCACGGCATTGCACGTCGGAGATCTGGTGCCTGATCGACCCGGACTGGAAGTCTTCATGCCTCACGACAGCGGCACCCCAATCTTCGATGTCCGCGACTCCGAGACCTGCGAAGTCATCTCCCAAGGCCTGACGCTGCCCAACACCCCCACCAAGCGTGGCGTGGCGGATGACGTGTCGCCGCTTTGGCCGGGCGCCGAGGCTTGGACCAGCAACTCGGGCGGCGTTGCATCCGCGACGACAGGGCAAATCGTCGACAACGCCTTTCCTCCCACCAATTTCCTCATCTACTGGGATGCCGACGAATCGCGCGAGCTGGAGGACGGAACCAGGATCACCAAGTACGATGGCACCCTTTTGCAGTCCTGTCCGCTATGCGCGTCGAACAATTCCACCAAGGCCACGCCGGTTTTGACCGCCGACCTGTTCGGCGACTGGCGCGAAGAGATCATCTGGCGCGAGGCGGACAACAAGGCGTTGTGGATCTACACGACCACGGATGTTACGACTCGGCGGCTATACACCCTTATGCACGACCCGCAATACCGGATGCAGGTGACATCCGAGCAGACTGGCTACAATCAACCACCCCATCCGAGTTTTCACATTGGCGACGGTATGGTGGCCCCGCCCAAGCCGAACATCTACTACCCGAAGCAGGGACAGTAACAGCCCGAGGTGCAGGCTTTTGGGACGGTAGAGAAGGCCCGTGGCGACGATGCCTGACCTCCCGGCGTGTCTCGACGCGCACACTCTCGAGCGCGCGGCCGCGGTCATTCTCGCCGACGAACTCGCTCAGGCGGCCACGCTGCACTTGCCTGGCGGGCGCGAGCGCCATCGTCGTCAACTCGATCGCGCCATCGATCTCGCGAATCGCGTCCTCGCCGCGGGCGAGCAAGCGGGGGACGTGGGTGGGGACGCGCGGCTGAGCGTGGGCGCGCGCTCCACATTGGTGAAGGCCCACGCCGCCCGCGCACAAGACGCCCGCCACGGAGCGGGCCAGCTCTCGCTCGGCGCCCAGCGCGCCCCGACGTGCGAAGCCTGCGACGACGGCTGGCGGCGCGTCGAGGAGATCGTCGCGGTTGCGGAGGCGTCGGCGTTGGTGGCGGCGCGCACAGCCGCCGAGCTCGACAACAAGTCTGCGTGGAAGGCAGCTCGGGCGGCAGAAGCTGCGGCACGCGACGCACGCCGGATCGTTGACGAGCGAAACCACGCCTATACCTTCCATGCCGACCCGGGTTTCTCGTTTGGTGAAGGCTGGTACCTCGCCGCGGCGGCCGTCCTCGCCCGCGTCGCGGTCGCGATTCAGATCGAGCCCGGCAAGCCGCAGACGTCGCAGGCCGAGCGGTTTCTGCGCGACGCCGGCCTCGGCTCAAGCCTTGTACTGTATCGCTCGCGCCCGCGCGCGAACAAGCACCTGCCCGAGATCATTGCGCGCGCCTTCCGCGCAAACCCTCTCTCCGCGCAGCGAAAGCTCCGGGCCGCATTCCTCGGCGACGCGCCGATTCCGCAGTCGATTATCGATTGGGCCGATCGGAGGCTCGCCGGCGTTTCGCCGGGAAGGAAGGTTCTGCTTTGGATCCGTTACGGTGCGCACCATGCCACGCGAAACACGACGTACCCCGAGCTGGTCGAGCTTGCCCGACGAGCGCTGGCCGCCAATTGCGTGCCTGTCCTCGTTGGCGACGCTGTCCATGACGGAGAAATCCCGTCGGGCGCCGTCGACATGACGCTGTTCTGGAAGGAGACCATCTTCCAAGGCGCCGACATGCGGCGCGCGCAGCTCCAGTTCATCGAACACCTGTTGGGAGCGCACGGCCTAGTCGGCCAGCTCGGGGTCACCACCGCTGGCATGGATGGCCCCGCGCTGATGGGCCTTCCGACGATGTATCTCACGGATGCGCCGAATGTCCGGCTGGGCACGTGGGTTGGAACGGTCCCGGGTTACCGAGAGGTCGTGCGCGACGACGGGTACCTCGACCGTGTCAGCGACGGGCTGAAGCGATGGGCCGATGGTGACGATGAGTAGAAAGGTTTGCCTATACGCACGCTAGGCGACATGGTACTGGAAGACGACGTTTTCGAAATATCAAGCCGCGGCCGATCGCCTAAGCTCGTGACCACCACGGCGCCATGGATCGAGTGAGACCTTGGGAGCGATGCTCCCGTCAGCGCCCGTAGCCTGCGGCGACGATGTTGGCCTGGACGGCGTCATCGGTCGCCGTCGACGAGGCGCCGGAAGTGATACACCCTTCGAAGAAATTGCCCTGAGCACTGTTGCTGTTGTCGCCGCCAATACCCAGGATGATAGCCCCCTGCTTCTTCATGGGATTGTAGCCAGTCATGGTGGGACGCGCGCCGTCGTACATAGTTGTCAACGTACCCGACTGCGAATTGCCGCCCTTGATGGCAAAAGTCCCGGATCTGCCTGTCACCATGGCCGTGACGTAGGTGGAAGTCATGGGCGTGTTGGTAGCGGTGGGGCCGAAGTCTTTCCCGGCAAAGAGACCGTTTTCGAGATCTGCCATCACCCAGGGGCCCGTGCCAGTGCCCTTGCCCCAACCCGTGGAGTTGCCGAAATAGACGGCTTCCATGGTACCGGCGCCGTCATCCCTGTTGTTCGTCTCCGCGTTACCATAGTCGAAGCAGCACCCGCCATTGTAGTAATTGCCACTGGTCACCATGTACAGAGACTCCGGCGCGTCGCCGACTGCGATGCCCACGGTCTTGTCGTTGCGATAACCGACGCCAGCCGGAATGTGAACGGCATAGGCCGCGTGGCCAGAGGCGGTCAACTTAAGAGCGGTCGCATTTGCCTCGTTATCGGTTGAGTTCTTGGCCCCGCCCGCCGGCGCACTGGTGAGGTGGTTGCCCTTCCCGGACTGGTCATAGAGGATCGAGATGGTGCATGTCGTGCCGGAGCAGAAGGTGTCTTGCGCGGCGGCGTTGGCGAAGCCTCCAGGGGTCAGAACTGCGATGTCCTTTGTTGTGCTGTCGGACGCGCGCTTGACCTGGTACAGATTCCCGCTGTACGCGGCGGCAAGAGCCCGCACCGTGCTGTGGGCTGCAACACAGGGTGCGTTGCCGGACGCATAGATGTCGCAAGGACCGGTGACGGTCGTTGTCGTTCCGCCCGAACCGGACATTCCACCCGAACCGATGGTTCCGCCCGAACCAACCTGACCGCCAGTAGCACTTGCGCCTCCAGTGGGCCGTGCACCACCGGTTGGAACTGCCCCATCCATGGCCGTCGTGGCCCCAGTGCTTGTGATTCCCCCAGTTGCAATGGCGGCATCCGAGGCCATCGTGCCTCCAGTGCTTGCGATTCCCCCAGTTGTAATGGCGCCACCGGTCGCAACCGAACCGCCTGCACTTGTTGCGCCCCCGGTGCTCCGCATTCCACCGGTCGCTGCGCCTCCGCTTGCTACGGTGCCACCCGTGCCCGTGGCCATGCGGCCTCCGCTGGCAAGCGAGCCACCTGTTGCAACCGAGCCGCCAGTCCCCATAGAACCTCCCGTGCTCATGCTTGCCCCGGTACTGCTTCCTCCCGTGCTCGTCACCCCTCCAGTCGCCGTCGAGCCACCGGCGTTGCCGGATGCAGAACATCCCAGTAGGGAAGCTCCGACCATCCCGGAGAGCAGTAGAGTAAAGACTCCCCTCGCAAGGCGTTGATCATTGTCGTTGGACATCATTGAATCCCATCCTCCCCGATACCAGCTCCATAAGCAACCACGGCCGATCCAGAGGGTGCTTGACCCTCGCAGCGTGGCGTGTTGAGATCTCGCGAAAGAAAGGTGTGTGCATGGATCCCAATCGGCCGGAAGCAGAGAATCCGTACGCGCCGCCGAAGAGCGACGTCAACGTGGGCACGCAGGCGCCCACTGTAGAGGGGAAATTGGCGGAACGGGGTACCCGCTTCTTTTCGCAAATGGTTGATGGACTGATCCTTCTTGTGGTGCTTGTTCCCGCCCTTATTGTGGGAATGCAAAACGACGTGTTTCGCGGAGGCGGGCCAACAGTCCTATTTCGTGCATTTGCGGCCGGCGCAACGGGCGTCGTGTCGGGCCTGGCGTGGCTGGGGCTTGTGCTCTTCCAGGCCTACCTGGTCACCACCATTGGCCAGTCTATTGCCAAGCGTTGGTTTAGGATCAAGATCGTCAAGTTAGACGGTTCGCCGGTCAATTTTGTATCGGGTGTTCTTTTGCGCAGTTGGTTGCTGGCGGTGCTCCAGCAAATCCCAGGCATCAACATGTTCGCGGGGTTGCTCGATGCCCTGTTTATCTTTCGCCAGGACCGCCGCTGTATTCACGACCTCATCGCTGGCACCAAGGTGATCGACCTTCCCGGCGCCAGCCAGATTCGAGTCGCCTGAATCGGTGAGACTAATTCAGTGTCTTCCCGCGACTAAAAGCGTCCGGTCAAGCCAAGACCGGCTCTCTGTCACACAATTGTCACACAAGTGTAACGCGACAGCCGTCAGGAGATGGCTAACTGCGGCCCGAAAATGCCTGCCAGTCCATCCAGCTCGCGAGCCCGCCGTCACTTTGTCCAAACTCGGCGCGAAGGCGCGAGCCCGCCATGAGCACGGGCCATCTTGTCCTTGTCATCACGGTCGTCGTGGCGGCGCTGGCCTTCGACTTCATCAACGGTTTTCACGACGCCGCCAACTCCATCGCGACCATTGTTTCCACGCGTGTGCTCACGCCGTTGCGGGCGGTGATTTGGGCGGCGTTTTTCAATTTCATCGCCTTCGCGCTGTTCAAGCTGCACGTCGCCGGTACCATCGGCAAAGGCATCATCGATCCCGCTATCGTTGATGTGGCGGTCATCATTGGGGCGCTGGCTGGCGCCATCGCCTGGAACTTGCTGACGTGGTGGTGGGGGCTGCCGTCCAGTTCGTCTCACGCCTTGGTGGGCGGGCTGATCGGGGCTGGCGTCTCCAAGGCTGGCATCGGCATTCTGGGCTGGAGCAAGATCGGCGCGACCGCTGCGTTCATCCTGATTTCTCCACTGCTCGGCTATGTGGGCGCGGCAGCTCTGATGGTCGGGTGCTCGTGGCTTTTGCGCAAACAGACGCCGTTCAGGGTGGACAAGTGGTTTCGCCGCTTGCAGTTCTTGTCGGCGGCGGCTTTCAGCCTGAACCATGGCGGCAACGACGCGCAGAAGACCATGGGCATCATCGCCGTGCTTCTCTACTCGCAAGGCATGCTGGGCAAGACCTTTCCCAGCTCGGCGAATTTTCCCCTGTGGATCGTCTTGTCCTGCCACGCCGCCATGGGGCTGGGCACCATGGCGGGCGGTTGGCGGATTGTGAAGACCATGGGCATGCGACTCACCAAGCTGCGGCCGTTCGGCGGCTTCTGTGCCGAAACTGGCGGCTCGCTGGCCATCTTCATCGCCACTCAACTTGGCATCCCGGTGTCCACCACGCATACCATCACGGGCGCCATCGTGGGCGTGGGCACAATCTCCAACGCTGGCCGGGTTCGCTGGGGGTTGGCCAGCCGAATTCTTTGGGCCTGGCTTTTCACCATCCCCGCGTCCGCTATCATCGCCGCCATCACCTACTTCATCGCGCGCGCCCTCGGCGTCTGAGCATTCGCCACGCCGCGGACGAATTGTCCGCGGGAACCACTCCTGGAAAGCACCGGATGTAGTGAGAGTTCACACGCCTGTCACAGGATTGCAACGGACGGCCGAGATACTTGGCTCGAAGATGAATAGCCAAAATTCGCACAAAGAGCGCGTGCTCGTGGTGGAGGACGAAGCCGATATCAGCAGCTCGCTGGCTTATGCCTTGCGGGCAAGCGGGTACGAAGTCCTGGTTGCTGATCGCGGGGCGTCGGCCTTGGAGGCGCTGGACAGGTTTCTCCCCGATCTGGTCCTACTCGATTTGATGTTGCCGGACATGTCGGGCATCGACATATGTCGTCGACTACGCAAATCGGGAAGCCCCAATCAGCCTGCGGTGATCATCCTCTCCGCCCGCGCCCAGGAAGTCGACCGCGTGGTTGGATTCGAGATTGGAGCGGACGACTATGTGGCCAAGCCGTTTAGCGTTCGCGAACTGATGTTGCGGATAGAGGCAAGGCTCAAGGCAAGAAATGCCGTCATTGGAACCGCCGCGCAAGAGGCCGCAAGCAGTCAGAAGGGCACGAAGGTCTATACTCTTCGCAACCTCCGTGTAGACGAATCCGCCCATCGTGCCTTTGTAGACGACAAAGAAATCCACGTGAGCGCATTGGAAATGCGCTTGCTGCTCAATCTACTCCGGGCACCTGCGCTCATGCGCACCCGGCGCGAGTTGCTGACCGATGTCTGGGGTTATCACCCCGAAGTCGCCAGCCGGACTGTGGACACCCACATCAAACGGCTCAGGGACAAGCTGGATACGGCGGCCGATCTTCTGCAAACCGTGCGAGGTGTTGGGTTTCGCTTGGCCGATCCGGCTACACCGCCGGGGCAGTCCCACGATTCGGATTCGAAGAACATCGCTCCTTCCGAGCACCCAAGGCGCAAGGATTTCCAAGACGGCAAGGCGCGCTGATAGCCAAGATGAAACCCAAAACGACCGAAGCCTTGATTGCCGCCATTGATGTCGGGGCCAATGCCGTTCGCCTGGAGATCGCGCGCGGATTCTCCGACGGGAGCATCGAGTCGGTACACCAAGAGCGCGATCCTGTCCGCCCTGGCGAAGGGCTTTTTCAGACCGGCACCATCCCTACGGCCGTCGTCGATCGCCTTATTGTTGTTTTGCGCCGCTACGCCATCATCTGCAAGCGACACCAGGCGCGAGTGCGCGCCGTGGGCACCAGCGCCTTGCGCGAGGCCAAGAACCGGGATGACATCATCCGCCGGGTCAAGCGCGAGGCCGGGTTGGACATTGAAGCCATCTCGGGCAAGGAGGAAGCTCGCCTCATGTGCTTGGGTGTGCTGTCCGGACGGCCACCCAAGGCACGGTCATTGTGCCTCGACATTGGTGGGGGCTCGACCGAGGTGGCCGGCGCCATCGGCGATCGGCCTTCGAAACTTTGGAGCGTGGCCATCGGGTCAGTCCGGCTGACCGAGATCTTCAAGAGCCATGGCGATGTGTCGGCCAAGCAGCTACGCCTGCTGCGCGAGTTCGCACGCGAGGCAGTGGAAGACTCTTTGCCGCCTGGGATCCGTGGCTTTCCGCGCGTGGCGCTGGGCAGCTCGGGGTCGATCCGGGCGATCATCGCCATGGCTGCGGCCGAGGGCACCGCACATGCAACGGCCGAACAGATATCGCATGCCGTGGAGAAACTGGCGCGTATGGATCCCGACGAGCGGCACAAACGCTTCGATACCAGACGTGCTGACATCATCGTCGCGGGCGCAGTGATCCTGGAGGCGTTGGCCCATCATCTCTCGCTTCACGCGGTCACGGCGGTCGATCGCGGCCTGCGGCACGGTGTGCTCGTGGATCTGGTGCGCAGGCGTTTTCGGGATGCGGATGATTCGTCGCTTATCGATGCTGCGCGGACCATGGGACGGCGATTCTTCTTCGACGAGGCCCATGCCATGCAAGTGGCGAGGCTTGCGATGGCCATGTTCGACCAGCTGGCTGGCTTGCATCGCTTGCCGATGGCGGTGCGGGCCTATCTCGAAGTGGCGGCGGTGTTGCACGACATCGGCCATTCGGTGAGCTACCAAAGACATCACCGTCACACCGAGTATCTCATTCGCAACGGCGATATTCCTGGGCTCGCAGATCGTGAACGAGACATCGTGGCTCGCATCGCTCGCTTCCATCGTCGCAGTTTTCCCGATTTGCACCATCTCGGCATGGAGGGGCTATCGCTGGGCGAGGCACGCTGTGTGCGCAAGCTGGCAACCCTGCTGCGGGTCGCGGACGCTCTCGACCGAAGTCATGCGCAGCCAATTGGCAATCTGCGTGCCGAGGCTGACGGAGGAAAGGTCATGCTGCGCTTGTCGACACAGGGGCCGGCCGACCTGGAATTGTGGGATGTGGGCCACGAAGCCCAGCTATTTCACAGGGTATTCGCGGCAAAGTTGGCCGTGACGACCGCGGCTGCAAGACACACTCCTCGGTTGAATACGTCAAGTATTCGCCCTCGTCGTTCGTTGCGCTCGAGGCCCTCGCGACGCGCCGGCTCGGTCCGAATTTGAGTAGAGCCAGTTGTGGCGACTTTCAGGGTCGTCGGCATCTTCTCGTTCTTGCCGTTATCCGAAGCGGCCCGTGATGTAGTCCTCGGTGCGGGATTGACTGGGCTTGGTGAAGATGATCTGGGTGGTGTCGAACTCGACCAGGTCGCCCATGTAAAAGAAGGCGGTGTTGTGCGAAACGCGCGCCGCCTGCTGCATGTTGTGGGTCACGATGACGACCGTGTAGTCGCTGGCCAGCTCGTGGATCAGCTCCTCGATGTGAGCAGTCGCGATGGGATCCAGGGCAGATGCCGGTTCGTCCATCAGCAGGAGGTCGGGTTCAACGGCCAGCGCGCGGGCGATGCAAAGCCGTTGTTGCTGCCCGCCCGACAAGCCGAGCGCGCTTTCGTGCAGGCGATCGCTCACTTCTTCCCACAACGCCGCGTGCTTGAGCGCATCTTCGACACGGCCACCAAGCTCGCTCCGGTCGTCCATGCCTACAAGGCGGAGCCCGTAGGCGACGTTGTCGTAGATCGATTTGGGGAATGGGTTCGACTTCTGAAACACCATGCCGATGCGCCGACGTACCGCCACGGCATCGACGCCTGGGCCGTAGATGGGTTCGTCGTCGAGCTTGACCATGCCCTCGACGCGGCACTCTGGAATCATCTCGTTCATGCGATTGAGCGAGCGCAAGAAGGTCGACTTGCCACAGCCTGAGGGACCGATGAGCGCGGTGACTTGTTTACCAGGAATGGTCATGGTGACCGGTCCCAGGGCCTTCTTGTCACCGTAGTAGACCGAGAGTTGCCTCACCGCGAGGCTTCCAGTAGGCGATTCCTCGATGTGCATTGCCGGTTGAAAGATCACGACGCCACCCCCATCTTGCGCTTCATGCAAGCATTGGCCTGGTCGCCGATGAAGTTGATGCCGAAAGTGACAACAAACAAAAGCACCGCAATGTGGTTGCCGTTCATGAACGGCAACCACATTGTCAGAAAAACGTGGCGGTCGAGCCTCGTCCTTGTGACAGTTGCGTGACAAGCCCTCGCGACTCGCCTTGCCCGGAGCCACCCAGCCGCGACCGTCACGCGGGGCGAGTCGAACGTCCTGTCACGTTTGCGAGCGCGCGCGATGACGCAAGATAGTTGCGGCTCTGTCACATGGCTGTCACAGGCGCCGATTACCTTTGCGCCCATGACAAGGAACATCATACACATTTTGTCCATCCCCGTTCTCCTGGCGGCTCCGGCTGCCCTGGCCCAAACCGAAGCGACCCCGGCCCCGGCCGTGGAAGCGTCAGCACCATCTGAAGCGGCGCCTGCGCAGGCAGAGGCCGCCCAGCCCCAACCCGCCCAGCCCTCGGCGCAGGAAACCGCAATGCAAGAGCAGATCGGTGCTCTCGAGCTGAAGGTGGCCGGTCTTGAGGAGGCGAACGTGGCCAACCAAGCCGCCATCGCCAGCTCGTCGAAGCTGAAGTTCTCTGGTTTCGTGCAGGGCCGGTATGAATGGCACCAGGATGCCACCAACGGTGCGACCTTCTCGAATACCGGCGCGGCGACGGCTACGAACACCGATCGATTCATGGTGCGACACGCCTACCTGACGACCCAGTACAAGGGCACGAACGCCGAATATCTGATGCAGATCGACGCCAACAACAAGGACGGTCTGGTCTTCAAGGACGTGTACGCGGCCTTCGTGGAAACCTGGACCCCGCTCAATATGAAACTGTCCGTCGGCCAGTTCAAGTATCCCTTCGGGTACGAAATTCTCCAGTCGGACGCCGACCGCGAGATGCCCGAGCGGGCCGCCATCGAGAAGTTCTTCTTCGATGGTGAGCGCGACCGAGGCGCGCGCCTGCAGGGAAGCTACGACTTCTTCAATTTCTCCGTGGCGCTCGTCAACGGCACGATTTTCGACGGAAGCAAGAACCTTGCGGCGAGCAAGGATCCGGCGGCGCCGTATCCCTTCGGTAGCAACGATCCAAACGAATTCAAGGACTGGGTCGGCCGCCTTGGCGTCGACTTCGGCGACATCGTCGGTGGCGTCTCTGGCTACTACGGCAAGGGTTTGTATATCTCGCCTCCCGTGGCCGCCACGGCCACGACTGCCGCCGTGGATCCGATTCCCGACAGTCGCAACAAGTACCGCTTGGGCGCGGACGTGCAAGGGTACATTGATATTCCTGGCCTCGGCGGCCTCGCGCTCAAGGCTGAAGTAATCTACGGCAAGGATACAGCGCGCCAGTACCATGGTATCGCTGCCAACCCCTGCAAGACCAGCGCGACCTGGGGCTACATTCTGACCGCCGTTCAGAACATCTCGAATGACTTTGGACTTGTGTTGCGTTTCGACAGCAAGGACACGCTGGCCAGTTCGATCGCTGATGGCTGCAAGGAGAAGACTGCCGCTGGAACGGACCGTGTTCTTGACTTCGGTGGCGGGCTTCTCTACTACGCCTCCTCCAATGTGAAGGCAACGTTCACCTACGAACATCCCATGGAGCAATCCGGGGCAAAGCAGCTCGACAACGATTTCGCCATGGCGCAACTCCAGGCAAGGTTCTAGAGACCCATTTCATCCTGAAAGGCAATGCACATGAAGACGTTTACAGGAATTCTGCTCTTTTCCACGGCCCTGGCCATCCCCACGGCCGCCAGAGCTGGCAGTATCACCATCAAGGGTTCGGACACCATGGTCCTTCTGGGCCAGCGCTGGGCCGAGCAGTACATGGCCAAAGTGCCTGGCAGCAGCCTGCAAGTAACCGGTGGTGGCTCGGGCACCGGCATTAGCGCGCTCATCAACGGTACGACCGACATTTGCCAGGCGTCGCGCTCTATGAGCGCGGCCGAGAAGACGAACCTGCGCGACCGCTACAACACTCCGGGCGTGGAAATCCCAGTGGCGCGCGATGGCTTGTCGGTATACGTGAATGCCGCCAATTCCGTGAAAGAGCTCACCATGGAACAACTTCGTCTGATCTTCACCGGCAAGATCATCAATTGGAAGGAAGTCGGCGGACCGGACGCGAAGATGATCATCTACTCGCGCGAAAATAGCTCGGGAACCTACGTGTTCTTCAAGGAGCACGTGCTCAAGAACGCCGATTACTCGCAACGCGCGCAGAGCATGCCAGGAACGGCCGCGGTCGTGAATGCCGTGTCCAAAGAGAAGAACGGCATTGGCTATGGCGGCGCCGCTTACGCCAAGGGGATCCGCGTGGTGAACATCAAGAAGGATGCGGAGAGTCCGGCGGTCGAGCCTAACCTGGCGAACGTGCAGAGCGGAAGCTATCCGCTTTCCCGCCCACTTTTCTTCTACCTGCGCAACAAAGCCACCGGCGATATGAAGTCGTTCATCGACTGGGTGCTCTCGGCCGAAGGCCAGGAGATCGTCACCAAGGTCGGCTACTTCCCAATCAAGTAGCAAGCCTTTGCCGACATGGGTCGGCCAACCACTGCCTGCGGGGCCGGTCGACTTGTCGATCTGCCCCGTGGTGTTTCTGCGTTCGCTGAATGGTTGCCTAGCTGTCACTCGTCTGAAACACCCGGCTTGTTACCATGTATTCAGCCAAGGAGGTTTACATGGCAACGGTCAAGCAGGAGCAACGAGAAAGTGGCCTGACCCTGAATGCGCCCGAGTCGAAGCGCGAAACAGAACCCGCGGTGGAGTTCGCGGATTTTGAATTGGACGACAAACTGCGCGGTCTGCGCCTCGACCAATGGTTCGCCATGGCTGAAGAAGGCATGCCTCTCTGGGTGTGCTAGCCCCAGTCGAAGTCGAACCCTATGACCATGGTCAACGAGAATCGCATGGGCCTCCGTCGCCTGGTGGACTTGAGCGCGACCATCACCAGCCCCATGGGGCGCTCCATCTTTCGCCTGATCGAGCAGCCCGTCGAGAGGCTGCTCTCTCTGTCGGCGCTCAACCGATTGTACTCGGGCATGTCCCCAGCCGCCGGGGATCGCAGCTACTTTGCCACGGCCCTGCGCGGGCTTGGCGTGGATTACGATCTGGCACCCGAGGATGTGGCGAAGATTCCGGTGAGTGGGCCTCTGGTCATTGTGGCCAATCATCCCTTCGGTGGCGTCGACGGCTTACTGCTCGGCGATATTCTGACCCAAGTTCGGCCCGACTTTCGACTGATGGCAAACCAGCTGCTGCATGGCATCCCCGAACTGCGGCCCTGGATCTTGCCCGTTCATGCCTTTGGCGGTCCGAATTCGCACGCGCGCAATGTCTCGCGGCTTCGCCTTGCGACCAAATGGCTGGAGCAGGGTGGGGCGCTTGGAATCTTCCCTGCCGGTACGGTTTCGCATCTGCAACTGCGCAAGGGGTGCATCGCCGATCCCATCTGGCACAAGACGGTCGCGGGATTGGTGCGCAGAAGCGGCGCGACGGTCGTCACCATGTTCTTCGACGGACACAACAGCATGGTGTTTCAGCTTTCAGGGCTCATTCATCCCAAGCTGCGCACTGCTTTGCTGCCGTCGGAACTGGTGAAGCGAACCCATTCGCGCGTGGCCGTGCGCATCGGCCGCCCCATCGAACCGCACAAGGTGGCCCGCTACCCCGATGACCGAACGCTGACCAGTTACCTTCGTTTCAAGACGTACATGTTGAAATGGCGTGAGAGTCCAATTCGACCGCGCTTCTCGCCGCCGGCGCCCGAGGGGGCAGCGCATCCCGTGGCAGCAGCGCAGCCGTCGCAGGAATTGGCGGACGAGGTATTGCGCCTACCGACCTTCGCGCTGCTCGCCGAGCAGGGCAAGTATCAAGTTTTTCTCGCAGACGCCGCCAGTATGCCCTCCTTGCTCGCCGAGATCGGCCAGTTACGCGAACGGACTTTTCGGGCCGTGGGCGAGGGGACCGGCCTGGCGTGCGACCTGGACCGCTTCGACAATCACTATCAACACCTATTTCTTTGGAACTCGGCACGCCGCGAAGTGGTTGGCAGTTACCGGCTCGGCAAGGTCGATGAAATCCTCAAAAAGCAGGGCGCGGACGGGCTCTACACCAATACACTCTTCAAGCTCAAGCCCGGCCTTCTGGATCGGCTTGGCCCAGCACTGGAAATGGGGCGCTCCTTCGTGCGCCAGGAATATCAGGGTCAGGCCATCCCGCTGGCGCTCATTTGGCGAGGCATTGGCGAATACTTGGTGCGCAATCCAACCTACAAAGTGCTGTTTGGTCCCGTGAGCATCAGCAAGGAATACGAAGGCTTCTCGCGCCGGCTGATGGTGGAATTCCTGGCCAAGCGCTGTGGTCACGAGATGCTCGGTCCGCTGGTCAAGCCGCGCAATCCCTTGCGCGACCGCCTCAGCCGCCAAGAGCGCGAGGCCCTGGCGGAGCTGGTGCGTGATGCGGACGACGTTTCGGCTTTGGTATCGGATATCGAAACCGACCGTAAGGGGTTGCCCATTCTGCTGCGCCACTATTTGCGGTTAAACGCCTTTCTGCTCAGTTTCAATCTCGATGCCAGCTTCGGCAATTGTATTGACGGTCTCATTGTGGTCGATCTTCGCACGGCCGAACCCAAGTTGCTGAGGCGCTTCCTGGGCGACTCGGGCTACGAGAGCTACACGCGCGTGCCGGGCCCAACCCCGGTGCTATCGTTGCGGACGCGGTCGTAGATTCAGCGTCTGCTTGTTCAGGGCACGGGCCGCAGCTTGCGGCGCTCGAACAAGAACTCGCTCCTGCGGCTGGCGGAGGTCATCTGCTTGACTTTGCGCTTGAGTGACGCCGCCACCTGAGCCAACGCCCCTGGGTGTTCGGCGCTCTGCAGGGCCTCGCAGGGAACCACGGCCACACTCAAGGTGACGAGCGGAACCTCGACCTCCTGGCCTCGGCGATCTGTGGCGCGGAAGAAGCCCCGCTCGACGTCCCCTGGGTTGAACAAATCAACCTTGGCGAGATCGAACTGACGGCACAGGAATTCGACTTGCTTTGCGGCAACCACTGCCGGCGACACGATAACGAAATCGTCGCCGCCGATGTGGCCCAGTTTGGCCGCCGAGGACAGCGTGGGTAGCACGCGCGAGAGCACACGCGCCAGACACCGGAGCAGCTCGTCCCCGCGCAAGAAGCCGTAGCAATCGTTGTACTCCTTGAACCGATCCAGGTCGGCATAGAGCACGTGCGCATCTCTTTGATCGAACGCGCCCAGGATCCAGCTTTCGATGCTGCGGTTACCTGGTAGGCCAGTCAGCGGACTCGAACCTTGAGCCGATTGAACCTCCAGCGCCGTCGAGCGCATGATGAGCTGGCGGATGGTGACGGTCCCAACCAGGTTCCCGGCCTCGTCCACGACGATCACAGGATCGTAGATCTCGTCCAATGGCCGTTCCATCGCCAGCTTTGCCAGTGCTGTCACATTGATTGAATTTTCAACGATGAGGGGCGTGGGGCGGGCCAGCTCTTCGGCCGGCTTCCATTGGAAGAGGTGGTAGCCGACCGGGCCGCCTGTCTTGTAGTAGTAGTGCTGGCGGGTGATGAGCCCGATGGGGCGCTCCTGGCTAAGGATGGTCAGATGGTCAAGCGTGGGTTGGTGACGGAAGATGCGATCCACGTCTTCGCCGCGTTTCTCCTTTTCGCGAATGGTCGCGCAGCGAATTGCGAGCGGTCCGACCGTCTCGTTGAGATCGGACTCGCGGTAGTTGAACTGGCGCATGACCCGGCGCAACTCGAGACGCGTTTCCTCGGTCGGCTCGGGAGGCATTCCGGCTGGCCTGGCGAAGAGGTAGCCTTGGGCGTAGCGCACGCCCAGGCGCGCCAGGGTTTCCAGCTCTTCCCAGGTCTCCACGCCATCGGCGATAAGAGCGGCGTCCACGCTGGCCGCGAACGCAATCAGCGACTTCACCAGTTGCTGCTTGTAGGCGTGACGATGAATGTCGCGCGAGAGCGTCATGTCGAGCTTCATGAAATGCGGCGAGCATGTCACGAGGGTGACGAGGCCCGAGTGGCCGGCTCCGAGGTCGTCGAGAGCGATCCTGAACCCTTGCGCGACGTAGTGGCGAATCTGCCGCTCGAAGGCGGCGTAGTCCGTGATGGACTCCCGCTCGGTGATTTCGATAACAAAGTTGCTTTGATCGAGTCCGAGGCCCGCGATCTCCGCCTGCATGTGTTCGCCATGCAAGCGCCCATCGACGATGGCGTTTGGGCTGACGTTGACGAAGAACGAACGAGAGCGCAGGTGCGGAGGAAACACGGCCACCGTGTGCAAGGCAACGTCGCGGCAAACTTGTTCCAGTTCTGAGATCAGGCCTAGCGCCTCCGCCGTGGCGAAGATCTCGGCCGGCGAAGGAGACGATTCGGGACCCCGTGACAGAACCTCCCACGCCAGAACGGTGCCGTGGTGCAGGTCGACGATAGGTTGAAAATGAGTCGTGATTTGGCGCTTGTCGATGATGGCGCGGACAGCAGCTCCTCGCCAATCAACTTGCGTATGAACCGGCTGTTCTTCCACCGTGTTGCCCAGCCAGTCCAAGTTGGTTCATCCTACTACCCTGGTCGAAAAGGAATTGCTACAGAATGGAAAACCTCGTGGTGCCCGAGAAGTCGGCGGTTTCCGGACAAGTGGTCGCCAGAACCACAATCCGACACTTTACCATTGCGCCCGTCAAACGATTGTCGCGAATTCCTCGAACGGCAATCTGGGCGGACGTTGTGTTTCGGCTTTCACTTGCCAGTCCGTCAACGTGGGAGAGACCTGTTGGCTGTGGCCGCCCATGATGATCAAGGTGATAACCTGAGCATCAGCGGGAAGCGCCAACACCTGCCGAGCTGCCTGCGGATCGAAACCAGCGACCGGGTGCGCTTCCAGGTTTCTCGCGGTTGCAGCCAGCATGAGGAAAGCCGACGCCATCCCCGTGTCGAACTGGAAGTATTCTCGCCCATCCGGGGTCTTGACGTCCAGGTCGGCTTTCGACCAAACCGCGACGATCAGCGAGGACTGCTTGGCCCACGCCGCATTCCCCGGCGCCAGCGTTGAGATCATGCGCTCCAACATGCCGGGGCTGCGCACGAACACGAAGCGCCAGGGCTGCTTGTTCGAGCAGGATGGGGCCAGACTTGCCACGGTAGCGAGGTCTTTGACGAGGCTGTCGCTCACTTCGAGCGGTGCAAAGGATCGTAGCGACCGACGCTTGTTTACGACGTTATCGAATTCCATGGTGTGCTCCTTGTCTGATTCTACCCAGCCGAGTCTCGACGGTCCATGGCGCGCGGACCTCGGCGTACGAGCGTTCCGCGCGCCAGGTCGGTTACGTCGTCGGCGTCTTCACCAGCTCCTTGAGGGCCTGTCCCACGGCGGACGCGTTCTTCTTGAAGAGCTCTCGCTTCTCGGCTGCGCGCGCCTGAAACGCTTGTAGCGACTCTTGTGCTCGCTTTTTCTGTTGATCGATCCGCGCCTGAAGTTGATCGATCCTGCTTCGCAGCTTCG
>Ga0265316_10001536_pt1 | contig 24725 bp, 20 predicted proteins | sample 4522metaG_FD_202092 | JGI IMG/M metagenome (GOLD analysis project Ga0265316, IMG submission 202092) | Rhizosphere microbial communities from Carex aquatilis grown in University of Washington, Seatle, WA, United States - 4-5-22 metaG | ecosystem: Host-associated > Plants > Roots > Rhizosphere >... | reverse complement strand
GGGCCACTTTGTACTGGCACCAGCGCAAGCTGCATGGTTTCCACCACCTCGCCAGGAAGGTCGCCAATGCTCCAGTCGCTCCGCGGACGCCGAGCCTCTGCCAGGTGCAGGGTGTCTGATTCGACGGGGGACGCGTCGCCGACCATCCAGCCGCTGCTGCGACGTTCGGTCCGCCATGGATCGTCTTGCTCGAGCAATGTGACTACGAGGGCTTCGTGCAGGATTCTCATGCCTGATTCGTACTCCGACTGTAAAAACTTGGTGGCGCCATCTCGGCAACATTTGCGTGGCGACCATGTGACACAGACTGAGCCCTGGGGGACAACCGCCAACCGCAGCAAGGCGCCCCGCGGCGAGTTCAAGGCGTCTCTTGCACGAGAGTTTTCCAATACGTCACCTGTTCGTCGTCGGCGCTCGTCACACTGTAGACCATGAACTATCGGGTGCATGTTGACCGGGGGCACGAAGACGACCTTGGGCGCCTGCGCGTACAACTCCTCATGATGGGCGGCCGGGTCGAGGCCCTCATCGGTGCCAGCATCAGGGCACTCGCGGAGCGCGACGCCGCACTGGCCCGCCGAACCATCGATTCCGATTGCGTGGTGGATCAGCACGAGATCACCATTGATGAGATCTGTCGAGACATTCTCACGCTTCGCCAGCCGGCACCGTCGGATCTGCGTTTCGTCACTGGCTCTCTCAGACTCGCAACCGATCTCGAACGTATCGCCGATCTGGGCGTGAGCATAAGCCGGTGCACGCTCACTCTGTGCGCCGGTTCGCCTTTCCCGATCAATGCGGACCTTCCTCGAATGGCCGCTGAGGTCGAGTCCATGTTGCATGATGCGCTCAGTGCGTTCATGGCCGGCGACGCCAGAAGGGCCGAAGAGGTCATTGCGCGCGGCCAACAGGTTCACGACGTCTCTGCGCAAATTCTCCGCGTGCTGTTTGCCCACGTGGCTGAGAACGCCCGAGGCATCACGCAGGCTGTGCAACTACAGTCGGTGGTCAAGTATGTCGAGCGCGTCGGTGACCATGTCGCCCACCTGGGCGAGACCGTTGTGCTGATGGTGCGCGGGGAGGATCTTCGCCACGAGGTTTCAGCAGGAGGTTCTTTCCGTGCTGTCCCAGACGACAAGGGAAACTGACGCGAAGCTGGCAAGCGATGCGCATGGCCACGGCGTCGAGACCGCGCGTCCGCACAAAGCTCGGGTGTTGCTGGTCGAGGATGAGGAGGATCTGGTCAGCAGCCTCTCCTACACTTTGCATGCCGCTGGCTACCAAGTGTCGAGCGCGCTTGATGGCACAACTGCGCTGCGCCTGGCGACAGAGCAGTCGCCGGACATTGTCCTGCTGGACCTCATGCTGCCTGACATATCGGGACTGGACGTGTGTCGGCGGATTCGTGCCAGCAGCCAGTCCCACCAACCCATCGTCATCATGGTCACGGCGCGCGGCGAGGAGGTCGACCGCGTGGTCGGGTTCGAGGTGGGCGCCGACGACTACCTGGTCAAGCCCTTCAGCGTGCGCGAGCTGCTCCTCCGCATGGAGGCGCGGCAGCGGGCGCTGCCGGACGAGAACGATTTCGCGTCTGCGGCGTCCAGCAAAGGTCGCATCACCATCGGCAACCTCGATGTTGACGCCGACTCTCACCAAGTTTTCGTCGGTGGCAACGAGATTCATGTGAGCGCGCTTGAGATGCGTCTGCTCATGCACCTTCTCGAAGTTCCCGGGAAGGTCCGCTACCGCCGCGAACTACTCACCGAAGTGTGGGGCTACCACCCGGAAGTCTCTAGCCGCACTTTGGACACCCATGTGAAGCGACTACGGCAAAAACTGGCCGACGCCGGCAGCTACATCCACACGGTTCGCGGGGTCGGCTATCGCATCGTCGCACGGGCCGTCGCAAAAAGTGGTCGCCCTAGCGCTGGCACAGATCACGACCAGCCGGCGCGATAGAATCGCGTGGCAGGCCCAGCAAAGAGGCCAGCGTGCGGGTGAAGGCATCGAAGCGCAGCGGCTCCGTCAGCATGATTCCCGTGGACACGCAACCTGGCGCTCGCAGATAGAGCGGCACGCTTCGGTCGAAGCGGCTGGGCGAGCCGTGATTCGCGCCCAGCCCTGGATCGAGGTCGGCGTCGAAGAAGTCATCCGCAGCCAGCTCCACGAAAAGGTCAGCCGCAATGTCGACGGGAAGTGACCGACACAGCAGAGCGTCTGCGCCGTCTGGAGAACAGGTGCGCGCGAGCACACGCGCGTCGAGCACGTGGCGCACGCCAAACGCTTGGCCCAAAGCAGTCTGGGCGACGCGCAGCAGCCGCGCATGATCCCCTGGTGCGAGGGACGGCTTGGCTAGGTAGACAAAGGGGCCGGCCACGCCAGCGACCCACTGACCGGGGCGGCCGAACTCACGCCCCAAGGCAGTATCAAGAACGTCGCGAACCGTTTGCCCGGCCGCTGCCGAGCCAGCCCTGGCAACTCCGCGCACGCGTCGTGTGGGGCCGCAGGGCCGTTGCCACGGGTCCGGGCTGGCGCACCAGGAACGCTCGTCCGTTGTTAGCTCAGGCAACGGGTTGATGCCATGATCGCCGGTCAGAATCACAGCATAGGCGTTCACGCCCACCGTCTGGTCAAGAAACGAAAAGAAGCGAGCCAAAGCTCGATCCAGCCGCAGAAGTTCGTCCCATGCTTCCCAGGACTGCGGTCCAAAGAGGTGTCCGATGTAGTCGTTGGCCGAGAGCGATAGCGCGAGCAAAACCGGCCGTGAGGAATTCGCCGCATCCTGTATCGCCGCGTAGGCCAGCGCGAGCACAAGCTCGTCACCTAGGGGCGTGGCCCGCAAGGCCGCGGCCGACGAGATCGCGTGGGGAAAGTGGTTCCCGAGAATGTGCGTCGACTCGCCCGGGTGGTCATCATGAGGGTAGGCATGTCGCGCAACCCAGGCGCGCTCCTTGCCTTCGAGTGCCCAGGGCGTCTGCAACAGCTTGGCCACGGGCTGTCTGCCTCCGGCGCTCGCCGCCCATGCGGGCAATGTTCCGGCCTGGGCAAACGCGGTCGAACTGACCATGCGGGCCGATTTGGTGTCGAGCCACAGCACTAGTTCGGGATGCCGACCGCCGCCAAACAGCGCGCCGCGATCTTTCAGCGAGAAACTGAACACACGTCCATCGGGATGTGCCGTTCGCCAAACGTCGGCAACCGTGACCACGCCCGAATGCAAGGCCGCAAGCGAGCTGCCTTCGCCTTCTGTGGGCGCGCTGTCGACAGCAACCAGACTCGTGGTTCGATCGCGCAGGATCGACACAGTCTCAGCGTCGCCCGGCCGAAGAACTTCATTCGAGTAGATTCCGGTCTCGCGCGGCACACGCCCAGTGAAAAGCGCCGCGTGCCCTGGCGCGGTCTCAGTGACCGCGTGCTGGAACTCCAGTTGTCGCGCATAGAGCCCTTCGCGCGCCAGCCGCGCGAAGCCGCCATCAGCCGGCAATTCTTGTGCCCTCTCTGCCATCACCCAGGCTGCCAGTTGATCCACCACGATCGCCACCACCACGCGATAGCCGGCTGTGCTTGTCGGAACCGAAGGGACCGCGTGGCGCGTTGACTGGCACGCGCACGACACCGATACGACCAGAGCAAACGTGAGAATAGGGAGCCCGCTCATTGCTCTTGGATCGAGGCCGCGTGCGAGCGATGGGCACTTGCGGGCAGCCCAATCGGCGATGCGGAGCCTGGCGGTGTGGAATGACTTTGGATCGGATCGGTGCCAACGCGACGAAATGCCCATGCAGGAGGAGGGCTCCTGTCGGTGGTGAAAGGAACAAAGCCACGACGGCCGAGCAACAGGAAAAAACGTGCCCCAGCGCCAGGTGCGCGCGGCATGTGGAGATCGCAATCGCTACGGAAGCCGCCGCAAATGACAAAGTCGAATCCGCTCAAGCGAGGCGATGCATTCTCTACCACCATGCTCCACGCCGCGAGGGGCTCATCAAGCGCGATGGCCCGAAACCCCTGGGCGCGAAGCAGTCGGGTCATCCGGCGCCGGGCCAGCGGATCCTGCAGCGCCACCAAGATGCGAGAAGCCAACGGCACGTCGACGGTCCGGTCGCCATTGTCGTTGAACGCACGAGCGTGGAATCCTCCGCCTTCGACAAAGGCAGGCGTGAAATTCGGGATGTCCATGGGTCTCATCCTTTCAGAGGACGAAATATCCGCCAGTTTTGTGCTCGTGGTTGTGGCACCTGGGTGACAAGACGGCGCAAGGGCTACAGCCGGTCACGTTTCGGCGAGAGGCGTGGGACAAAAATTGCCCATCGAAGTGGCGCAAATGCCCCGCAACAGTGACGCTGTGTTCACCAAAGACCGGCTATTTTGCGCGGTAACAACCAAACCCACCTTCCGTTGATGAGCCCATTTGGAGGAACGACATGTCCGACGACAATGCAAATTCCCACCAGAATCCCAAGATCCCTGGCGAGCGGCCAGGCCGGAATATTTCCGGCGAGAACGCGAATAGAAACCCCTGGGACAATGAACCAACCTGGCCGGGAACCGAGTGCGACGACGACGAAGCCGTGGCTGACAGTCTGAGCGATGACGACAATGACCCGCCTTGGCCGTGGATGTCGCCCGTTCTTGGGTTTCAGCAACCATCGCTGTGGGATGAGGCGCTCGATAGGATCTTCGCATCGAAATCGCGCGGCGGTTCTGCGTAGTCGCGTGGGGAGCCCGCCGGCCCTTCGGGACGGACAGCCCACCCTGCCCACCCCGCGCGCTTCGCGCGCGCCCTCGCCGGCGGCGCACCATCGCGGGAGGGAATGGCGAACCCTTTGAGGGTTCCCATTTCAGTGAAAGGGAAAGAGTGGGCCACCCAGGCCCAGGAGATTGTTGCGGCACCCAGGCGGCCCACAAAGACTGAATTCGTGGCGTTCCCGCCCAAACGGGAGTCATCCCGACTAGCTCCAACACCGAACGCCAGCAAGCAGGCTAGCCAACGCCGGGAACGCTCATCGGCACAGTTGCGTATCAAATGCGAAAACGCCGGGTGACGAATGCGGCGCAGCCGCGGCTACCAATCAAGGCCGACCGTGCGTGAGTGCCGAGTGTGAACGCCCGCGCGGCGGCGGCGAGGACAGCATCTGTCGAATAGTGGCCAGGCATTGCGCGCAGAGGCGCACAGCCTTGCGCGGCCGCCGACGCCGGATGGCCGCGTTCAGCAACGGTCCAACATCAGTTCTGGTCGCCATTGAAAGTGGGCACGATAGCCCAACTTGCGTGGCGTCCGCGTGACAAGTTGGAGAACTACGACGGCAATGAGGGCTTGCCTAGCAGAGCAGGCTGCACGCTAGAGACTGCGCTCTGTGCCTGGCTCCCGCGTGCCCCGACTACATACTCGCCGCTGTCGTCCCGCTGGACTGGCTGCGCGACCGCTGGGTGCCTGGCCAGCTCAATGAAGCGCTGCTGGCTGCGTCGCGCCGGCTCACCATTCGCAGGATGCAAGCGCTGGTAGGTCCCGTCAGGCAACAACATGCGCGTCTTTACGTTGTCCTCGCGGCTGATAGCCAAAATCTCGTCGATCAAGCGGTCGCGCAGCGTTCCCTCGTCGAGGGGAAACATCACTTCCACACGACGAATGAAATTTCGCGGCATCCAGTCTGCGGACGACAGATACACCTCGCGCCGGCCGCCAGCGTGAAAGCAGAAGATGCGGGCGTGTTCCAGGTAGCGATCGACCACACTGAGCACGCGGATGTTCTCACTGACGCCTGGAATTCCAGGCCGCAGGCAACAGATCCCACGGATCAGCAGATCGATCGACACCCCGCTCTGCGACGCCCGATACAGGGCGCGGATCACATCCCGGTCGACCAGCGAATTCATCTTGGCCACGATGCGGCCCTTGCGCCCGTACACCCGTTCCCGCTCGATGAGCTCGATGATTCGCTCGGCAAGACCCAGCGGCGCCACAGTGAAACGCTTCCACGAGGGCGGGGCGGAATATCCAGTCAACAAGTTGAACAAGGCCCCGGTGTCGTCGGCAAAGGCCTCGCGAGCAGTGAATAGCGAAATATCCCCATAGGTCCGCGCAGTCAGCGGATTGTAGTTTCCCGTGGACAGGTGCACGTAGCGGCGGATGGCATCGCCCTCGCGACGAACCACCAGCGAAGCCTTGCAGTGGGTCTTCAACCCCACCACGCCGTACACGACATGCACACCCGCCTCTTCCAGCACGCGCGCCCAGGTGATGTTGCGTTTCTCGTCGAATCGCGCCCGCAGTTCGATCATGGCTGTCACTTGCTTGCCATTTTCCGCGGCGCGAGTCAGCGCAGCGACGATGGGCGAGTCGGCGCTGGTCCGGTACAAGGTCTGCTTGATGGCCAGCACGTCGGGATCGTTGGCCGCAGTGGAAACGAAATCCACCACGTGGTCGAACGATTCGTACGGAAGGTGCAAGAGAACGTCATGCTCGGAAATCACCCGAAACATGTCGGCGTCGAGAAAGGCCGCTACCGGCTGGGGCGTAAACGCCTCGTCCCTGTGCTCCCGCAATTCATCGCGCACAGCCAGGGGAGACAGATCGGCCAGGTGCAGCGGCCCCTCGGCGGGGTACACATCTTCCGGCTGCAGGTGCAGCGCCTTGCGCAGGAAACCTTCCACTTCCGCCGGTGTGTCGTGCGCGAGTTCCAGCCGCACCGCCTGATTGCGCTCGCGGCGCCGCAGTTCTCGCTGGATGGTCTTGAGCAGATCGTCTGCATCGTCTTCGTCCAGTGACAGATCGAAATCGCGCGTCACGCGGAAGCAATGACAGCCCACCACGCCGAAGCCCGGAAACAGCTCGCCCGCGTACATGGCGATGACGTCCTCTAGCAAGACAAAGGCCGCCCGATAAGGCGGCGACGGCGGGATCTCCACCAGACGTTTCAGAACCGCCGGCACCTGCACCACAGCGAAGATACGCGAACGCCGAGCCACGCGCTGGCGCTCTTTGCGCAGAACGATGGCGAGATTGAGACTGCGGTTGCGCAGAACCGGAAAGGGATGGCCCTGGTCCACTGCCAGCGGCGTGAGCACCGGCCACACATTGCGGCTGAAGTGCGCATGCAAGAATCCCGTCTGCTCGGGGTTGAGTTGCTCAGGCCGCAGGATGGCCAGGCCGGCCTTGGCGGCCAGTTGGGGCGCGACGAATTGCTGAAAATTCCGATAGAGAGCCGCCACCATGTCATGGGCGCGTGCCGAGATCGCAGCGAGCTGTTCACCAGGCAACATTCCGTCTGCATTACTGTCGGCCACGCCGCCTGCCAGCAGCTGCTTCAGTCCAGCTACCCGCACCATGAAGAACTCGTCCAGATTGGACGCTACAATGCCCTGGAACTTGCAGCGCTCGGCCAGCGGGACCTCCGGGTCACACGCCTCCTCCAAGACGCGTCCGTTGAACTCCAGCCAAGACAGCTCGCGATTGATGAAGTGGTGCGGCTGCACGTCGCTCCCGGCGCCGCCGAGCGCGTGGTCAGGTCCAGCAGAATGGCGCTTGGAAGACAAGGGACTACGTCTTGCTCCGCGGTGAGGTGAGCTTCTGTGACAGTTCTGTGAACTCTTGGGATGCCACATCAACCCCGAGTGTTACTGATCACCTGTTCAAGCCACTTCGACACGCAGACGGCGGCGGAAGACCTGGCGGAAAAACGACGCTTCGCGCATCACGTCCCAAAGTTCCAGGTCCACGGTTCCGCGCGCGGTCAGAGTCAACACGATCTCGCCTGACCGCACCCGCGCAGTCATCCGCCGCACAGGCCGGGCGTGACTGCGATCCAGCGAGTCAGCCACACGCAGCAGGGTGGCCAGCTTGCGCACAATTCCGGCCTCACTGTGCGAAAGTCCAGCCATGCCGCTATGGTGCAGGTCAGGGTGGCTTCTGCGGTGATAGCGGGCGATGCGCGCCACCAGATCGCGCTCGCGGTCAGCCAGGCCAGGGATGTCAGTGTTGCGCACCAAATACTCGGTATGGCGATGGTGTTTCTGGTAATTCACTGAGTTGCCGATGTCATGCAACCAGGCGGCAGCCTCCAAATAGGGTCGGACTGCGGCTGGCAGACGGTGGATCTGGGGGATCTGATCGAACAAGGCCAACGCCAGGGTGGCGACCTGGTGTGCGTGTGCCTCGTCGAACTGAAATCGGCGTCCGAGCGCGAGCGCCTCGTCAGCCAGCGAGCGGTCGCGCTGACTGGTGCTGCGACGGTTGACCAAGTCCACCAACAGGCCATCGCGCAGGCCTCGGTCTACGGCTGTCACGGCGTCGAGCGAAAGCCGGCGGGCCAGCGCCTCCAAGATCACCGCGCCGGCCAGCACGATATCGGCACGGGCCGGGTCAAAACGTTGTCGTCGCTCGCGCGGGCTCATGGCCGCCAGTTCCTCGACTGTGTGAGCCAGTTGCTTCACCGTGGCTTGGTTGCTGCCTTCGGCCGCCGTGTAGTCCACCACCGCGCGGATCGAACCTGAACTTCCCAGCGCCACACGGGGAGCGCCGGGAAGGACTTTGGGCAGCGACTCGACCATGGCCTCGCGTGCATATTCACGCGCCAGTCGAAGTTGCTTGCCGCTGGTGCTGTGGGCCAACTTGAAGAGCTCGGTCAGTCGGACCGCGCCCATGGCCAGACTCCACAGATGGGTCGGTCTCTCGCCCAGTGCCACCGCCACCTCGGTCGAACCGCCGCCAATATCCACACACAGCGATCGCGTGTTGGGCCGCTTGCCGTGCAAGACGCCCAGGCAGATGAGTCGCGCCTCTTCCTTGCCCGAAATGATTTCCAGATTCAGCTTGGCCTCGCGCTGCACGCGGCGAACCACTTCGTCGCGGTTGCGCGCCTCGCGCAGAGCACTGGTCGCGACTGCACGCACCCGGGCGCGATAGCGGCGGCACAAGGATCCGTAGCGCCGCAGGGTCGCCACCAGGCGCTCGACAGCCGGTGCCGGAATCGCGCCGCGAGTGAACACGTCCTGCCCAGGCCGCACAGGATCGCGTTCCTGGTGGGTGATCTCGATGCTTCCGTCTTGCAGGACACGGCCCATCTGCAGGCGCACAGCGTTGGCGCCTACGTCGACGGCAGCGATAATGGAATCGGTCCCTGGTGCTCTCACGTCAATTCGATTATGGCAGGGCTATGTGACAAACGAGCAACAATTGGACGCGCCGGCCCGTCGCCCGCTCGTCCTTTGCAGGTGACCGTCTGCGGAATGGGAGAAGCACGAAAGTTGCACCAACTTCACCGTCTTGTCACGCGCACGCCGTACCCTGCCGGCATGGTTGAGTCCAGTCGTCGACCCTTGCCTCGCATCCTGGTGGTCGAGGACGAAGTCGACATCAGCACCTCGCTCTCGTACAGCCTGAAGGCAATTGGCTATGAGGTGCAGGTCGCGGAGCGCGGCGAGGTGGCCCTGGAGAAAGTAGCTAGCTTCCGCCCCGATCTGGTGCTTCTGGACGTCATGTTGCCCGACATATCAGGGTTCGATGTGTGCCGTCGTATTCGCGCCAACACCGGCGGTGTCCAGCCCGCAGTGATCATGGTGACTGCCAAAAGCCAGGAACTGAGTCGCGTGGCCGGTTTTGAGGTTGGCGCCGACGACTACGTGACCAAGCCCTTCAGCATTCGCGAGCTGGTTCTGCGCATTGATGCCCGACTGAAAGCGCGGCGGCCAGCGGTCGAGGCGGTCCCGGCTGCGCAGTCGGCCGATCTGGAACGGGTGAAAGTGGGCCCGCTGGAGATCGATCGGGCCGAGCACCGCGTGTTCGTGGCTGGCGAAGAAATCCGCGTGAGCCCTTTGGAGATGCGCCTGCTGCTCTTCCTGGTGCGCACGCCGGGCAAGATGCGCTCGCGCAAGGAATTGCTCACCGAGGTGTGGGGCTACCATCCAGAAGTCTCTAGCCGCACTTTGGACACGCATGTGAAGCGCATCCGCGACAAGTTTGGTGCTTCCGGCGATCTCATTCAGACGGTGCGCGGGGTAGGCTATCGCCTGGCCGTGCGCGGGGAGCCCGGCACACAGAAGACAGGAACCACCACGCCCGCGCGCAAAGGCTGAAGTGTCGTCGGCCCTACTCCGGCACGGTCGCCCCGCTCATCTGCGACGGGCCATGCTGCCAGCCGATTCGCGACGACGGGCCCGTTGCTGGGACTTGGCCAGGCGGTAGCCCACGCCATGCACCGTCTGGATCATCCACGCCATTGCGCCGAATTTGTCGCGGATGCGTTTGATATGCGTGTCCAGGGTGCGGCTGGAGACATCAGGTCGATAGCCCCAGACTTCGGTCAGAAGCTCGCGCCGCGTGTGCATCTTGCCCGGCGATCCGGCCATATACGCCAGCAGGCGCATTTCTTGCGCGCTGAAGCTGATCTCTTCGCCGGATAGAAAAACCCGATGGCCCGCTTGATCGATCTCGAGCGGTCCCAGGGTCAGGCGCTCGTCAATTTCATCAGGCCGCGGGGACTCAGCAGCGGCCGGCAGCTCGGCCGTCTGGCGCGCGCGCAGCCGAACCTCGATGCGCAACATGAGCTCGCGCAAACTGAACGGCTTGCTCACGAAGTCGTCGGCGCCCACTTCGAAACCGGCCACGCGATCACTCTCCCCGGTTTCGGCGGTCAGGATGACCACGGCTGGCTGCCGGGCCACCGCACTGGCCCGGATTCGGCGACAGACCTCGAAGCCGGAAAGATCGGGCAGCGCAATGTCCAGCAAGACCAAGTCGGGACACATGCCGGGAAAAGCGCGCAGGGCTTCTTCACCACTGCCAACAACTTGTACCTGGTATCCCGCCGCCTCGAGAATATACGACAGTGAGCTACTCAGACTGGGCTCGTCTTGTACAACGAGAATGCGCACAGGCGCCTGGGATGCAATCCCGAGCATGCAGCGACCATATTCGCGGTACTAGGGACTTCGTGTTACAGCACTGCAACGTGATTGTGACTGGCCGGCGACTGTGTCAAGGGGCCAATTGGTCCCGCGTCGTGGCAATTTGGGTGTGGCTACTTTGCTACCTGAATCGAGTACGACTTGAAAGCCGTGCCACCGCGCGAATCGCGCAACACCAGCCACAGGTAGACTGGCATGGTCGCGTCCGGGGCCTTCCAGGTATTGCTGGTCGAGGTGGCGATTTCAGTGCCTGCCACGCCGGTGCGATCGTGTTCAAACGACCCGGAAGTAACGAACCAAGACATGTACAGGCTCTCAGTCTGATTTACCAGGGCATCGCCGCTCGAGTTGAGAACCGGAAATGTCTCGGCAGAACCCGCGGCGAAGGTCGCCTCAAAGGTAACCGTCTCGCCAGGGGCAATGGTTTGCGTATCGGAATCGAGGCTCAGCCGAGAACCATCAGCTCTTATGAGATCCGTTGCGGCGATACCGGGATCGCTATTGGGCTGATACTGCTTGTTGTACTCGTCGACAATATCTGTGGCGGCATTGGCCAGATCACAGGAGATTCGCTCAAAGGCAAATCCGGTCAAACTGCCGGTCGCCAAATCAAGGAACTTCACGCGAACCGGCAAGTAGTAGCCCCCAGTGCTATCGGGATCCCGAGGCCTGATCGACGGCTGGCCCGTTGCGACCGGGGGTGCAATGGGACCAAAGAGCATACAGGCGTTGGTCAGGACCGGAGCCGTAAAGGTTTGTCCGGTGGTCGGGCCGGGCGTCGGCGGATTGCAGGCGCTGGCCACCGAGTTATTTTCGGCCGGGGGCTTGGGTGTTTCGCAGACATCCCAGCCGGCGGTGGCATCAGTGACAGTTCCCGACGGCGAGGCCAGCAAGAAGGAGTATACTACGTTCTCGTCGGGCTTGGCCTCGGCCGGATCGCCCTTCACGGCGAGAAGGGCGTAGTCGGTGATGAGCGACGGGGCCTGGCCCACATCCGGTTTGCACCCGAGGCCAATGCTTCCGGCAACGAGACCCGCGAGGAGAAGATGCTGGGCGTGAGTCATCATCGCTAGAACTCCAGTCGCGCACCTGCAACTGCCAGCGTCGGCAACCCTGTAATGTAGCTCTTCACTTTGTAATCCTGGCTATAGATAATCTCCTCAGGATTCTTGCGATTGGTGACATTCTGCACGTCGATGAACACGCTCAGCTTCGTCCGCTGCATGACGAAAGCCTTCTCACCGCGGAGATCCAGTTGATAGAAGGCCGGGATGCGAACGGAGTTGTGCGCGCCAAATACTGGCTCAGAGTAGCCGTCCCGACCGAGATAGCTGTCCACCACCGGCGTGCGTGGCATTCCGCTGGAATAGCGAAAACGGCTGCCCACCACGTATCCCATCCCGATATCGTAGCTGGCAAGTAGGGCCAGCACGTGAGTCTGGTCGTAGTCGAAGAGACGGAGAGACTGATCAGGATGATCGCGGCGCTCGCTGCGCGACAGCGTATAGGTCGCCCAGCCGAAGAAGCCCTTGAACAGTTCCTGCCGCAGCAGGATCTGCAGCCCGCGCACTTGGCCCGTTCCATCTTGGGTCAGCGCCTGTCCCACCGGCGGGGACGGGTTGGCACTGCGCGAAACCAAGTCGTACAGCTTCTTGTAAAAAGCCACCGACTCCAAGGTTAACGTCGGACGCAGCTTGAGCGAGAACCCACCGGTCAGGTGTACGGCATATGACCCCACGATCGACGGGTTGCCGAACACTGGCGACATGTCCGCGGGATCGGGCGGCTGGCCGTACACCCCAGCGCCGCCGGTGAGGGTAAGCTTGGACATCGGTCGCCAGGAGATCTGCAGACGCGGATTGGGTAGATTGCGCAGCACCGGGACGTGCAGGGGATTAGGAGGAGCGTCGAGCCGTGAGTAGCCGACGGGAGGCGCGATGGTGCTGAAGGGAAAGCGGTGATCCCCTTCGATCCACGTGGGTTCAAGACGCAGCCCGGGTGTAAGGGTCCAGTTGCCAAGCTTGAGGTCGACCGTGGCGTAACTCGCCAAGCTGAGAACGGTCACTTTCCAGGCGTCGGATGCCGTCTCGGGGGGAGGACGCTGACCGAAAACCACGATGTCCCCTTCCCGCGGTGGCTGGTTCACCGAGCCGTTGCGACTGAGCTGTAGTTGTTGCCCCTGCACGTCCATGCCCAGCAAGAGCACCGCCGACGAATGAATGCGCCGGCGCACACTTCCACGAAGCGCGTAGGACAGAGTCTGCGTATCGAGCCGCGTGCTTTCGCTGCCGAAGGTGTCCTGCTCGGCACTGTGGTCAACACCCAGCGAGGGCGTCACGCGAACGCTGGAGCCGTCGTCGAACAGGCGGCTGTAGGTGACGAAGACGCGGCGGAAGGAAGTGTCGGGGTTCTGCGCGCGCAGATCGGCTGGATCGCTGGCCGGAATGGTTCGGCGCAGGTGATCGTCAGCCGCGAGGAAAGTCGCAGTGATTTCCTCGTCCTTGCGCAAGCTCATGGAAGCGCGCGCCTGGTAGTCGTCGTAGCGCGGGATGGGGAATGAGTCGCCGATATCGGCCTTGGTCACCATGGACATCAGACGATCGAGATAGCCAATGCGGCCGGCGACAGCCAGGCGCAGCCGCGGGGTCAGTGCGGCGGAAAGCTCGGCCGATGTGTCCATCACGTCGGCGGCGACATAGCCGTGCACGCCTGACGGGGGAAGCGGAGCCATCTCGATGCGTACCAGGCCGCCCAGTCCGCGTCCGTAGTCCGCGCCGTACGCGCCAGGCGAGAGATCGATCGACTTGACCAAGTCGGAGTTGATGGTCGAGCGCAAACCACCCATGTGATACAGGCTGGGAATCTCCACGCCCTCGACCACCACCCGGGTCTCCTTGGGCGACGAGCCCCACACCACCAGTTGGCCCGAACCGAAGCTGGCGCGTCCCACACCAGGCAGGTTCTGCACAACCTTCAGGGTGTCGCCCTGTGTGCCGGGAACCTTGCGGGCCTCCTCGGTGCGGATGCGGGTCTCGACCGCCTCCTTCTTGATGCGGGCCGCACGTACCACGACCTCTTCATCGACGTCGTCCTCCTTCTGTTCCACGAAGTACTTCATCGTGCGCTTCTGGCCCGGCCGGATGGTCTCCTCGGTCAGTACCGAGACCAGGCGCGGGTGGCGAATCTCGACTTTGTATGTGGCAGGCGGCAGATCGGTGAACGAGAAAGCTCCAGCCTCATCGGTATTGGTGGCCAGATCCAGATCCTTGATCCGCACGGTCACGTCGGCGAGCGGCTGCTTCTTGAAGCGATCCAGGATCACACCTTCGAAGTTCACCTGTGGCCCCAGAGACACCATTTTGGTCACGATGGTGAAATCGTAGCGATACGTGATCTTGACCGGGATGGCTTGTCCTCCGGCCTCCGCCGGGGTGAATACGAATTGCCTGGCAGCGGCCATTGCGGCGCTGTCGAAATCGGCACCTCCGCTTTCGAGAACCTCGACGCCGCCGACCTTGCCGTCATCCCCCACCTCGATGGAAAGCAGCACGCGCGCTGTGATGCCGGCGTCATGCTTGTCCTTGGGGTACTCGGCTGCAACGAAATGAATCAGGCGGGGAGGCTTGGCGATTGCGGCCGCCTCATCGGCGCGCGCGTGCCCTGGGTACACCGGGAACCCGGCGCCCACGAGAGCGGCCACAAAGGCGAGGCGAAGGTGCAATCAATCCCCCAGCTCGAAACGACGGGCCAAGACATAGGTCCCTCCCGCGACGGGTTTGCCACAGGCCATGGCTGGCCGAAAGCGCCACTGCTTGACCGCGGCCACTGCGGCGGCATCCAACTCAGCCGATACGCTGGCCAGGATCTCGACCGACAGCACGGAGCCATCTGCGCCGACGACGATCTTCAGCTTGAGCTTGCCTTCGATTCCCTCGGCGCGCGCCGCCGCGGTGTACTCGATCTCGGTCTTGTACACGGGCTCGGGCTTGGAAGGCTCATCCGTGCAACGCTCCTCGATGTTGGGACCGGCGCCCAGCTCCTGGCGCTGGTGGTGGCGGGGCACGCCAGGTTCGAATGTAGCTACCTTGGTGGGCGCCACCGCCTGTGGCGCCCGCACGATGGGAATCGCCACGGCATCGCCGAGGTCCTCGTTGCTCATGGCGATCTCGGTCGGCATGACCATGGTAGGCATCTTGGCCGCCGCAACTGGAGCCGCGACCGGCGCGAGCTTGGGCGCGACCGTGATCTTCTGCTCTTTGGGATGCGGATCTACCTTGGCTACTTTGGGTAGAGCCTTGGGCTTGGGTGGAGCTTCCTTCTTCTTCTTCTTGGCCTCCTCCTGCAACTGCACAGAATAGGTCTTGCCCGAAGCGCGGTGCTGCGATGCCGTGAGCAGCACGAATGCAAGCCCGGCGTGAATGACCATCGAAACGGCGATAGTGGCCTTTTTCACGGCAAAACCTCACAACTGGCGAGCCAGCGGCAGACCATCACCCGCTACTGGCCTCCCACCTGCATGATGTTGATTGCGAACTTGGTGACGCCAGCGAGTTTAGCGAGATCCATGACGTGAACGACCTGGCCATGGGCCGCGTCTTTGTCAGCACTGATGACCACGCTGATTTCCGGATCGCTCGCCACCGCCTCTTTCATGCGACCTTCCAAGTCCTGCTCGCTCACCGGCTGTTCGTTCCAGCGTAGCTCCCCTGTCTTGAACAACTGCACAGTGTTGGGTTTCTCCGCGGTGCCGTCGCTCACGCGCGCCTTGGGCAAGCTGACCTTCAGGGTCTGGGCCACGATGTACGTGGAAGCCACCATCAGAATGACCAGCAAGACCAGGCACACGTCGACCAGTGGGGTCACGTTGATGGCGGAGATTGTCTTGGCCCGCCCCGCACCTGCCATCGTGCCAGCCATCAGCCATTCACCTCGGCCGGGCGCAGCGACCTCTTGGAATCAGCGAGATCCTCCAGGGGAGCAGAGCTCGACGTCTTGAACGAGTTCTTCTGGTTCTTGGTCGACTTCATGACAGCCAGAACCTGGTTGGCAAGAGCGGCTGAGTTTTCTTCGATGTCGTTGCTCTTCTTTTGAAAGATGTTGAACGCGATGACCGCGGGAATGGCGACCAAGATGCCGATGGCCGTGGCGATAAGAGCCTCCGAGATGCCGCTCATGACGTTGCCCATGCCGCCGGTCCCGCCAGCGGCAGCCATGTTGGCCGAAGCAGCGCCCAGCTCCTTGAAGGCAGCCACCACGCCGAGCACCGTGCCGAACAGGCCGACGAAGGGCGCGTTGTTGCCCAGGGTCCCCAGGAACAAGAGACCGCTCTCGAACCCCTTGCGGCGCTGGCGAACGCCTTTTTGCACGATCTCCTGTACCGAATCAGGACCGTCGGCGTAATAGTCCAAAGCGTCGCGCAGAATCTCCGCTTCAACGGCGTGCAATTCCTCCAGGTCGCGCTTGGCGCCGGCCACGTCCCCGGCGCGCAGCCGCTTGGCCAGGGCATTGCCTGTCGCGATCATGTCCAGTCGGCGCTTGCGGAAATACCACCAGCGTTCGAGCACGACGCCGACCGAATACACGGACAGCAGGAGCAAGATGTAGAGAACCGCCGCAGCCCCGGTTTGGGCAACGAATACCAGTTTGTGCATTAGCAGCATGGGTCACCTTTCCTTTTAGTAGTCGAACACGAGCGCTTGTAGTCCCGCTCCCTGGCCGTGAGGAAAACGCGTGTCGATGTCGGTCGATTGTCCGCAAGCCTCCATAACGCCGCCGTTCGCAAAGGCGCGAACACACCAGCGCGCCGTGGCCTCGGCACACAGCGAAAAGGTGTCAACGCGCACGACGTAGAGTCCGTTCGGCGGCGTGGAGGGGAAGATCACGTTCTCGGCCCGGCGACCGTCGATCACGCACTGACTATTGGAGTCGAAGTCGAGATAGCCGGACTGGAGGCCAGCGTCGACGGTCGCGCCGACTGTCCCGAGCGGCAGACCTGATGGCTTGCGCGACCAGATCTCGTTTACACCTGCGTCGCCATCGCTGGGCAAGTCCACATGCAGGTCGAGGTCGGCTTCGGTGTCCCAGGTTAGGCTGATGACCAAGGCGCCTTGGATCTGAGGCGTGTCCATGATCATGGGTAGCGCCAGCGCCGGCCCAATCTGTCCATCGCGCGTGGTGGCCCGAAAAATTAACTCCACCACTCCGCCATCCCCGGCGGGCGTCAGTGGAGAAAACGAGGCCGAAAAGGAGAAGGTGTAGTTGCCGACAGTGTTCTGGTCGAGGTCCTGCACCGGCACGACCCAGTGACCCACGTCGCCCTGCAACCCAACCAGCACGGCCGTGGAGTTGGGGCCTGCGCTGCCCGATATTTTCTTGTTTGCGACCCCTGGGAAAAGCTCGAGTGTGGCGGCCGATGGGGCTGAAACCGTTGGAGCGGGATCGTGAGCGGTGATGTCAATGGGCCCGGGAATGTATTGCGCGCCCGGGATTCTGAAGTACGCCTGCTGCCCGGCGCTCGGGTCGGCGCCAGAACAGCCGCCGAAGAGCAATCCACCGGCAACAATGCCGAGCGCAAGAGGGCGCATCAGAACGCTGCCTCCGCGCGCAGAGTGAACGCGTTGTTCTTCAAGTCAGTCGGAAGTCCACTGGTACTCCGGCCTTGGTGATCGGATACCCAGTCGTACTCGGCAACCAGCCGGCCAGAAAGCGCGCCGGCTTTCCCGACCAGCGCGACCGCGGCCGACACGGTGGAAATTTCCTGACTGGAGGGAACGGTCACCGCCGCCTGGCGATCGGTGCTGTCCAAATCGGGGTTGTAGTGGTCGTAGCGAAGACCCAGCCTAAAGTGTGGGCCCAGATTCTGAACGGCGGCCACATAGTAGCCCCACTCGCGCAGATCGCGACCAAGCGGCCCATACGGATCGGCTATCAAAAACCACCGATCCAGGTTGCTGGCGCGCACGAACTCGGCATAAATCGTTGTGCTGCTGTTCTTCAGGTACCGCGCCGTGACCAGCGCGTCTGCGCCAACTGCGTAGCGGCTGAAGTTATGTGACGGCTGGCCCGAGGTTCCTGGAGACACGACCACCTCTTGACCACCGTTGTTCTGGCCGTTCTCGTTTATGTCCAGCCAGCTCAAGGTTGGTTTGGTCGGGGGCGTCCCCTTGTGAAAGCCTTTGCCAGTTAGGGCGGAGAATCCCGCCTGAACCGACACCTTGTCCGAAACCTCAGAAGCAATGCCCAGGCGCCCGGTGATATCCTTGGCCTGGTTGGGATCGCGCAATGGGAAGGTGTTCTCGCCGATCGGCTCGCCGTTCTGCACCGCCAGGGCATAGCGAACAAAGCGCCAACCTCCTGCCAACCGCGCCCCCAAATCGTACTCGCCGGGGAACAGCGCCCTGACAAAGGTACTGCGTTCGGTGAAAATTCTGTCGCGATCGCGCTCAATCACCTCAAAGCCGAAGGGGATCTTGAAGAGTCCGACGGTGAGGGCCGCGAGCGGGACGGATCCGCCTGGCCATTTTGCGGTGGCCTCCACATTCATCGGCCGAACCTGCGGACCGCTTACCGTGTTGGCGTCGATTTCAACAACTCCCGCCAGGTACCTTTGCTCCACCGCCGCGCCCAATCGCGCGCGCCGGATCAGAAACCGGTTGTCATTCAGAGGGGCTCCAGTGGAAGGATTGACCTGGTCTTGCGAGGTCTGATTGACGTTGAGGTCGGCCTGCACAAAACCGAAGATCGTGAGCCATTTCTCGGCTTTCAGCGCGGCCTCGACCTCAGCCCGCGCGTTACCCTGGGCTCGCGCCTCGGTCGCCTCGCGCGCAGCCTTCTCATCGGCCAGTCTGCGCTGCAATTCCTCACGCAGGCTGGCCAGTTCGGCCCGCTGTTGCGCCAACTGGGCGGACAGTTCTGCCGTCTCTTTGCGGAACTCGTCGCTGGCTGCGGGAGGATTGTCGACCGGGACAGAATCCGGCACCTGGGCAGAGGGGAGAGTCTGCCCAAGTGCCGTGTCGGGGAATGCGAACGGTACAGCCGCGCAAAGCAGCCCCCACACCAAGGCTTGCCGTCTTGGCCATCCGGCCCCGGATCGCATCTGGATGGCCCAGGCCGCTCTGCGGAAGATACTCGGGTGCACCGTTGTCTCGCTCGCACTACTGGGCTGCGCAGGTTGGATAGAGGACCGGCGGATCGGCGCCGGGGTCCAGCGCAGTGGAAGTCGTGACTGCGTTGACAATTGCTGATTGGCATTGGTCGGCGGTCAAACCAGTGCAGATGTCGGTCACAGTCGCGCCGGCCTCTCCGTCAGCACTGCCGTCGCCGCCAGCATCGGCGTCAACAGGAGCATCGACTGCAGCATCAGGCCCGCCGGAAACTGGGGCGTCCAAGACCCCGGCATCGGCCCCAGTGCCGCCCGCCCCGCCCATCCCAGTGCTGCCGCCAGTGTCAGTCGCGCCACCGCTGCCTACGGCGCCACCTGTGTCAGTCACTCCACCGCTGCCCACAGCGCCACCCGTGCCAGTTGCTCCGCCGCTACCCACGCTGCCGCCAGCGCCGCCGCTGCCGATATGCCCGACATCGGGGTTGCTGTTGCTGCTGTCGCCGCATGCGGCCCAGCCGGTCAAGACCAGTGCGAGTCCAACTGTCGAAAGCTTAAAGAGATTCATTGTGCATTTCCTCCGGTGAGTTACTCGCAGTAGCCGGTTTGGCAACGGGTGCCAGCCGCGGTGGCGCAATCAGCATCGCTGGCGCAATGTGTGGTGCAGGTTCCGGGCGCCGACTGAATCAACTTTGCCGCCTCGAAAGCGCAGTTGCAGGAGACCGGTGGGTGGTATGGCGAAAAGTGGCCACCGTCCTTATCGATCTTGACCTTCATGGCACACTGGGGAACATCGCCGCCAACTGCGACTGTGTTGACGTAGCTGTTCGGGTTGGCGGTGTCGATGGGCACGGCGCCAGTAAGCCAGTCGAGCACCAGTTTCGCATTGGGGGCGGGTTGACCAGCAGTGAGCGGGCTGAAGAAGTGCAAGGGTCCCTGGATCATGTAGTGGCCGTCGCGCACGTTCTTCAAATCAGTGGCAATGGCACTTGAGTCGGCATAGTAGGCCTTGTTTTGCCCGACACCCCGGAAGGCGACGGCGCTGATTTTTGACCTCTGGCCCGCATAGTAGTCTGCGGCGACGAATCCGATTGCCTTCTGCGCATTGGGTACAGCCAACAGAGAGTTCACCATGACGCCGCTCGAGCTGTTTGCGTTGCCACTGAATGCGCTTTCTGGAACGCCGATGTTTCTGGCGATAAGAATCTGGGTGCCGGAGGTCTGGCTGCGCTGCTGGATGGCGGTTACGTCGGTGAAATTGCCGACTCCGCTGTTCTGGCCGCAACCCCATATGGCAGCCGCCTGTTGCGACGAGATCGACGTCGTAGTGTAGTTGGCCTTGGGCACGATGATGAGCATGGACTGCTCCGGCCCGTCCCATTCCCCGATGTTGTCGGGACGGTCAGCGTTCTGGCAGGAGAAGAAGGCGACATCGGAGATACCGATGGACGCCATGGTGTTGCCGGAGAGATTGCACGAATTGGTGACGGTCTTCGTGGCATCATTGGGGTCGAGCGTGTAGTAGTGGGCGGTGCCACTAAGCGGTTGTGGGGTCGGATTGTCCGCTGGAGGAGAAACCGCCGACACGCCCAGGCACGAGGAGATGGCGTCATAGACAATGGACACCCCCCTTTTCGCCTTAATCTGCACGGCAAGTTGGCTGAGAATTGGCTCGAAAGCGCTGCTGCCCGCCATAAAGATGGCGTTGGGCAGCACCGACGTGTCGTTGCAAGCTACTGTGGTTGTCCCCTGGGCCAGGGCCGTTGCTGCGCTGAGTACCAGCCCCGCCGCACCGGCAAAAGCTACGGTCTGTTTTCTAAAGGTCATGGCAATCCTGCCTCCATTTCAGGTCCGGTAACCCCGAACCGCGGCCGAACCATAGCGAGATGGCCGGCGAGCCGTTGCGACGGATTTGCTGCGGATTTGTTACAGGACTGCAACGGTGTTGCTACTGCGCGCGGCAAAGCACAGGTTCGGCGCAGGATTGGCGAGGATTTTACCAAGCGGCAACCGTTGCGGTGCTACGGTTGTTTGCCTCCGTGACGGATTCGGAGCCACATCCATGAAGACTCGAAGCACCCTGGTGATGACCATGGTGGCGGCGGGATTGCTCGCCCCGCCCTCGCCTGCCGTAGCCTACGTCCGCACCGCGACCGAGTCGGGAGCGCAAACGGAATGGAAAACGCCTTGTGTGACCATGGAGTTTTCCTTGGGCGCCCCTCCGCCGGTGTTGGATGCTCAGGGGTACCTCAGCGCAGCTCAGGCGGCGGGTGCGGCATGGAGTCAGGCTTCGCTCGACGGGATCGATCGCTGTACCAACGTGATCTTCACCGTGGTGTCGGTATCCGATGTCGCCGGCAAGGTCGGCCTCGACTACCACAATCGATTGATCTTCCGCCAGAACCAGTGGTGCAGCGATCCCTTGCCCAAAGATGGTAGCTGTTATGACCCAACGGCCTTGGCTCTCACGTCCGTGTACCAGGACACCAATACTGGAGAGATTTTGGACGCTGACGTGGAAGTGAATGCAACCGACTACACCTGGGGCGACTACCTGGCCAACCCCGAGGAAACCGGCGCCCAGGACTTCCGGGGGGCGATCACCCACGAGTTCGGGCATGTCATCGGCTTGAGCCACACTTGCTTTACCCCGGGCGGAACCTTTGCGGACGGCAAGCCCATACCGCGGCCGTTGGACAACAATGGCAACCCAGTGCCCGATTGCAGCGCCAGCAACCTGCCCGCAGTCATCACCCAGGCCACCATGTTCGCCTCGGTCTCAGCGGTTTCGCCCAGCACCGAGGTCGAGCTGCGCAGCTTGTCGCCCGACGACGTGCAAGCCGCGTGCGACATCTATACCTTCACGCCCAACCTCGAGTGTGTCGCGCCGTCGGGATCCGGGTCGACAGGTGAAGGGTGTTCATACTCGGGGCGGAGAGGGCGTGGCTGTTTGGCCGGCTTGCTAGCGATCTCCGCGCTCGCCCTGGCGTTCCGCCGTAGGCGCTAGCAGCTTGCAAGCGTAGACCGCAACCCTAAGCAGCAGTAGCCGGCGAAAACGTCCACTGTCAGATTTCGTTGCGACGCCTGTGACGGCTTAGTCATCAGCAGCCGGATGATAGGCAGGTAGGTGCGCGTTTCTCGCCGTTGTTGGTGCTGATTGTGACCTGTCACGTTCCGGTCACTAAGTTGTCGCAGATCCCTCACCCAGTTCCCGCGGCAAACCCGCGTAGAAAGCAGCCGCAAGAAGCCTACGGCTGACCCACTTTCCGCGTGGCCGACATTTCATGAACCCTACCATATCCCGATCAAGCATCTGCGCGGCGCTCGTCGCGACTGTGTCTGGTCTTTGGGGCTGCAGTAGCAGCGCAAAGGCGCCCAGCGTCGATGCCAGCGGTTCCAGCGTCGATGCTGGCGTTGACAGCGGCGCCATGGATGTCCCGCCGTTGGATGTCCCAAGCTGTCCGGCATCCTGCGACGACAAGAACGACTGCACCATCGATAGCTGCGATTCCGACACGTTCCAGTGTGTCCACACGGCTGTCGCTGACGGCACAGACTGCGAGGACGGCCAAAACTGTACGATCCACGATCTCTGTCAGGGCGGCCTTTGCTATTCAGGACCCAACAGGACCTGCACAGCAAGCGATCAGTGCCACGAAGCCGGTGTGTGCAGTCCCAAGACCGGGGAATGCACCAATCCCCCGGCTGCGAACGGAAAAGCCTGCGACGACGGGCTGAAGTGTACCTACTCCGACCAATGCAACGCCGGTGTGTGCGCCGGTACACCCCTGGTGTGCGTGGGCTCGGCGACCTGCGACCCTGACACGGGCATCTGTCCGGGGTTTCCAACCCCGATCTCCGCAGGGTTCTTCGAGAACTTGATGGGGCCGACCAGCGGTAACGGCCTAGTTGGCTCGCCTGACGGGAAGCTCTTCCTGGCTGGCAGCTTTTTCAACACCACGGACCTGGGCAGCGGCCCAATCACCACCGACGTGCCGCGTGGCCAGAGCAATACGGATATCTTCGTTGCCCAACTCGACCCAAGCGCGGGAAAGGCAATTTGGACGCAGATTTTTCTCGGCCCACAATCTCAATACGTCACGGCTTTCGCTGCCAACGGTGGTGGCCAGCTTGGACTCATCGGCGTCTTGCAGGGAGGCTTCGTGTACACGAATGATGGCCTCGAGTTGGACGGGCTGTACGACGGAGATCAGTACATCCTCGGAACCAGTTCCACGGACGGCAGCGGGCAGTGGGCTCGCCGGGTAAACCTCGGTGCGAAGAATGCCGGAAGCTCGATGTCAGCAGGTCTGGATGGAATCGCCGGTGATCCTCACGCGAACGCCTTCGTTGTGTGCGGGACCGCAAGCAAAGACGGCAGTGATTTCGATTCAACCCTCAAGGGAAAATGGCAGGGCGGCACCGACGTGGTTGTGGCGCGTCTCGACGGCACCGATGGCACGACCACATGGGTGAAGCAGTGGGGTGGCACGAACGACGAGGACTGCGCCGCAATGGCAATGGACGCCCAATCAAATACATATATTGCGGGCAGCTATCGCTTCGGAAGCGTTGTGAAATTTGACCAACTGGACGCACTGCCCATGGTGGACACCCCGAATGCCGCCTGGATGTTCATGGCCAAGCTGGATTCAGGCGGCAACGTGCTCTGGGCGCGGAGCCTGGGTACCGGACACGAAGCCATTGCTCCGACTGCGATGCTAGTTCTCGGTGACGATGATGTCGTGGTTGCCGGCGTGATTCAATCCGCGGATTCCTCAGCTAGTGTCTTTTCACTGGATGACCAGAGTCTGGGCGTGAACACCTTTGTTGGGAGGTTCAGCGGAGCTACTGGACACTACTGGATCAAGGGCATTGGCGTGGCAGGGTCAGGGGTGGCAGTGAAGGTGACGGCCTTGGCGGCAGGTGCGAGCGGAGGCGTTCTGTTGACCGGTAACTACTCCAACAGTTTCACTCTTGGCGCCACCACGATGCCTGCCCCCAACACAATGGGAGGGACCTTCGTTGCACAGTTTGACGGCAATGGTGGGGTTCGGGCCGCAAAGGGTTACGGCGATCCGACGTACGGAAACGGGGCACTGGGGGTGATAGCCCGGACAGACGGAACCGGCGATGAGAAGGACAGTAGTCTGCTGTTGACTTGGTTCGAGGGAGCGATGCAACTGGGCCAGCCGGTCGGCCTAGTCAGTGCGAGTTCGCCAAAGACGGCGGCAATCTGTGTGGCGAAACTTGCGCCATAGGCGGATGTCGCAATAGCTCCACCGCAAAATCACAAATACTTCACACGGGCCTGCCGCTGACAGCGGTATTTACGCCCGAAACTCTCCCCAGAAGGGGCATAACCACAGCGAGGAAAACATGATCCGACATCCACGACGAGCCACCAGCGTTTGCAACGCGCTCTTGTTGACCGGGACAGCGGTAGCCGTATTGACTGCAGGTTGCGGTGGAGGGAGCACCTCGCCCAACTCGCAACTGCCGGACGGCAGTTCGGCGAAGCTGGATGCACCGCCTACGCCCGGGCCCGATGCAGCCTTGCCGAAGTTCGATACCCCGCCCAGCACACCGGACCTAGGTAGCCCGGATCTTCCCACCAGCACCGGCGGGACAGCCGGTTCAGATGCCGGCGCTGGTGGTACAGGTGGAGGGACCGGGGGAACGTCGGGCATTGATGCTTCGATCGATCTTCCACCTGTAGGCGGAA
>Ga0265316_10001535_pt1 | contig 24727 bp, 19 predicted proteins | sample 4522metaG_FD_202092 | JGI IMG/M metagenome (GOLD analysis project Ga0265316, IMG submission 202092) | Rhizosphere microbial communities from Carex aquatilis grown in University of Washington, Seatle, WA, United States - 4-5-22 metaG | ecosystem: Host-associated > Plants > Roots > Rhizosphere >... | reverse complement strand
TTCGCGGCGGTGGTTCTGTGCATGGCCGCTGGGGCCGCGCGCGCGGCCGAGCCCGCCTACGAAACCGTGGTGGTGGCCGAGGCGGCGCCGCGGGCAAGCCGGGATGATGCGGCCTCGTCTTCCGTGATCACCGCCGCCCGCACCCCGCGCAGCGCCGAAGACTTGCCCCAGCTTCTTGCGGAGCAGCCAGGCGTGTCGGTCACGCGCATGGGCGGACTGGGCTCCTTGGCCACGCTCTCGCTGCGCGGATCATCGGCCAACCAGGTCGAGGTGTACTTCGACGGTGTGCCGCTCTCGGCAGCTTCGGGCGGCGGCGTGGACGTCGGACTCATTCCTGTGGTCGATCTCGGCTCGGTCGAGGTCTACCGGGGAATGAGCCCCATCGCGTTCGGCGCCTCGGCCATCGGCGGCATCGTGTCGCTGTCGAGTGCCGCCGCGACAGATTCCGGCGTACGCGCCTACGCGGGCGGCGGGTCTTTCGCAACCGAGTTTGCCGGCGCACAAGCACGCTGGGCCGGCAAGAATCTGCGCGCGCTCGCCAGCGTAAACGCGCTGGGGTGGACTGGCGACTTTCCCTATCGCAACGACAACGCGACACCCTTCAACCCCAGCGACGATTCCATCACTGGCCGCCAGAACAATGCCCTCCGGCAGATGGACGGTCTGGCCCATGTCGTCGGACTGCTGCCTGGAAGTCGACAAATGTGGGGCACGGTCAGCTTCCTTCACCGCGATCAAGGCGAGCCCCCGGCAGGCTCGGTGAATGCCCGTGGAGCGTCGCTCGGCACTGACCGGCTGTTGGCCACCGCGGCCTACGATTCGAACGACGATCTCGGGCCAGGCAGTTCGTTGCGGGCTCAGATCTACAACGTCACCACCTGGCAGCGACTCGACGACCGGAACGGCGATCTGGGCGCGCCAGCCCAGACACGTGACCTTTCCACCAGCTCGGGCGCGACGCTTACGGGATCGAAACCATTGACCGAGTGGCTCAAGCTTTCTGCGGTTGCCGCCGGCCGCTATGAAGGGTTCGATCCATCGAGCGTTCTGCCCGGCGCGACGGCCATTCCCCCTGGTTCGCGCGTCGGAGGCGCTGGTGGGGTCGAGGCGCGCATGGTAACCCAGACGCTGCGACTGGCCGTGATCCCGTCGCTGCGCCTGGAAGCAGCCAAGGACACCATCACGCGCCCGGAGCGCTATCGCCTGACGGGAAATGACAGTCAGCCCGCCACCTATTGGCTTCCCAATGCACGCCTGGCCTTTGTGCAGTGGGCGAGCGAGCAAGTCACTCTGCGCGCAAATGTGGGCCGCTACGGTCGCTTGCCTTCGCTTACCGAGCGCTACGGCAACACCGGGCTACTGCTGGGCAACCCCAACCTTGTGCCCGAGAGCGGAACCAACGCAGACGTCGGCGCCAACTGGACCCGCAAAGGCGAGCGACTGCGGCTTTCTCTGGATGGCGCGCTGTTTGCGGTCTGGGCGCGCAACCTCATCCACTTCCTCCTGGCCGGGCCCTACTGGCGGCCAGAAAATGTAGGGCTCGCACGCATCCTGGGTGCGGAAACCTCAGCCACGGTCGACTGGCAACGCCGCTTTCGGTTTTTCGGACAGACCACATTCACCGAGGCCCGCGACCAGGAGAACGTGAGCGGAGTCTACGGCAAGCAGCTTTCTTTTCGCCCACGCCTGCGCGCCTACGCGCGGCCTGAGCTGCGCAACCTTCCCCTGGCGGGTCGCTGGCGTTGGGGGCTATACGCCGACCTGGACGTGACCAGTGGCAACTACCTCGACTCCGCCAACCTGGTCGAGGTCAACCCGCGTGTGCTCTTCGGCGCTGGTGGCCAGATCAGCGCGCCCCACTGGGGGCTGCGTCTGGTCGCCAGCGCGTACAACCTGGCGAACACTCCCGTGGTCGATTTCACCGGCTATCCTCTGCCCGGCCGTTCGGTCTTTCTCACCATGCAGTGGTCTACGCCCGACACAAACAAGGAGACATTGGAATGAGTACCCGATCCCGCCCGCTCGACATGGCCTTTATCCTTTCGCTGCCCGCGTTGTGCGCCCTGGCTTGTGGCAATGCCATCCACAGTGCTACCCCGGATGCAGCCACAGCGGCTGGCGACGCCCCAGCGGCCGATATCGCCGACGCCGCTGACGGAGGCGCGGACTCCGAGGAAGCCGCCGATTCTTCCAACGCCGAGCCAGTCGGGCTGGCGGTTATTCACGGCAGCAGCGACTACACCTCGTCGCTGCTTTCGCTAGTCGACCCGGCGACGGCCACGCTGGTGCACGACAACTGTCTCAACTCGGGCAGCGTGGCGCCGCAACTTTCTCAGGCACTTTCCGGGAGCGTGGTGCTGCCCAGCGCGCCCCTGCCCGGCCATCCGCTGGTCCTCATCGACAGCACAAACGGCTCCCTGGTGTGGGTGAATCCCGCGGACTGCACGGTCGTGCGCCAATTGAGTGTCAGCACTGGATTCAAGGCCTACCCGCACGACGTGGTGGCCGTGTCGCCCAACAAGTTTTACGTGACTCGCTACATGACCAACTCCAGTCCCACGGCTGCCCCGTCGGATCTCGACGAGGGCGGCGACCTCTTGATCTTGGATCTCGATCTCGGCAAGGCCGTGGCCCGCATAGACCTGGCGCCCTACGCGGCAGGCGGAGTCGGCATCAATCCCAACCCGGATCGCGCTCGCGTTCTCGACGGCAAGATCTACGTCACGCTCAACAACTTGAGCGCTGACATGACCACCCAGGCCGGGCCGGGCCGCGTGGTCGTCGTGGATCCGGCAACGGACACGGTCACCTCGGTCATCGATTTGCCCGACTTCAAGGACTGCAGTGCCATCGTTCCGGTGCCCGGGCGGCAGGGAGCGCTGGCTGTGGCTTGCTCAGGGTTCTTCAGCGACGGCGCCGATCAGATCAAGTCCTCGGGCGTGGCCCTCATCGACACGTCGGCGTCACCGCCCACGGTGCAGCCCCTGATGGCCGCGGCCTTTGGTCGCTTCGTCTCGTTCGCTGATCTCGCCGTGGTGAGCCCCACCCTCGCCTTCATCATCGTGCCCGCCGGCTTTTCCGGCTCGGCATCCGATCAGCTTTGGCAGTTCGATTTCACCCGCGGCGTGCCGCAGAAAGTGCTCGACGCCAGCAGCGCCTGGGTGCTGGGAGGTCTGGTCTTCGACCCGGCTGCGCAACGCCTGTTTCTGGGCGACGCCAATCCGCAATCGCCCAAACTGCATGTGTTTGACGTGAGTGTCTCGCCGCCGGCCGAACTGGCTTCTGTGAACAGCGATCCCGCAAAGGGCCTGTTACCGCGGTATCTGGGACTGTATTGATCCATGAAGATTGCGCTCACCTACCTGGTCCTGCTCGTGCTCTTGGTCGGAGCCGTGGCGCTGGCCATGCTGGTCGGTCACGGCAGTCTGGCCGACCCGACGCTGCGTTCGACGTTGCTTGGCCTGCGGGCCACGCGCGTGGGAGCGGCGTTGCTTGCAGGCGCGGCCCTAGCCACAGGCGGGGCCGTGGTCCAGGGCGTGTTCCGCGATCCGCTGGTCAGCCCGTCGATCTTGGGCACCACAGCCGGGGCCAGCCTGGGCGGACAGTTGGCCATGTTGGCTCTGGTCTCCGGTTCGCCCCTGGCCAGTCTGGCGGTCAGCGCCGAGATGGTGTTGCCCCTGGGCTGCCTCGTCGGCGCCGGACTTTCGCTTGCCATCGTGCTTGCCTTCTGCCGCGAACGCACGGGCACGCTGACTCTGATCCTTACTGGCTTCATCCTGTCGTCGCTGTTCCTGGCGCTGTCCAGCTTCATCACCAGCCTCGCGCAGGATTCTTGGGACATGAGTCGAGCTGTAGTGTCCTTCACCTTGGGCGGCGTGGGCGGAGTCAGCACTCGTCAGCTTGTGGCAGCCTCGCCCTTGGTCGCCATCGGCATTGTCGCCTGCTGGCTGTGGAGCGATAACCTTGACCTGTTGCTTTCGGGCGAGGACGAGGCCGCCAGCCTGGGGGTCGAAGTCGGCCGCGCCCGACGCTGGGCCGTGATTTGGGTGGCTGTGCTGGCCGCCGCTGCCATCGCGGTGGGAGGCAACGTGGGGTTTGTGGGGCTCATCGTTCCGCACACCCTGCGTCCCCTGGTGGGCGTGTGCCACCGGCGCTTGATTCCGGCTTGCGCGTTGTTGGGTGGCGCGTTTCTCGTCGCATGCGACGTCATCGCGCGCGTCTTCCCTAGCCGCTCCGAGCTGCCCTTGGGCGTGATCACCGGCATCATCGGAGCGCCGGTGTTTCTGATTCTGCTGGCGCGTTCGCAGCGCGAGGTGAGCCATGGCTGACGGCGCCCTCATCGAGGCACAGGGGCTCACCGTGCGGCGGGGAAATCGCGTGCTACTCGACGACGTCTCCTTTTCCCTGGGGGCAGGACAGGTGGTGGCGCTGCTCGGGCCAAACGGCGCGGGCAAGAGCACGCTTCTCAAGACCTTGGTCGGGCTGCTGCCGTTCTCAGGCGGGTTGCGACTCGACGGGCGCGAGTCTTCCCAACTCGACCGTCGGGAACGTGCGCGGCTGGTGGCCTATGTGCCCCAGCATTCGGCGCTGGACGTGGCCCTGCCGGCGCGCGACGTGGTGGCGCATGGCCGCTTCGCCCATCGTGATTTGTGGGGCCGACCTGCTCGCAACGATGAGGCGGCCATCGATCACGCCATGGACCTGACCGATACGCGCCGTCTAGCCGAGCGTTCGTTCAATCGCCTGTCCTACGGCGAGCGAAGGCTGGTGCTGCTGGCGCGCGCCTTGGCCACCGAAGCGCGTGTGCTGCTGCTCGACGAGCCCACGGCCGCGCTGGACGTGACCCACGCGCTCGGCTTGCTGCACTTGCTGCGCGACCTGGCCAGCCGCGGTGCTTTGATCATGGTTGCGCTCCATCAACTGAACGAGGCTGCTCAGGCAAGCGATCAGGCGCTGCTGCTGGCAGGTGGGCGTCTGGTTGCCTCGGGCCCGGCAACGGTGGTCATCTCTGCCGAGCCCGTACGCCGGGTCTATGGCGTCGAGATGGTGCCCGCGGCGCAATTTGGCTTTCGCATGCCGACCCAGAAGGACTCCGCGCCATGAACCGCGCGACCCTAGGCAATGCCTGCGCCCTGGCAGCGGCAATCGCGCTGACCATTCAATTTGGCCGCAGCCACGGCCGCGGACTCGGCCCAACTGCCTCCCGGGATCGCGCGAGCTTCGTCGATTCCACCGGTCATCCCTTACCGCGACGGCACTACGCCCGCATCGTGTCCACCAACCTGGTCACCGATCGCCTGTTGCTGGAACTGGCCGAGCCCGACCGAATCTTGGCGTTCAGCCGCGCCGCCAGCGAGCGCCCGCAGGATGGCTATCGCTACCAGGGCAAGCTGGTCGTCGACGGTTTCGGCCCAGTCGAGGCGCTGATCGCCTTGCGGCCAGACCTTGTACTGACCAACAGCTTCGGCACGCCGGGGCGCGCCGCCAAACTGCGTTCGGCTGGCATCGAAGTGTTCGATCTGGGCGAATTGCGAGGCGTCAGCAGCCTGGTCCGCGCAACCACGACATTGGCCGAACTGCTGGGGCAACCCGAACGCGGCCAGGAGTTTGCGCGCACCTTTGTGCAGCGGATGCACAGCGTGGCAGCCGGACTTGCAGAGCGGCCGCGCAAGACGGCGCTCTTCTTGTCGATCATCGGCGGTCAGGTTCAGGGCGGAACCGCGGGAACCGCGTTGCACGACGTGCTGACCGCAGGCGGCCTGGTCGACGTCGCAGCCGAGCGCTACCGAGACTGGCCGGCCTATTCGGCCGAGCAGTTGCTGGATCTGGCGCCCGATCTGATTGTGACCAAGCAGGGAATGTCGGCGGCAGTGTGTGCCTTTCCTGGCGCCGATCACTTGCCCGCATGCCACGAGCCCGGCCGAATCATCGAGCTTCCCGCCGAGCTACTCGACGAGCCTGGCCCAGCCATGTTGGAAGCCGCCGAGGCCATCTACCGGCGGGTCTACGGCGAATAGCACCGGTTCAGTGGCCTCCGCGATTCTCGCGCCGCTGAGCCGCGCGCATTTGGTCGAGGTACTGGCGGGCTGCTGGCAGATCGGGATCGTTGGCGTCGGCTGTGGCGACGAATTTCGCGCACGCAACGGCAAAACGCGGGGCGTACGTGGAGTCGCTGGAGGAGAGAAACTGGTAGGCCATGCCCAGGTTCTTCCAGACCATGGGACCCAACTCGAACTTGCGTATCCCCGGCCACGCGGCGATCCCGAGTTGCTCGTCACCGCCAGCCTTGGCCACGAGATCCTCAAGAATGATGAGCGCCGTTCGCGTTGGCTCTGGCGCGTCGCCGCGCTCGTGGGCGTAGGCCAGGGCGAGGCGCGCACGCCCGACCTGGGTGTCCAGAACCCGCTGCCCGAGGGCCTTTTCCCATGAATCGTCGGGCGCGCGCAAAGCCACCGCGCCGTCGTAGCCGGCCATGGCCTGGCCATCCCACTTGACCCATTCTTCATACGTGGGAAACGTGCTCTTGCGAATCAGGGGACGAACCAAGCCGCAGACAGCCAGTTTGTATCCGTCTTTCCAGCTCTGATCCCAGTCGGCAGTCTGACCAATCACAGCGAACGGCCGGTCGGGATTGCCGTCGAGCAGTTGCTTGATGTTCCAGCCGTGTACGCCGTAGGTGCCTGCGGGAAGATACACGTCGCCATGAAGGCGCCGCCTGCGCGCCACATACCAGGGTTCGGCCAGGTAGTCGCCGTCGAGGTGAATGATGTCGGGACGAAGCTTCTCGACCTCATGGAAATAGAAGACCGCGCCGGTGACATCGTCCCCCATGGTGGTGAGCACGATAGCGTTGCGTGGAACGGCGGCGAATGCAGTGGTCACGAAGTCTCGATACACGGTGTTGTTGCGCCCGCTGGCCTGCCCGGCATGGGCAGCGACCCCGATAGCAAAAACCGCTCCGACACCAACGGGGATCAGGCGGCGCCATGGGCTGCCCAGCCTTTGCAGCAAACTGGCCAGGCCCAGCCCGGCCGCAATGGCCACCAGCAGATCGGACTCGATGCAGAACCGGCCGAGGACGCCTAACAGTAGTGCCCTGGTTGTCGCCAGATTGGAGAGAGAGCAAAACGTCAGACCGTAGAAGCAAATCACGAAGAGAAGCACCAAGGTCGCGCTGCGGGTGAGGCGATTCTTGATGCCAAACTGCAGACCAGCCACGGCGAGAACAGGACCAAACCACAGAAGGCGAGGAAACGCGCGCCCCCACATGTACCAAAGACTTGGCAAGAACGTGCCCCCGGCGACGAAGATCCCCTGCGTGTTGGTCCGACCCATGCTGAAGGTTCCGTAGTTGAGGCGCAGAACATGGGAGACAAGGCCCGCCAGGCTGGTTTGATCACCCCACGACACGGCTGCCGCCGAAACCGAGGCCGGCACGAGATAGAGATAGGGGAGCAAGCCCAGGAGCCCGCAGGCGAGCGCCACGGCAGCGCCACTTGCACCGAGTGTTCGCCTCGTGACCCACAGCGAGCGCAAGACCAGAGGTGCTCCCACGAACACAAAGGTGTGGTGGTTGCACATGGCTAGCCCGCTGCCCAAGAGCAGCGCAAACACGTCGCGCCTGGCAAGCGAGCGTTCGACGCGCATCCAAAGATGAAAAGCCAATGCGACGAACATGGCGTTGAGCCCGAACACCTCTGCGCTCGTTGCGTGCGACCAAGCCAAGGGGCTAGCGCCAAACAGCGCGGCGGCCAATAGTCCAGCCACTGTATTGCGCGTCCACGACTGAACCACAGCGCACGCCAGACCGCCCGCCGCCGCCGTAGATACGGCTGAAAGCAAATTCACGCGCCAGGCTTGCGAGTGCCCAAGCGGAAGCCCGGCAAAGAGTCGGGCCAACAGCGCGAAGAGCGGATAGCCCGAAGGATGCGGAACTCCGCCGGTGAGCGCCGCTGCCGTGAGTTCTCCGCTGTCACCGCCCGCTATTGAGGGACGCAGAGTCGCGATGTAAAGCGCCGCCAGGACGAGAAAGGCCAGGAAGGGAGCGAGCCGAGCCCACGCCGACGCAAGGCCAGGGGCAGCCGGAGGACTGGGGCTTGCGGCACCCGGGTGGTCGCCCTTCTGTGCGGCTGAGCTGCGCTTTCCCATTGCCTGGTTCGCGAAAAGAATTCGTCCTAGTCGCCCAACTTGATCAATTCGCCGCGCACCTCGCCTGCCTCGATACGCAAGCGGCCGACACTCACGGGTTTGCCGGTGCGGCGGGGCCCAGCGCTGCCGGGGTTCAAATAGAGGACACCGTCGCGCCGCTCGCAAGCTGGCACGTGGGTGTGGCCACTCACCACCGCGCCCAGTCCCGCGGCCCTTGTATCCAGAGTCAGCTTGCCCAGGTCATGTACGACGCCGACGCAAATGCCGCCTATCGTGACCACCGTCTCCAAAGGCAAGTTTTGCGCCCACGCGCCTCGGTCGCAGTTGCCGCGCACGGCGGTCACCGGGGCCAAGCGCCGCAAGATTTCTAGCGCCTCATTGTCCTCGATGTCGCCCGCGTGGATGACATGGGAGGCACCTGCCAAAGCTGCCAGCGCCTCGGGGCGCAGCAGGCCGTGAGTGTCGGAAATGACGCCAACCAAAGTGGGGGCCATGGCCAGGCATCATAGCGCGCACCGCTACCTCGTCGCACTTAGTCCGTGAATCTGCCAGAGTCAGGGGCAGCGCATCCATCCCATGCCGACGCCCACTGACAAGACTGTGCCTGCCCGCTGGCAGATCGTCTCTCCCAGCCGCTTGCGCCCTACCCTGTTCGCGCGGCGCAAGTACTGGGCGCAACGCTTCGGCGTGGCGCCGGTCCTGCCCATCTCCCGCGCCGAAATGGACCAGCTGGGCTGGGAGTGCTGCGACGTCATCCTGGTGACTGGCGACGCCTATGTCGATCACCCCAGCTTCGGCGCGGCTTTGATCGGCCGCGTGCTGGAAGAACAGGGGTTTCGTGTGGGAATCATCGCCCAGCCCGACTGGCGTTCGGCGACTGCCTTCGCCGGCCTGGGCCGCCCGGCCCTCATGTTCGGCGTAACGGCCGGGAACATGGATTCCATGGTGAACCTGTTCACCTCGGAAAAGCGCGCGCGCAGCGACGACGCGTATTCACCCAACGCCAAGCCGGGCCTGCGCCCCGAGCGCGCGGCCACGGTCTACGCGCAACGCTGCCGCGAAGCCTTTCCCGACGCGCCTGTCATCCTGGGCGGCATCGAGGCCAGCCTACGCCGGGTCGCCCACTATGACTACTGGTCGGACAAGGTGCGGCGCTCGGTGCTCTTCGATTCAAAGGCTGACCTACTGGTCTACGGCAATGGCGAGCGCCAGGTGGTCGAGATCGCGCATCGTCTCGCTGCGGGCGAGCCCATCAAGACCCTCACCGACGTGCGCGGCACAGCCGTGGCCCTGCCAGCCAAAGCGTCGCGTGTCGACGAAATCGATTGCACCACCATCGGCCGACGCGCATCCAGCCCCCGCGCTCAAGTGATCCGCCTGCCCAGCTTCGAGGCTGTGGCCGAGGATCCGGTGCTCTACGCCCACGCCTCACGCGTGCTCCATCTCGAATCCAACCCAGGCAACGCGCGCGCTTTGGTGCAACGACACGGCGAGCGCGATGTGTGGCTGAACCCGCCCGCCTTGCCCCTCACAACAGCGGAATTGGACACCGTCTACGACCTACCGTTCTCGCGCCGTCCCCACCCTAGCTATGGCCAGGCATCGATTCCCGCCTATGAAATGATCAAGTGCTCGATCGCCATCATGCGGGGATGCTTTGGCGGGTGCACCTTCTGCTCGCTGACTGAACACGAGGGCCGCATCATCCAGAGCCGATCTCCCGAGTCGGTCCTGCGCGAAATCGAATCGGTGCGCCAGAAGACGCCGGGGTACACCGGCGTGATTTCGGATCTGGGCGGGCCCACGGCCAACATGTACCGACTCGCGTGCAGGAACCCTTTGATCGAAGCCGCGTGCCGCCGGCCCTCCTGCTTGTTTCCAGGCATCTGTCCCAACCTCGACAGCGACCACGGTCCGCTGATTGATCTATACCGCCAGGCGCGCCAGGCCCCAGGGGTCAAGAAGATCACCATCGGCTCAGGCGTCCGCTACGACTTGGCTTTGCTCTCGCCTGCTTACATCGAAGAATTGGTCCGGCACCATGTCGGCGGCTACCTCAAGGTTGCGCCTGAACACAGCGAGCCCGAGCCTCTGGCCAAAATGTGCAAACCGGGCATCGCTGCGTTCGATGAATTCCGTGCCCTGTTTGAACGCTTTTCGCGGCAGGCGGGCAAGGAGCAGTATCTCATTCCCTATTTCATCGCCGCGCACCCGGGCACCTCGTTGCGGGACATGGTGGCACTCGCCCTGTGGTGCAAGCGCAACAATTTCCGACCTGACCAGGTGCAAGCTTTTCTGCCCACACCCATGGCCACAGCCACGGCCATGTACCATTCGGGAAAGAACCCCCTGCGTCCCTTGCGCCGCCGCGGTGGCGAGGACGTCTGCGTGGCGCGCGGTGAAAAGGAGCGTCGGCTGCAAAAGGCCTTTCTGCGCTACCACGATCCCGAAAACTGGCCGTCGCTGCGCGCGGCCCTTGTGCACATGGGCCGACGCGATCTCATCGGCCACGGACGGGACTGCTTGGTCCCGCCTGACCGCCATGAAACGCGCGCCGTCCGCCCAAAGCAACGGAGCGCGCATCCGGTCACGCGCGGGCGCGCAGGATCCGCGCGGCGACCTCGCCGTTGATGTCCCCTTGCTCGCCAAAGGCCGACCTGCGGCTGACGAAGCGCTCCCCCACTTTTCGGGCCGCGTCCTCGGCATCGATGCCGAAGTCCTTGAGGCGCGTGGGCATGTTGAGCGAATGGAAGAAGGCGTCGGTCCGGTCGATGGCAGCCTTGGCATCGCCGAGATTCCAGATGCGGCGGCCGTATTGACTGACCTTGGCCGACTTGGCGGCGAGCTTGTGCGCCCACACACCGGGCATGACCACGGCCAACGACTCGGCGTGATCGATTCCGTAGAAAGCTGTCAGCTCATGACCAATCATGTGGGTGGCCCAGTCCCCAGGCAGACAGCGAGAGTGTCCGATGCCGTGCTCGACGTCAACTGCCCGCCGCGACGGCGTGCCGTCCGGGCTGGTTTCACATCCGGGCTGAGCAAAACGAATTGTCGGGGAGTTTTCGCCGTGCTTGCAGTTGCACAGGCAAGCCTCCAGAATGCGCTGGCGCGCAGATGGCGCGCCCGGGAATTCCTGGTCTCAAACTGGGCGAAACAACGAAAAGGATCTTCATGATTTTCACATCCAAGGCATCCATCGCGCGCATAGCCGCCCTGCTGCTCCTGTCGGCAGTGGGCACGCTTTCCCTCGGTTGCAAGCTTGCCCGCAAAGACGCGCCGGCGAAGAGTCCGAGCAGCGGGCCCCAGGCTGCGGCCGGTCCCTGCGCCGAGTTCGTGACCGCCATCTGCGACAAGGTCGGCAAGGAAGCGGCGACCTGTCAGAGTGTTACCTCCACGGCGGAACTTCTGGCGCCAGCGGTTTGCAAAGCCGCCAGCAAGGAAATCGGCTACGCCCTGCAGAAGCTCGGGGACCAGCGCAAGGTCTGCGATCAGCTGACAGCTCGGCTTTGCAAGGACATCGGCGACACCACCGAGACCTGCAAGATGGTTCGGACGCAGACCAAGACCTTCCCACCCGATCGTTGCAGCATGATGCTCGAGCACTACAACGACGTGTTGGCCGACCTCAAGCGCATGGAAGCGGCCAACAAACCACTGGCCGCGACCTTGCAAGCGACACTGGCCAAGGGCGACGCGCCTTCCTTCGGTCCGGCTGACGCCAAGGTGACCATGGTGGAGTTCTCCGATTTTCAGTGCCCGTACTGCTCGAAGGCGGCGCAGGTCACTCAGAAGATCAAGGACAAGTACAGCAAGCAGGTTCACTTCGTCTTTCGTCAGTTCCCCCTTTCCTTCCACGACAAGGCCCACGGGGCTGCCGAGGCCGGGATGGCGGCAAATGCCCAGGGCAAGTTTTGGCAGATGCACGACCTCATGTTCGCGAACCAGGGCGCCCTGGATCGCGAGTCGCTCGACAAGTACGCCAAGCAAGTCGGGCTAAACCTCGCGACGTTCAAGAAGGCCATGGATTCCAAGCAGTACCTCGCTGCCGTCGACGCTGACGTCAAGCTCGGGGGCGAGGCCGCGGTGACCGGAACGCCGTCGCTGTTTTTGAATGGCGCCCGCGTGCAGGATCCGACCAATTTCGATGCCGTGTCGGGTATGATTGAAGCGGAGCTCAAGAAGTAGGTCTTGCCGAGCGCCGGCCTGGTCGCAAGAATCTGGTCGCACCAGCTGTGGCGGCGCCTATACTGCGCCGCCATGATTTCGCATCTCCGCTGTCTGATCTGCGCCTCGCTGGCGACCCTGCCCGTGGGCTGCGGTGGTCTCAACATGCAGATGGTGGATCGCTCTGTGCAGAAGCCGTCCAACATCGCGGTGTACTTCACGGTCGACACCGCCCGCGGCGATCCGGTCGCAGATCTAGTCCCGGCCGACTTCCGCATCTACGAAGACGACCGTCCGGTTTCGCTCTACGAAAGCCGACAAACCATTCTCCAGCCCGAGGTGGTGGCCGCGCGCTACGCCCTCTTGCTGGTGGACATGAGCGGCTCGGTGGTCAGTTCGCCCGAGGTGAACAAGCTGGTGGAAGCGGCCGCCAATTTCTCGAAACGCGTCGGCTCGTTCCAGAAGGTGGCGGTGTACGCCTTCGACGGCAGTCCGCACATCACACCCATGGTCGGGTTCGGCGCGCCCAGCGCCCAGTCCGCCATCAACAGCCTGGCCTGGTATCGGCCCAAGGATCCCTCGACCAACCTGAACGGCGCGGTGGTAGAGGCCATCAAGGTTCTCGAGCGTCAGCTGGACCATGCCAGCGCGCCTCTGCGCTTTGGTACCCTGGTGGTCTTCACCGACGGCACCGACCACGCCGGCCGAGTCAAGGACCAGACTCTGCGCGAAGCGGTCGCCGAGGCGCCGGTCGACGTCTATGCCATCGCGGTCGGAGGTGAAGTGAACGACGCCGAAGTGCGCGCCATCGGCCGCTCGGGCACCTTCACCTCGAAGAATCCGCAGGACATCGCGCGCGGCTTCGAGGAGATCGCCCGGCGCATCGAGGGCTTCACCCGGCGCTACTACCTCCTATCGTACTGTTCACCCGCCCGCGCCGGCCATCACCAGGTCGAGATCCAGGCGGTCAAGGGTGGCTTGAGTGGCCGACTGACCTACGACTTCAAGGCCGACGGCTTTGGCCCCAACTGCGATCCCAACCAGAAGCCTGCCTTCGACGTGCATCACCCCCGCGTGTTGCGCACATCACGACGAGAGGGAAAGTAGCGGCCGGCGCGTCGGGAAGCGACCGCTGAGTGGGCCGGGGCGCGGGTCGCGGCTAGCGTGTGAGAGGGCGTGAGCGAGTTCGTGTGGGGCACGCGGGCCGCGGGGCGCTCACGCCAGTCGCCCACGCAAGCCGCGCCACGCTGGTCGCTCACGCAACCGCGACCGCTCACGGTGGCCGACCCGCGCTGGCCGGAAGTTTCTCGATAGGCCGCGGCTACATCTTCCGCTTGGCGCGGCGGTGGCGGACCAGGAGCAGTACGAGAATTGTAAGCACCGCAAGCACCAGAGCCCCGGCCAACGGCGTGCCGCGCATCAGTTTCGTGATCTCCAGCGTGCCCCTCAAGATCTGGACGACAAGGCGCACCAGAATCGAACCGAAGCGAATTGCCAGCGGCAATATCAGGAGCATCGCCACGATCTGTAGCCAGCGAATCTGCTTGCGGGTGAGCGAAGCCGGGGCGGTCGCATAGGGTTGGCCGTTGCCCGTCGCAAAACTCTGACCGCTGTCGTAGGCCGCCCGACGCGCGGGATCGGAAATGATCTCGTAGGCTCGGTTGATGGCGACCAGCTTTTCGCTGGCCAAGTCTTCCAAAGGATTGCCCTGGTATCGGTCGGGATGGTACTTCGCCACCAAGGCGTGGTAGGCCGCGCGAATTTCCGACTCAGAGGCCGTGCGCGCGACACCCAACACGGAATAGGGATCGATGTCCGTCTGGGACTTCATCGGCTCGGAATCACGCTCTTGCCCGTTCCAGCAGCGGTTTGCGACTGCAGATAGCGGAAGGCATCCGTGCTGGTGGACAAGACCAGCCAGCTCTCCTTGTCGATGGTGCTGTGGTAGGTTTCCATGGTCTTGAGGAAACGGTAGAGCTCGCGATTGCGGTTGTAGGCCTCGGCGTAGATGGAGGTGGCCTCGGCATCGCCGCGCCCCATGATTTCCTGGGTCTTGCGGTAGGCTTCCGACTCGATCACCTTCAGTTCGCGTTCCTTCTTGCCGCGCACCTCGGCGCTCTTGCCTTGTCCCTCGGAACGATGGCGGTCGGCGATGCGTTTGCGCTCGGAAATCATGCGGTCGAACACTTTGGCCTGTACGCTCTCGATGTAGTTGACTCTCTGGATCTGCACGTCGACCAGTTCGATGCCGTAGTCAGGAACCACGTGGGAGACTCGTTCGAGAATCAGCCGCGTGATCTTGTCCCGCCCCAACTCGACCTGCCGCATGGACTCGGCCTCCATGATGTCTTCCGCCTCTTCGCCCTTCTCGAAGGCGCGGTTGGTGGTGCGCACGACTTCGATGAGATCGTGGCTGGCGATCACATTGCGGGTCTCGCCGTCAATGATGTCGTCGAGCCGCGATTGCGCCCGGCGCTCGTCGCGCAAACGCTGGAAGAACAGCAACGGGTTGGCTATGCGCCAGCGCGCGTAGGTTTCCACGCCGATGTATTTCTTGTCGCGTGTAGGAACCTGGTTGGCGTTGCCGTTCCATTCCAGCCAACGCTTGTCGAACACGTTGGCTTCCTGGGCAAACGGCGCCTTCACGTGCAGACCGGCGTCGGTGACCGCTTCCCCGATGGGCTCGCCGAACTGAGTGATGATGACCTGTTCGGTTTCGGAAACCGTGTACAGGGCAGAAGACAGTGTGGCCAGCCCCAGCACCGCAAAGGCGCCCACAATGATCATCGAACGGCGGCTCATGGCTTGCCCTCCTGGACCGGGCCGAGCGGGAACATGGGCAAGATGCCTTTGGCCTTTTCGTCAAAGATCAGTTTCTTGCCGGCCGCGGGCAAGACCGCTGCCAGGGTCTCAAGATAGATGCGGGTGCGCGTGACTTCCGGGGCCTTGCGGTACTGCTCTTCCAGCGCATTGAAGCGTTGGGCGTCGCCCTTGGCCCGGTTCACGCGGTCGATGGCGTAGCCCTCGGCGGCCTGGATCTTCTGTTCGGCCAACCCGCGTGCACGCGGGATCTCCTGGTTGTATTCGGCCCAAGCCTCGTTGATGGCGCGCTCGCGTTCTTGAATGGCCTGGTTCACGGCATTGAAAGACGGCTTCACCGCTTCAGGGGGATCCACATTTTGCAAGATAAGTTGCTGAACCGAGATGCCGTTGTCGTAGAGCTTGCACAGGTGCGAAAGCAACTCCTTGGCCTTGGCAGCGATGGCCTCGCGCCCCACGGTCAGGAGCTCGGTGACGCTGTGATCGCCCACCACGGTGCGCATGGACGCCTCGGTCATGAGGCGGAAGGTCTCCTCCACGTCGCGCATTCGGAAGAGATACTTGTACGGATCCGAAATCTTGTACTGGACGATCCACTCGACCGTGGCCACGTTGAGATCCCCGGTCAGCATGACCGCCTCGGCCTCGGTCTTGTCGTCCTTGTGAAACGAGCTTTGAATGTCGGCATTGGCGGTGCGAAAGCCAAACTCTTGCTTGAGCTGGCGCTGCACCGGCACCTTCTGCACCTGTTCGATGCCAAAGGGAAATTTGGCGTGCGGACCGGGATTGCAGGTGCGCACGAAACGCCCGAAGCGCGTCACCAAGCCGACCTCGTCGGGCTCGACCTGGTAATACGCGCCGTAGAGGGCCGCGAATGCGACAATAGCCAGCGCGACCCAGGTCAAGGTCTTGCGCGATCGGCGCAGCCTGTCCCCTGTCTCGCGTGCGAGACGTGAGAAGTCATCCGGATCGAACCCAACACTCTGTCTTGCCATGGCACCTTCTCCCAGAGTCCGAGGGAAAACTCAACCTGCGCGTTTCACCGATCAGAGCCCGTCAGTCAAGACCGGGCCGGTGTTGACGGCCTCGAAGTCGCTGCCGTGGACCTTCTTCAGGTTCGACACCAGGTCGTCCATGTACGAATCCCACCCTTGGTTGCACTCGCCGCTGATGTACCAGTTGCTGCCATTGTCGGCCAGGATGATGCCGAACTTCTTCATCGCCGTCAGAATGACCAGCGTCGGGCCGGAGAACGAACTGGTGTCAAACGAAGCCTTGAGGCGCATACGCAGTCCCATGGGCGGCAGCGTAGTGCTGGGGGTACCCGCCGCGTGCGTCGCCGGGTGGATGTACCCCTGTTGCGACCGTAGGATGGTGAATCTGATGGCGTGACGAATCTCGCCAGCCATGACTTCGTCGTAGCGTACCAGGCCCGGCAGAATGGGCAGCCCGGCTGCGTCGGCGGAGGTCCACCCAGCCGTCCTTAGCGTGTCCGAGCCAAGGTGAAAGATCGCGCCGTTGGACGCGGTCCAGCCCGAGGTGCCGGTCGGATTCTGCGCGTTGTACAGCTCATACAACGTGCAATTGTTCGGCGCGCCCGCGGTGTCGATGTAGAGCACATGCCGGTCGCTGCCCGTGTCGGCGCTCGCGCCCCCTTCGATGGGAGCAGTGAGTGGAATCGGGTAACAGAACTTGTTGCTTCCAGTGGTACAGGGCAGCTGATCGCTCTCGGTGGCACCATAGTCGACGTTCCAGGTCATCGGCTGCGGCGTGACGCCGGTGCCGGTCGCAAACGGAATGCCGTACTCGTCGGTCACCGTGCCCCAGTCGGGATGAAATGCGGTGGTGGGTGACATGTTGGCAAGGTAGGTCGCTCCGTTGGGGTCGAGTGCATAGGCGGAGATGTCCGTGTTCCACGGATTGTCCGCGGGGAAGATGTTGCAACCGGCGACGGTCGGCGCGTTGCCCGGGATGGGGGTAGTGGTGGTTCCTCCCGCCGCGCCGCCGCTGCCAGCCCCGCCCGAGCTGTTCGCAGCGCCCGTGTTCCCGCCTGTCGTTCCGCCGCTGCCGGCCCCGCCCGAGCTATTAGTGCCCCCTGGCGAGGACACCTGCCCGCCTGTGCCCGAAGGCCCGTTCGTCGTGGTCCCTCCGCAAGAGAGAACGAGACTTGGCAGCAACAGCCCCAGGACTGTCGTTAGCTGCGATTCGCGCATAGCTTCCCCTTTCGCGTTACGGTCCGTAGCGGTCAGGACTGCCAGTGTACCCCACTCCCGTCAGCCGATCACGGTCGTGCAGAAATCGCGGGCCGCGTGACAGAATATCGCCACGAAGTAGGAACTCAGCCGCAATTCCCGGCGGCGAATTCGCGTCCCTTCCGCCGGCGCGGCTCGTTTACCCGCTGACGGCAAGTTGGGGTACACTGCTCGCCGAACTTGGGACGAAGTACTGAAACTGGGCGAATCACCGAAGATCAACCGGAGCACGGGCTGATATGAGCGTGTGCCCGCGCTGCGCTCGCCAACATCCGCCCGGCGAGGCGTTCTGTCACACGTTGCTTTCCCAGCCGCGCCCGCCGGTGCGCGAGCGCGCGGTTGTTACGCGGGTCGATCCCCAGGGGCCAGAGGGTGAAAACACTCTTGCCATCGGGACCGTGATTGGCCCGTGGACCATCACCCGATTCCTGGGAGCCGGTGGAATGGGGGCGGTCTACGAAGCCACACCCCGCACGGGAAATCGCGTGGCCATCAAGGTCCTGCGCCTCGCTCACCCGGGAGGGACAGCCCCGGAAGCCAGGTTCGCGGAAGCCAGAGAGCGCTTCCACACCGAGGCCAGAGCCACCTTCCAGCTCAACCAGCACAAGAACGTCGTCCAGATCATCGCCGACGGAGATCTGCCGGACGGCCGGCCCTATTTGGTGATGGAATTCCTGGTCGGCTCCACGCTCGACGCCCGCCTGCGTGACGTCCCACCCTGTGGCCAAGAACTGCGCCGTTTGCTGTCGCAAGCCTGCGACGGTCTGGCTGCGATCCATGGTGCGGGGATTGTCCATCGCGACCTCAAGCCGGAAAACATGTGGGTGGTGCGCGCCGAGGATGGCGAGACTTCCATCAAACTCCTCGACTTCGGCATCTCCAAGATCGAGGGCGAAAAGAAGCTGACCCAGACCGGCGTCGCAATCGGAACGCCCTACTACATTTCTCCTGAGCACCTGTCCAAGCAGACAGCCGACGCCCGCAGCGACATCTACACATTCGGAGTGATCCTCTACGAGGTCTTTTCGGGACGGCTTCCTTTTTTGGCAGACAGTCCGCTCGCGCTGGTGAAACAGATTGTTTTCGACGACCCACCCCCTTTAGTCGCGCGCGCGGGCTACACGATTTCGCCGCAACTGGGCCGCTTGATTCGTGACTGTCTGGCCAAGGAGCCGGCCGACCGACCTCAGACGGCCCTGGATCTCAAACATCGTCTCCTGGCGGCCCTTGACAGTGCGCCGCTGCCGGAAACAGCCCAGGTCATTGCGGCGATGGCCACGCCTCGTCGACGGGTGTATTGGGCACTGGCCGGCACGCTCCTCGCGCTGGGCGCAGGCCTGCTCGTCATGTGGGCGAGTTCTGGTGCAGATGCCAAGCGCCCCCGCGCCATCGCAACGCCGTCTCCGGCGCCGGCCACCCGGCAGGCGGCCCCCAGCCCGTCCCCTACCCCGCCACCCACTGCCGCGGCAGTGGCTCCGGTCATCGACCGCGTGCCCGCCGCTACCGGAACCCACAGCACTCGAAGAATTCCGCTGCCGGCCAGCCCGACGCGCGCCCGATCCCCGGCGCAATCGATGCCTCATCTCGAAGCCACAGCCCTGCAGCCTGGCCCGCCGCCGGCCGCGCCAGCACCTCGCGCAGACCGAGTGCCCCCGCCGTCCCCGGCCACGACCTTGCCGCCCCCACCGGCGCGAGTCGCGGTCCCGGGAGTTGAGGCGCCCAAACCGTCGCGCCCCTTGACCCCGTCGGAACGGGATCTCATCACGGACAAGGATATTCTGCTTAGGTAGAAACATGATGCGCACCACTCTTGTCGCCCTTGCCTGCTGTTGCTTCGTCACGCCATTGGTCGCGAAGGCTCAGACTTCAGAACCGGATACCGTGGACGACTTGCCGCCGCCCCTGGTCGCGCGCCTCAAGCTGGCCAACACGCTCTACGACCAAGACAACCTCGCCGCGGCGTTGGTCGAGTATCGCCGGGTCCAGGTCGAATCGGGCAAGGCGCCGGGGTTGTTCAATGTCGGCCGGATCTGCGCGCGCCTCAATCGGCCCGTCGAGGCGGTTGCCGAATTCGACAAACTGCTGGCCGCGCCGGGCCGCACCCCAGAACCGAGATTGGAAGAGGCGCGCCGGCTTCGCGATGAACAGCGTGCCCGCATCGGGCGCTTGATGATCCAGACCAAGGTGCCGGCGTTCATAGAGGTCGACAACGTGGCCGTGGGCAAGACCGAGGTGAAGGTTTTCGTGGGCGCGCGCGAGGAACCAGCCGGCAGCGCCGTGCCGGACATGCGTTTCGTCATGGCCCACCCGATCGAAGTGGCCAACGGTCCGCACCTTGTGGCGGCTGTGGCCCCGGGCCACGCGCCCCTGCGCCAGCAGATCGAGATCGGCGGCGGCGTGACCAAGGAATTCGAACTGGCCCTGGTGCCTGCCAAGGGCGAGCTGGCTCACATTCGCGTGAAGACGCCCGTGCCGGGTGCCGAGATTCAGCTCGACGGTGCCCCCGTCGGCCGCACACCCATCGACGTCACGCTGTCGGTCGAGGCTGGTTCACACCAACTGGACTTGAAGCGAAGAGGCTATCGAACTGCCAGCCTGAGGCGCGATCTGGTTGAGGGCCAAACCTGGGACGCGGATGTCGTGATGGAAGAGGATCCGACGGAGATGGGCTGGCAATCTGGCGAGTTATTGCTGGAAGGTGCAGAACCGGGTTCAGCGCTTTCGGTCAACGGAAAGCTGCACGATTTTCGCGACGGCAGCGTGAAGTTGCCGCCCGGTCCGCACCAGATCGAACTCGCCCACTCCGGTTTTCTGCCTTATCGAGCCGAAATCGACATTGAATCCGGCAAGGTTCGCCGCTTGCATGTCGAAATGGAAGCCACGGCTGAAGCCCGTCACGAGCGGCTCGACCGGGTTTCCGGCCAGCGCTGGCGCGCCTGGAGCACGTTGGCCGCGGGCGCTTTGATCGCAGGCGGCGGTGGCGCCTATCTGGGTTGGGCACTCAAGAACCGGACCCAAGCCAACAACTACTTCGACCAGGTGCAGACCGATTTCACCTCCGGCCACAAATGCTATCAACTGAACGCAACCGACGTGACGACATCCCGGCAGTGCAAAGCGGAGCAGGACCAGGCCAACGATGGGCAAAGCAGTGCCAAGTACCACCTGATCGGCAGCGCTGTGGCGACCGGTGTGGGCGCCGCGGTCTTGGTCACGGGATTGATCATGGTCTTGACCATCGACGACACCAGCCGCTACGAGAGCCCGCGCAGTTCCCTGGCGTGGCTGGGATGGGCCAAATCGAACGGCGGCGGCGTGGCTGTGGCAGGGCGTTTCTGAGCGAGCGAGAACACCATGGCTGCACCGACCAGCGCGATCCCAAGCTTCCCCAAGGGCAGCCACGTGCTGCACGTTCTGGTCAGTGGCCCCGATGTTCACGAGGCCATCGCGTTGCCCGAGCGGGGCACGCTGTCGCTCGGTCGTGACGACGACGCCGATATCCGCGTCCCCGACGCAAGTGCGTCCCGCCAGCACGCCCTGCTTTACGTCGGTGCGACCGTGGAGATCGAGGACCTGGGCAGCACCAATGGCACGCACGTGGGCGCCCTGCGCATTCCGCCCAGACAGCGGGTCCCCTTGGCTATCGGACAGTCCGTGGTCATTGGCGGCATTACCCTGGTTCTTCAGCATCAGTATGTACGTTCCGCGAAACCCCGCGTGCGCAGCCACGGCTATTTCTACGATCGCCTGATCGAGGAATGCGCCCGCGCCGAGGCAGATGCCAAGACCACCGTGGGATTGCTGCGCATCCGCCTGGGCGCCACCGCAGACGAAGATCGTAGCGTCGACATGGTGGCCGCGGCGATGCGACCGGGAGACCTTGTGGCGGCCTACGCGCCCCGCGAATACGAAGTGCTGTTGCCAGATTCGGGGCAGGAAAAATGCCGTGAGATTGCCGCCAGCATCGAGAAGGCGCTCGCCGAGATCGGCGGCGGCCCGCGCCTGGGTCTCGCCTGCTTTCCCCAGGACGGCGCTTCGCCGGGCGCGCTCATGGCCCACGCTTGCGCGCAGGCGCGCGGCAGCGACGATAATGCGCCCGTCGGCGCGGTCGTGTGCGACGCGCAGATGATGGCGCTGTATCAAAAGGCGCGGCAGGCGGCCAAGGCCAACGCCAACGTGCTCATCCTCGGCGAAACCGGGGTGGGCAAGGAAGTGCTGGCGAACTTCATCCACAGTGAATCCCGACGCGCGGACAAGCCCTTTCTCAAGCTCAACTGCGCGGCAGTAGCCGAAACTCTGCTGGACAGCGAGCTCTTCGGGCACGAGCCAGGGGCTTTCACAGGAGCCAACAAGTCGCGCAAGGGCCTCATTCAAGCGGCTGACGGCGGAACCCTGTTCGTCGACGAGGTGGGCGAGATGTCGCTGCCCATGCAGGCCAAACTTCTTCGTGCAGCCGGACAGGGTGAAATCACGCGCGTGGGCAGCACGACCGTCGTGAAGGTCGACGTGCGCTTCGTCGCGGCCACCAACCGAGACTTGGCGAACGACGTGAAGACCGGCCGCTTTCGCGAGGATCTCTACTATCGACTGGCCGTGTTCGAGCTGATCGTGCCACCCCTGTGCGATCGCAAGAGCGAGATCGAGCCACTGGCGCGCAAGTTCTTGGGCGACTTTGCCAAGGATTCCGAACGGCAGCCCCCTGACCTCTCTGCCGATGCCCTGGCTCTCTTGCTTCGCTACGACTGGCCAGGAAACATCCGCGAACTTCGCAACGTGATGGAACGCGCGCTGGCCCTGTGCCCAGGCAGCACCATCACCCCCGAGCACCTGCCGCAAGACAAGCTAGCTGGCGTTCCCGCGGGTGCGCCGCCCGGCGCTGCCCCTGAATCGTCCGAGGAGCTGGTGGCCGAGCGTCGGGCCATCGAAGCTGCGCTGGCCAACTGCGCAGGCAACCAGACCAGGGCCGCCGAGCAACTTGGCATCTCCCGCCGCACCCTGATCAACAAACTGGCCCAGTTCAAGATCCCGCGTCCGCGGCGGTGACCTGACATTTGCACTTCAAGTGCAAGTGGCTGAAATGCTCATTTGCACTTCAAGTGCAAATGAGGGGGACTGGCCGGGCACGAGCCGCGGCTTCCCGCAGGAATTCGCGCGGATTTCCATAGAAAACGCGCCGCCAGACACGCGGCACAGGTTCTGCATAACGAAGGGCCAGCCGCCACACAGAGCCCTCTTTGAAATGACAGCTGCCGTGCAACGAACCGTCTCCATAGCGCTCACGACCGCCGCCCTTCTTGTTGGGATCCCACGACCTGCGGCCGGCCAGTCAGCGGCAGATCTTCAGCAGCGCCAGCCGGTCGTCCCAGAGGCCCAGCCGGCTGCAGATATTCGGCAGAACTTGCCGGTCGTCCCAGAGGCCCTCGCAGCGGCAGCCGTTGAGCAGAGCCAGCCGGTCGTCCCAGAAGCTCCAGCAGCGCCAAAAATTCAGCAGAGCCCGCCGGCCGTCCCAGAAACCCAGCCAGCAGCAATTGCTCGGCAGATCTCGCCTGTCATCCCAGATGCCCCCGCAGTGGCAGCTGTCGAACAGAAACTCCAAGAAGCCCCTGCCCGGCCCAGGCGCTTGCCCCTCTTCGGAGTCATGGTCGACGTAGGCGTGCCTGACGGGCTCGTCGGCTCGCTGACGATTCGGCCACGAAAATGGGTGCGCGTCGCAGGTGGCGGCGGGAGCAATGGAATCAGCAGCGGCTGGCGCGCCGGCATCACCCTTCTGCCCTTTGGCGCGGGTCCTTCGGCCAGCTTTGAATACGGCGGCTATCAGGATGGGGACGCCAACGCCCTGGCCAAGACATTCGGGTTCGGCAGCAGCCCGGTCCTGCAAAGGGTTGGCTACCAGTACATGAACGCGCACCTGGGTCTGGATTTCGGCACTCGCCGCTTCGTCTTCTTCATTCATGGCGGCGTCACCATGCTGCGCGGCCAGATCCACAATCTCGATGCCTTGATCCCTTCCCCGCCCGCTAGCGACGCAAGCGCCACAGGCACAACCGAGGTAACTGTACGACGCGACCCCAACGCCAAAGCCGTGGGACCGTCGCTGAAGCTGGGACTGATTGTCTACGTCTGGTGAGGTGATTGGAATGAAACTTCAACTTCTTGTTCCTGTGTTCGCCGCGCTGATTGGCGCCTGTTCGCCTTCATTCGAGGCTGACCTGCCTGACGTCGAAATCACCCAGCACGGGCTGAGGATGGCCGGCGTGCCTGGAGCAGCGCAGGTCGGCGACACCTCGGTGACCAGCTCGTTCACGTTCTCGTCATCCGCCTGGGCCAAGCACATGAACTCCCAAGTCTTCGTTCACCAGGTGACTATCACTGCCCGCGGCGACCTGCCCAACCTCGACTTCATCAAGCTTGCACGCGTGACCGTGGCCGCCCCCGCACTCTCCGACGGCACGACCCCGATCGTGGACTATGAGCGGAGCGCGGATGCGCCGTCCACTTCGACAATTGCAGTCAGTCTGCCGGCGCCCATCGACGTCACCAGCCTCTGGTCCGCCAACCGGTTGGTCATCGAGTTGCAGGTGGCGGGACAGTTGCCCGAACAGGACTGGACTGTCGATCTGGCCCTGAACCTCTCGGGCAACATGACGTACAAGTTCTAGCGCGCCTTGTGCTAAAAGACCCTTCGCGTTGCAATGGCTTGGAGGATTGAAATGTCCGTATCGCGCGTTCTTGGATTGATGGTCGTTTCGGTATGGCTTGCCGCTGGCTGCAGCTCGGCGAAGAAGATCGACGTCGGCGGCACCTGCATTCTCAACAGCGACTGCGGTGGCTCACTGGTGTGCACCTCGGGTGTGTGCCATGTCGCCTGCCGGGCGTCGACCGACTGCCCCGCCGGCCAGAGTTGCATGAAGACGAGCGACTCGGCTGTCTGTGTTTTGCCCGCCGAGGTCACTTGCTCTGCGACATCATCGTGCAAGAACAGCCTCTCGTGCGCGCCTGACCAGCACTGCCGGACCGCCTGCATATCCGCCACGAACTGCACCACCAACCAAGTCTGCGCGAGCAACTTCTGCGCTGACCCGAACGATCCCGATCTGGTAAACGGCCAGATCAGGCCGACGGCAGCCCCGGACGCAGGAACCTTCGATGCTTCCTCGTCTGACCTGCCGGTCGTTTCGCCCGCTGACGCCCCACCAGCGACCGGTCCCGAGGCCGGTGTGACCTACGATGCTTCTTTGGACGCCCCCGCTGGTCCGGATGCCCCGTCAGCGCTTCTCGACGCCGAGCCCGACGTCAACCCTGATGCTTCCCCACCTGCTGCACCAGACGCGCCCGGCACG
>Ga0265316_10001534_pt1 | contig 24727 bp, 21 predicted proteins | sample 4522metaG_FD_202092 | JGI IMG/M metagenome (GOLD analysis project Ga0265316, IMG submission 202092) | Rhizosphere microbial communities from Carex aquatilis grown in University of Washington, Seatle, WA, United States - 4-5-22 metaG | ecosystem: Host-associated > Plants > Roots > Rhizosphere >... | reverse complement strand
GCTATCTCCTGGATATTGCGTTGGTTGGCGTCGACGGGCTTGATATCAAGAACGGAATTTCGACATTCACGGACGCCGAGGCTCACGCGGCGGCGCTCTACATCGAGCATGCGCGGGAAGTCTGGGTCGTTGCTGACCACAGCAAGATCGGGAAAACCGCTCCTGCGTTGATCGCACCGCTTTCCCGCGTGAGCAGGCTCATCACGGATTCGAATGTCGGGCCGGATCAATCCCGTATGATCAGGGAATCCGGGATCGTGCTCACCATTGCCGAGACATAGTTGACTCGATGCAGCCCTTAAGAATGATTCGCCGGAACAAGGTATCGTCCGGATCACGTCTGCGATAAGGAGCTCATGATGGAATCGCCTATCACACTTGCTATCGTCGGTGCGGGACAGCGCGGCAATGTTTTTGCCGAAATCGCTTCGCAATTGCCCCCGTGGGCACGCGTCGTCGCCGTTGCCGAGCCACGCGAGGAGTACCGAAGGGATTTTGCGCGCCGTTGGGGCGTGCCCGCCGAAAAGACATTCAAGGACTGGCGCGCGCTTGCCGCGCAGCCTCGCCTGTCCGATGCGGTGATCATTTGCACGATGGACCGCGATCACGTCGAACCCGCGGTTGCTTTCACCGCGGCGGGTTATCACATGCTCTTGGAGAAGCCGATGGCGACGAGCCTCGAGGATTGTCGACGAATCGCGCAGGCGCAGGAAAAGGGACGTACCATCACGTGCGTGTGCCACTCGATGCGTTATATCGACGCTTTTGCCCGACTGAAAGAGACCATACGACGCGGCCGAATCGGCCGCATCGTGAGCATCGACCAGCTCGAACAGGTGGTTTGGTGGCATCAGGCCCACAGTTTTGTGCGCGGGAACTGGGGCAATGAAGGCCGCGCGGCGCCCATGCTTCTCGCCAAGAGCTGTCATGACATCGACTACATCGCGTACCTGGTCGAGGCGGCGTGTCAGCGCGTCCAGTCATTCGGCTCCCTCTTTTACTTCACGAAGGCCAACGCTCCCGCCGGAAGCGGGGAACGCTGCACCGCATGCGCTGTGGAAGCCCACTGCCCTTATTCCGCAATCAAAGTGTACGTGAACGCGGATCGCACGAGCTGGCCGGCCTCGGTCGTCGCGCCGGATCATTCGGTAGAGGCACATACGGCCGCGATCTCCACGGGGCCGTACGGCCGCTGCGTCTGGAAATGCGACAACGACGTCGTAGATCATCAGGTCGTGGCAATGGAGTTCAAAAATGGCGTCACCGCGACATTCACGATGACGGCTTTTACGCGAAACCCCGGGCGGAAGATTCGCGTGCACGGCACCGAGGGCGAGATCGAGTTCACCGAGCAGCGGATGTGGGTGCGCACCTTTACTGACAAGAGCGAAGAAGAGGTCGTTTTTGGCGAGGAACAGGGCACCCACGGCGGAGGGGATGCGCGGGTTCTCCGCAGTTTCCTGAGCGCGATTCGCGAAAACGACCCGCGGCTGGTTCTCACTGACGTGCATGAATCTCTCCGGACTCACTCCATTGTTTTCGCCGCGGAGCGATCGCGCCACGAGGGACGTATGGTCTCAATGGAGGAAATGGCATGACATCGAGAGAGCGCGTTTGGGAGACGGTGAATCATCGGCAGCCGGATCGGGTGCCGATCGACCTCGGCGGCATGAAGGCTTCGGGCATCAATGCGACTACCTACCACGCCCTGAAAAACCTTCTCGGCATTTCGACTCCGACGCGGATCCTGGATCCGCGTTTCATGATTGCGGTGGTGGAAGAGCAAGTGCTCAAGCGATTCCATGGGGACGTTCTTCCCGTGGATCTCTCCGGCATCGTTGGCGCAGTGCGGCCCTCGAGCGAATGGCTCCCCCGGAAGCTTTTCGATGGCACGCCCGTGCTCTTTCCGCCCGGCACGGGAATCCAGGTGGACGCTGATGGCGGCTGGACCCTCTTGAATGCGGACGGCACCCCGTCGACGTTTCGAATGCCGAGCGGCGGATACTACTTCGACGACACGACCTTCAATCGGGGAGAGGGAATCGACCCTGGAAAGTTCAAGCCGGTCTCCGATATCTCCGACGAATCGCTGCGGCTCATTGCGGACTACGCGGCCGGCCTGCGCCGTGACACCCCGTACGCCCTCCTGGGATGGGGTTACGGAGTCTGCTTCCTCGGGCTGAGTCTTATCACCGACCGCGCGAACAATGTGACGCAAGGAATGCCCGACGAGTGGATGATGATGCTCATGACGGAGAAGGAGACCTGCCATGAGATCATGGACCGTTCGGTCGAGGCCACGATCAGCTGCCTGCGGCTGATCGACGAGGCACTTGATGACACCTGCTTCGCATGGGGCATCGCCTCCGACGACAGTGGAACACAGCGGTCCGAGTTCATCCACCCGGACCTCTGGGCCGAGATGATCAAGCCGCATTACGCAAAGCTTTGCGGCTGGATCCATGAGCACACGAATATGAAGACGTACTTGCACAGCTGCGGATCAATTCCGCGCCTCATCCCTCACCTCATCGAAGCGGGGGTGGACATCCTCAATCCTGTGCAGACATCGGCCGCCGGCATGGATCCCCGGACATTGAAGGAGCGTTACGGCAGTCAGATTGTCTTTTGGGGTGGAGGCTGCGACACGCAGACGGTCCTTCCGTCCGGGACTCCCGATGAAGTACGCGAGCACGTGAAGGAGCGCATGGGAATTTTTGCGCCCGGCGGCGGCTACGTCTTCACCCAGGTGCATAACATCCAGGCCAAGGTGCCGGCGGAAAACGTGCGCGTCATGCTGGATGCGGCGTATGACTACGGAGGCGCGGCGGCCGATTGAGAACTTGATTCATCCGCATCTGTTCCACTTGAGGGAACACATGCTCCAAGCCCTACCCAAAAGAAGAGAGCAAACAGTTGACGCTTGAGGCATCAACGAATACGACTCACGCCTAAAACGTTATTGGGGATAGGAATGCACCCATTCCCATGTAATTCGAATCGAGGCGAGACATCCTAGCATGAGTCTTGCACAAGGACGACTCTGCCCGTAAGATGAGGGACGCTTTGGAGGCCGGTCTCTGAGACTCAGAAGCATACGGTCGAAACTGCTCTTCTCCTTCGTCGCGGTGATCATGCTCCCGCTCCTCACCCTGGGGGTGTTGGGGCCGCTCCTCTCCGCGCGCACGCTGGAGAGCGAGGCCACGAGCCACACGGTACAGCTCATCCGCCAGGTCACGCGCAACATCGAGTTCCACGTCCGCCAGACAGAAAGCATCATCTCTATCATTGATGACAACCCCTCCGTGCAGGCCTTCCTGGCCTTCCACGGAACTGTCCAGCCGTTTGCCGCGCAGGCCCAAGTGGGTGCGCTGCAGCTGCTGCGGTCCATCTCCGACGCGCACCCCGAGATTGCGGGCATCCTTGTGGTGAGCGCGGACAATCGCTCGCTCAGCAACGAGATCACCCCGATCACGCGCGACCCCCTGACCGACGAGGGCTGGTACCGCAAGGCGGTCGCGAACACGGGCACTGTGCAGCTCCTCCCCCGGCCCAACGGCAGGAACCTGAAGAGCAGCTCCGAGTACAGCGCCGACGAGGTGGTCTCCATCGTGAAGGCGGTCGAGGAGCCCTCCACCCGCAGCGTCCGCGGCGTCGTGCTCATCGACTTGCGCCTGGATGTCATGAAGGCGATCTTCGACGACATGACCGTTGGGGTCGGCGGCTTCCTCTTCATCGAGGCGCCGGGCGGGGCGATTGTTTACACGCCGGTGAACCCGATCGTCTACCGCGTGCGCGGCGAATGGCTGGACACGCCACAGGCAAGCAGCGTACGGCGCATCAAGGGCGCAGATTATCAGATCGTGTCACAGGGCTCGACCTATACGCAATGGAAGACGGTCGGGGTCTTCCCCCTGAACGAGCTCATGAGCAAGGTGAGCACCATCCGCTATTATTCCCTGATCATTGCCGGGGTCACGGTGCTCGTGGCGCTCATCGTGGCGCTCTTCTTCACCGCCGGGATCGCGCGACCGGTCATTGAGCTGCGGTCGCTTATGAAGGAGGCGGAGGCGGGCAACCTCGCCGTGCGTTTCGAGGGGCGCCAGGAGGATGAGATCGGCTACCTGGGCAAGAGCTTCAACACGATGATCGAGGAAGTCCAGAAGCTCATTGACCTGGTCTACCGCGAGCAGCAGAGCAAGCGAGAAGCGGAGCTCCGGACCCTGCAGGAGCAGATCAAGCCCCATTTCCTCTACAACACCCTCGATACCATCCAATGGATGGCGCAGGAGCACGGCGCGCAGGACATCGTGCGGCTTGTCGGCGCGCTCACCAGCCTCTTCCGCATCGGGCTGTCGCGCGGCAAGGAAATGATCCGTCTCTCCGACGAGATCGAGCACGCGCGGAGCTACCTCACCATCCAGAAGGCGCGCTACGAGGACAAGTTCGATTTCACACTCCACACGGAGGACGCGGTCCTTTCCTGCATGGTGCTGAAGCTCACCCTCCAGCCGCTGGTGGAGAACGCCATCTATCATGGCATCAAGGAAAGGCGCGGCCATGGAACCATCAGGGTGGAGGCGTTCCAGCGTGACGGGCTGCTCGTCATGCGCGTGGCCGATGACGGGGTGGGCATGACGCAAGAAAAGCTCGCAGAGGTGCGCGCGCTCCTTGCGGTCGCCCATCCTCACGGGGAGGGGCTTGAGGGCTACGGCGTGCACAACGTGCATGAACGCATCCAGCTTTCGTTCGGCACGCGCTACGGCCTGACATTCCAGAGCGCGCCGGGTCGGGGCACGACGGTGGAGATCCTCCATCCGCTCATCCCGGGCGAGGCGATTCCCGCTCCGATAGAGAGCCGCCTGCCGGCGGAAGGGCTTCCGGCTCCGTCGGCCAGCCGCCTGCTGCCCGAGGGGCTCCCGCCCGAGGAGTGAGATGATGTGGAAGGTCATGATTGCCGACGACGAGCCGAAGATCCGCCGCGGGCTGCGCACGACCATCGAGCGCCTCCGCCCCGATATGAAAGTCGTCGCGGAGGCTGAGGACGGCGAGATGGCACTCGCCCTGGTGCAGAAAGAGGCACCCGACATCCTCATGATCGATGTCCGCATGCCCTTCCTCAACGGGCTGGAGCTCATCGAGAAGATCAACGGGGTGCTGAGCGACTGCATCATCATCGTCGTCTCGGGCCACGACGAGTTCGAATACGCGCGGCGTGCACTGCAGCTCAAGGTTTTCGAGTACGTCCTGAAGCCTGTGCCGCAGGAGGTCCTCGCGAGCGTGCTCGCCCGGGCGGAGGAAACCCTGGCCGCCACCCGTCGGCAGAAGCAGTACGTCGCGTGGGCGCGCGACCAGCTTGAACGCAACATGCCCCTTCTGCAGGAGCAATTCCTGCGCGACTGGGTGCGCGCCCGGCTTTCACCGCTGGAGATCGCCGAGCAGCTGCAGTTCCTCGGCATGGACACCACCGGGGGCCTGGCGATGGCCGTGATCCACGTGGTGGAGCGCATCGCTGCCGCGCCGTCCGGGGAAAGGGATCGCCGCCTCGCCCTCTACGCGGTCCGGTCCGTAGTGGAAGAATGCTTCTCGGAGTTCACGCCACGGTGGGTGTTCATGGACGAGCACGACGACATCGTCATGCTCGCGCGCTCCCGCGGCGGTCCGTCCTGGACGGAAGCGGCGGCCAGCATCGATGCGCGCGTCGTGCCTTCCCTCTGCCAGGCGCTGATCGTTGCGCAGGCGGTCGTGGAGGAGACGCCGCAGGGCGTGCCCGAAGCCCACGAAGCGCTCAGCAGCGAGGTCTTGGCACGGAGCGGCCACCAGAATCTCGTGCTCCTTGCCCAGCGCTACATGGATTCCCACTATCGCGAGCCGGCACTTTCCCTGGAAGAGGTCGCCGCGTCCACCCAGATCAGCCCCGGCTATCTGAGCAGGCTCCTGAAGCGGGAGACGGGATTCTCATTCGTCGACTACCTGACGAGGGTGAGGATAACGCGGGCCATGGAGATCATGAATGACCCCGCGGTGAAGGTCTACGAGGTTGCGGAAGCAGTCGGCTACCAAAGCCAGCACTACTTCAGCCGCGCCTTCAAGCGGGTGTTCGGCCGTCCACCCGTGGAATACCGGAAAGGCGGGGTATGAAACCGCATGTCTGCAGTCTCCTGCTCATTCCAATCGTCGCGCTGCTGGCAACCTGCCGGCCGTCGGGTCACGACGCCCCGCCGTTCGACAAGGTGATCGGCGTCTCTCTGGCCAACCTCACCGAACCGTGGCGCATCAGCATGCGGGACGAAATCAACGCGGAGGCGTCGCGCTACCCGGACCTGCGCATCGTCTTCACCGACGCGGCGGATTCCAGCGCGCGCCAGATTCAGGACGTGCACACGCTCCTCGCCTCCGGCATCGACCTCCTCATCATCTCGCCCAACGATTCGGAGGCGCTGTCGCCCGTCATCGCGGAGGCCTACCACAAGATCCCGGTGATCCTCCTGGACAGGTCGGTGATCGGTTTCGACTACACGCTGTTCATCGGTCCTGACAATCGGCTCGTTGGCAAGCAGGCGGGGCAGTATGTCACCCAGCTCCTCGGAACCAGGGGCGGCAAGATCGTGGAAATCCTCGGCAGGTCCGGGTCTCCACCGGTGCTCGACCGAACCATCGGCTTCGGAGAGGCCATCGCCTCCCGGCCCAACATTACAATTGTGGGAACCCTCATCGGCGACTGGCTGCGCGACAAAGCGGAGGACGAGCTCACGGCCTGGCTTTCGAAAAACGGCCGCGTCGACGTGATTTTCGCGCAGAACGACGCAATGGCCGACGGGGCGCGGCGCGCGGCGGCGAAGCTCGGAATCACCGGCATCCGAATCATCGGGATCGACGGTTTGCCGGGGCCTAAGGGCGGGGTCGAGATGGTGCAACGGGGGGACCTTGCCGCCACCTTCACGTGCCCGACGGGCGGCAAGGAAGCCATCATCTACGCGATGGACATCCTCCACCATGAAGAGGGCATCCCGAAGAAGATGATCCTGCGGACCTCCCTCGTCACCAGCGAAGCGCTCGAGAGCGGCGCCCTGGCGACACCCGCGCGACCGCGTCTCTCCCCCGATCATCGCATCGTGCTGGGTTTCGCCCAGACGGGAGCGGAGAGCAACTGGCGCGTGGCGAACACCGAATCGATCAAGACGGCCGCACGGCAGGCGGGCATCGACCTCGTGTTCGTCGACTCGGGCGGCCGACCGGAAAATCAGATCGAGGCGGTTCGGTCGTTCATAAAACGAAAGGTGGACATCATCGCTTTCTCCCCGATCGTCGAATCCGGGTGGGAGCCGGTGCTGCGCGAGGCGAGAGCCGCGGGCATTCCGGTCTTTCTCTCCGACCGAAACGTCGACGTGAAGGATGAGACGCTCTGGACGACGTTCATGGGGTCGGACTTCCTCGAGGAGGGCCGGCGTGCCGCGCGCTGGCTCATGGATTACATGAAGACCGACAAGCCCGTGAATATCGTGGAGCTGCTCGGGACCATCGGCTCCGCGCCCGAGCTGGATCGGACCGCCGGGTTCAAGGAAGTGCTCAAGGATCACCCCAATTACCGCATCATCGTTTCGCAAAGCGCCGATTTTGTCCGCAGCGAGGGCAAGGAGGTCATGCAAAAAATCATCAAGGACCTGGCAGCCCAGGGTCAGAAAATGGACGTGCTCTTTGCCCACAATGACGACATGGCGATCGGGGCTATCGCCGCCATGGAAGCAGCCGGCATCAAGCCCGGGAAAGACGTGGCAATCGTGTCCGTGGACGCGATACGGGATGCCTTCACCGCCATGATCGCCGGCAAGCTCAACTGCTCCGTCGAATGCAACCCGCTGCTCGGGCCCCAGCTCATGAAGGCGGTGAAGGATTATATGGCGGGCAAGGACCTGCCCGTCCGTCTCATCACGTCGGAAGTAGTGTTCCCCGCCGAGGTCGCCCGGTCCGTCCTGCCCAGCCGCAAGTACTGATATCTCACCCTGATCGATCGCTCCGCTCGGCCGCGCGAGTGGGTCTCCTAGCGCGCCTCCGGCTATCTTGCCGGACCATTCCCGAAAAGTGCACAAAATAGCTGAATCATCTAAATACAGGAGGACACAGGTATGGTAAGTCGTTCGATGGGCCGGATAGGTTCTGGTTCTTTTACGGAAAGAGTTCACGAGCAGAGGAGCAGGGTGATGCTGAAAATGGTACGGGCGGGCGCGATACTCTTCTTTCTGATCGCGGTTGCAGGGTTTGCCGCTGCCCAGGCGAAGCCCGGCACGCTGAAGGTCGTAGGACTGTACTCGGAGACGAGCGACGGCTACGTGAGCTGGAGGGTCGGCACCGCCGAATGGACCGTCGCAAAGGTCGGTGACATCATTCCCGCCAACGGCGAAATCAAGATCAATGTTGACAGGGACTGGGTCGAGGTCATCCAGGCCACCAACCCCAACGCGGTGTACGAAATAGACGGCCCTTCTTCCGGGGACCTCATCAAAAAGGTGACCGATGTCCTGAAAGGCAAGCCGAAGCTCGTGAGCTTCCCGAAGGGAACTACGAGCAAACCCGATCCCAAGTACAAAGACAAACTGGTAGTCACGCAATATTCCAGCAGACAGATATACAGGAACGCCGGCGGAGACGAAAACGACATCAAGTACGGCGATGTGCTGGACATCAAGGGGAAGGTGAGGATCATCGCCATCAATACCATCGTCACTCTCATGAATGCAAGCGGAGGGGTGACGACCGTCATAGGGCCGCTCGTCTTCGACGTCGAAAAAGTGCTGACGAATCAGCAGATCTACAAGTATTTGAACGAGGAGAAATGACCCGCACCAAGGAGGCAAGAGGCAGGAGAAGAAGGGACAGGAGAGCAACCGTCGGTCTTTGACGGGAATCGGGAAGCGGTTTTGTAGGGCTTTTCTACCTCGGGTATGCCGAGGAAGGAGAGAATGGCATGAAAGACAAGAGTTCTTTCGAAGGAGGAGTCTTCATGAAGCGTTGGGGAAAAGTACTTACCCTTGTCGCCGTGGCGATGATGGTGATTTCGGCGGCCGCGTTCGCAGCGCCGAAGACGTGGGTCGTTGGCTTTGCGCAGCTCGGATCTGAAAGCGAATGGAGAACGGCAGACACGCACTCCGTTCAGGACGCTTTCGCTCAGGATGACAGCTTCATCTTCATGTATTCCGATGCGCAGCAGAAGCAGGAGAACCAGATCAAGGCCCTCCGCACCTTCATCGCACGCAAGGTTGACTGCATCGTATTCACCGCGCTCGTAGAAACCGGCTACGGCCCGGTTCTCACGGAAGCCAAGAACGCACACATCCCCGTGGTCATGATCGACCGTGACGTACAGAAGGCGGACCAGGGTCTGCGGTTGACCATCATGGGTTCTGATTTCATCAAGGAAGGCGAGAAAGTCGGCAACTGGCTAGCGACCTACTTGAAGGCCCAGGGCATCGATGATGGAAGCACGCCGATCGACTTTGCCGAGCTCCAGGGGACCACTGGTTCGGCTCCTGCCATCGAAAGGGCCACTGGTTTCCGGAACATCCAGAAAGATCATGCCAACTGGAAGATCATGCACTCACAGGACGGTGATTTCACCTCCGCTCAGGGAAAGGCCGTCATGGAAGCCTTCCTGAAGGCCGACCCGAAGATCCAGGTGCTCTTTGCGCATAACGATCAGATGGCCCTTGGCGCCATTCAGGCGATCAAGGAAGCCGGTCTCCAGCCCGGCAAGGATATCACCATCATCTCCATCGATGGAGTGAAGGGTGCGTTCCAGGCCATCGTAGATGGTGAGATGAACTGCACCGTCGAATGCAACCCGCTGCTCGGACCCCAGGCCGTTCAGGCCGTCAGGGACCTCCGGGACGGCAAGAAGCTTCCCGGCAGAATCTGGACCATCGAAAGCATCTATGATGCAACGAATGCGGCCGCGGCCCTGCCGACCCGCCAGTACTAGGTAAAAAACTTTCGCCTTTGATTTGAAACCATGCAGGACCACCTCGTGCTTAGGGGTGGTCCTGCCTTCGAATGGGTCTCCTGCCGACACTCGCACGGCGGGAGTTGACGCACCGCATGATTCGCTTATCATGTCCGGAAGAGGAGCCCGTGGAAATGACAGATGAGATGCCCGTCCTGACGATGAACAAGATCACGAAGACATTTCCCGGCGTGAAAGCCCTTTCCTCGGTTGATTTTCGCCTTTTCAAGGGTGAGGTCCATGCAATCATGGGCCAGAACGGGGCCGGAAAATCGACCTTGGTGAAGGTTCTCACCGGCGTGCACGCGCAGGACTCTGGCGAAATACTTCTGGAAGGCAAGCCAATCCGTCCGGAGTCGCCCCTGGCCGCGCAGAAGCTTGGGATCAGCACGGTGTACCAGGAAATCAATCTCTGCCCAAACTTGACGGTCGCGGAGAACATCTTCGCGGGCAGGCAGCCGATGAGAAGAGGAAGAGGAAGATCCTTTTGGAGGTTTTTCTTCGGTGGAATATTGTCCTTATTTGTACCAAGGATCGATTGGAAAGAGATGACCAAAAGGTCTGAGGAAATCCTGAAACGACTGAATATCGTCATTGATGTCACCCAAATCCTCTCCTCGTACTCCATCGCAATTCAACAGCTCGTTGCAATCGCGCGGGTCCTGGATATCTCCTCCAAGATCCTGATCCTGGACGAGCCGACCTCTAGTCTCGATGAAAGCGAAGTCGAGCAGCTTTTCAAGGTTGTCAGGTCCTTGCGGGATCAGGGATTGGCGATCATCTTCATCACGCATTTCCTCGACCAGACCTATCAAATTTCGGACCGGATAACGATCCTGAAAAACGGGGAGTTCGTCGGGGAGTTCCAAGCAAAAGCGCTCCCGAAACTGGACCTGATCGCCAAAATGCTCGGCAAGGAATTGTCGGAGTTCAGCTATGCCACCGAGCGCGATCAACGAAAAATGACGGCCACATCCGCGGGCAAAGACGCGAAAAACCTGCTGACCGTGAAGAACCTCGGACTGCGCGGCTCCATAGCGCCCTTCGATCTCGAGCTGGACGAAGCCGAGGTCCTCGGTCTTGCGGGACTGTTGGGCTCGGGACGGACGGAAATGGCACGTCTCATTTTCGGGATCGACGGCGCCAACCAAGGTGAAATCCGGGTTCGGGGAAAGAAATCAGCAATCAATTCCCCCCGGAACGCAATGATGGCGGGGATAGGGTTCTGCTCGGAAGACAGGAAAAATGAGGGCATCTTTTCCGACCTTACCGTCCGCGAGAACATCATCCTTGCCCTTCAGGCCAAAAATGGCGTGTTCAAATTCATTTCGCCAAGAAGGCAGCTTGAGGTCGCGGATGAATTGATCAAATCACTGGCAATCGTCACGGCGAGCGCAAACAGCATGGCCGGCCAGCTGAGCGGTGGCAATCAGCAAAAGGTAATGCTCGCTCGATGGCTTGCCACCAATCCGGCGATCCTGATCCTTGATGAGCCCACGCGCGGTATCGACGTCGGAGCAAAGCTGGAAATCATGGAGTTGATCCTTTCCTTGAGCAGGCGGGGGATGGGTCTCATATTCATTTCCTCCGAATTCGAGGAAGTGGTCCGCTGCAGCAGCCGTATCGCGGTTCTGAAGGACAAGGTCAAGATCGCGGAATTGGACGGGGACGACATAAACGAGACGAGCATCATGCGGACGATCGCGGGAGGAAATTAGGATGACACCGTTGAAATCCCTGGGTCGCAACAAACTGCTGTGGCCGCTTGTCGCCCTTGGAGTCCTCCTGCTTTTCAACTTGCTCTTTACGCCTCACTTCTTCCGTATGGAGATCAAGCAGGGGCACCTGTATGGCAACCTGATCGACATACTGAAGAATGGAGCCCCGATCATGTTGCTCGCGATCGGGATGACGCTGGTCATCGCGACGCATGGAATCGACATCTCCGTCGGATCCGTGGTGGCCATCTCCTCGGGTGTGGTTGCGCTGCTCATCGGCGGTGACCTGAAGGGCGTTCCCAAGTACCCCATCCTCGTGGCAATGGCGGCCGCTCTCGTGGTATGCACCCTCGCGGGAATGTGGAACGGGATGCTGGTTTCGCGCATACGCATGCAGCCCATCATCGCGACTCTGATCCTCTTCGTCGCGGGGCGCGGCATCGCCATGGTGTTCACGAAATCCATGATCATCTGGCTTTACGCAAAACCGTTCGCGCTTCTGGGCCAGGGCTACGTGCTGGGCATCCCTTTTTCCATTTATATCGTTCTGTTTATTCTTCTCTTGACATTCATTTTCACGAGAAGGACCGCGATCGGCATGTTCATCGAGGCGGTCGGTATCAACCCGACCGCAGCCCGATTCTCGGGCATCAAGTCCCAGAATATCATCTTCTGGGTCTATACGTTCTGCGGACTTTGCGCTGGTATCGCGGGGCTGATCGTTTGTTCCACGGTCATGAGCGCTGACGGGAACAACGCGGGCAAGCTGTTCGAGCTGGACGCCATCCTCGCCGTCGTGCTGGGCGGCACGTCGCTGAATGGCGGCAAGTTCTACCTGTTCGGAAGCGTCATCGGCGCATTGATCATCCAGACTCTGACGACAACCATCTACGCCCTCGGCGTTCCCGCCGATGTTGCCCCGGTCGTCAAGGCGTTTGTCGTGTGGGCAGTCTGCCTGATGCAGTCCCCGAGATTCAGGGCAAGGATCGTCCGTGTGTTCGCCAGAAGGGAGTTGTCGACATGAGCAGGAGACGCTTCGCCGGATCGAGGAACCTGCCCGTCCTGGTCACCCTCGGATTGTTCATCATCATGTTCGCACTGGGTTCTATCGCATTCCGCGGCTTTTTCTCGCCTCAGAATTTCCTCAATCTCTTCATCGATAACGCATATCTGCTGATCCTCGCCGTCGGCATGACATTTGTCATCATCTCGGGAGGCATCGACCTGTCCGTCGGCTCCATGCTCGCCCTCTCGGGCATGGTATCCTCGTATCTCTTGGAAAAGGCTCACATGAGCCCGCTCTTTGTCATCCCTATCGTGCTTCTCATGGGTGTGGCGCTGGGTCTCTTCATGGGATACCTGATCCAGACATTCGACCTGCCCCCGTTCATTATCACCCTCGCCGGTTTGTATCTGGCGCGCGGCCTGTGCTACGTCGTGAGCCTCTTCACGATTGCGGTCCAGAATCCCTTTTTCGAGTCCGTGGCGCACGCCCAGGTCAAGATCATCGGCGACAATTTTCTCTCTGCGGGGGCGCTGATCGCGATCGCGGTTGTCCTGATCGGGTTCTTCGTGTCGCGCTACACGAAGTTCGGCAGGACCGTCTACGCGATCGGCGGCAGCGAACAGTCCGCAATCCTGATGGGTCTTCCCGTTGCGCGCACCAAGATCGCCATCTACGCCCTGAGCGGGTTCTGCGCGGCGCTCGCCGGCATCGTGTTCACATTCTACACGCTTTCCGGCTACGGTCTGAACGGAAGCGGCATGGAGCTGGACACCATTGCTTCCGTCGTTATTGGTGGCACCCTGTTGACCGGAGGTGTGGGGAATATCTTCGGGTCGCTCCTCGGCGTCCTGGTCTATGGGATCATCCAGGTGCTGGTCGTCTTTCAAGGCACGCTCAACTCCTGGTGGACGCGTATCGTGATCGGATTCCTCGTATTTGTCTTCTGTCTCTTACAGAGGCTATTCGAATCCCGAAAACCCACGTCGCTCGCCGGCTCGAGCGTCGCAAAAACCGTGGCAAAGGGAGCCGTGGAATAGGGAGCAACTGAAAGGGACGACCGCGAGGCCGTCCCTTTCTTCATTCGTGGACTGTTCACTGATCAAAACAACCCCTGCAGCACGTTCGACTCCTTCTCGCACCACCCCATCTCCCTGGTGAGTCTGACTGTGAGACGTACAGTCGAGCAAGTCACATTTCCTCGCGATCTGCCGTACCACTGGGGTCGATCGCAATGGAAGGATACAAAATGTCGAGCCCAGAGCAGCTGTCGGGCCGTGTGATTGCCGCCTCCAGCCGCGCTTGTTGTAACAGAAGGATATGGCGTATATTTTAGGCGGCAAGGAGAAGGATGCAAAAGAGGAACTCTTCGTCGAAAAGGAAGGCGAACTCTGGAAAAGTAGACTTGGCGGTGGCTCACCCCGCAGAGCAAGCCTTCGGCGGGGACGAACCGGCGCAGGTTGCGGCCCGCGACCGGGAAGTATCCGGCCCCGCGGACGATGGAACATTTCCGATCGTCGGCATCGGGGCCTCCGCCGGTGGGCTCTCGGCGTTTGAGAAGTTCTTCTCCGGGATGCCCGCCGAAGGCGACCCCGACATGGCATTCGTCCTTGTCCAGCATCTCGCGCCGGACCACGAGAGCATACTCGCCGAGCTCATTCGTCGTTATACTCGCATGCAGGTCTACGAGGTCGTGGACGGGATCGTGGTGAAGCCCAACTGCGCGTACATCATCCCTCCCAATCGGGACATGGCACTCATCAACGGGTCGCTCCAACTGCTGGAGCCTTCGGCTCCGCGAGGCCAGCGCCTGCCGATAGACTTCTTTTTCCGCTCCCTCGCCCAGGACCAGCACGAGAAGGCGATCTGCATTGTTCTCTCGGGCACCGGAAGCGATGGGACGCAGGGGGTCCGGGCGGTCAAGGGCGAGGGCGGCATGGCGATGGCGCAGACTCCCGACTCCACCGAGTACGAAGGAATGCCCCGCAGCGCGATAAACACCGGCTTGGTGGATTTCCAGCTCCCGCCAGCCGAGATGCCGATGGAGCTCATTGCCTACGCGGGGCGTGCTTTTGGGAAGGCTTCCCGAATCGTTCCTTCCTCCCTGCCCGCTGGCGGTGGGGACTTGAACAAGATCTGCATCCTCCTCCGTACCCGGACCGGCCACGATTTTACGTATTACAAGCCGAGCACCCTGATTCGCCGCATCGAGAGGCGAATGGCCGTCCAGCAGATTGAGACGATGCACGAGTTCGTCAGTTTCCTGCAAAGGGTACCGAGCGAGGTTGACGCGCTTTTCCGAGATCTGCTGATCGGGGTCACCAATTTTTTCCGCGATCCCGAGGCTTTCCGGGCCCTCGAAGAGCAGGTGATCCCGAGGCTGTTCGAAGGCAGGGATGCAGGCGACGTGATCCGTATCTGGTCGGTTGGCTGCTCCACGGGCGAGGAAGCCTATTCCCTGGCCATCCTCCTCCAGGAGAGGATGGGAGCAATCAGACAGAACTGCACGGTGCAGGTTTTCGCCACCGATATCGATTCCCAGGCCATCGCCACGGCAAGGGCTGGTCTCTACCCAGCCAGCATTGCCGCCGATCTCTCGGCCGAGCGGCTGGCCCGGTTTTTCGGCGCCGAGGCAGGCGGAAGCATGTACCGTGTCCACAAGGGCATCCGTGATATGCTCGTCTTTTCGGAGCAGGATCTGGCCAAGGATCCGCCTTTCTCCCGGCTGGATCTGATCAGTTGCAGAAATCTGCTTATCTATATGGGCGAGACGCTGCATAAAAAGGTCATTCCGCTATTTCACTACGCGCTCAACCCCGGCGGCTTCCTGTTCATCGGCAAGTCCGAAACCGTGGGCGAATTCGGAGACATGTTTGCCGTAGTGGACCGCTCGTCGAAGATTTATCAGCGCAGAGAGGAACTTTCAGTAGCCAATCGGAAGACATTAGGTCGGTTCGTCCAGACCATCACGGCGCCCTCCGGCTCAATTGCGCGAACCGTCGAGAGAACAAGGATTATCGGGAAGCAGGACCTGCGCGGGTTGATGGAACAGGCCCTGCTGCAGCAACTCGCCCCTGCCAGTGCCCTCGTGAATGGCCAGGGCGACATCCTCTATCTCCATGGCCGCACAGGCCTATTCCTTGAACCGCCGCAAGGCGAGCCCGGTGTCAGCAACATTCTGGCGATGGCTCGTGAGGGATTGCGGCCCGACCTGACCATCGCCCTGCGAAAGGCTGTCGCGACCAACGCGATCGTGCTCTCTGCCGGCCTGCGGGTCAGGACCAACGGTGATTTCTCCCGCGTCAACCTGACGGTGCGTCCGATGGCCGCGAATCCGGCTGGGGATCCGAAAGCCCTCCTGTACCTGGTTCTCCTGGAGATCGTCGCACTTCGCGACGAGGCGCTGGAGCCAGCCGCTCCGCGTCCGGTGGAAGCGGCCAACGGCGCGGAGGACGCCGTGGAGGTCGACGCGAGGATCCTCGAGTTGAAGAAAGAGTTGCGCGCAAAGGAAGACTACCTTCAGGCTGCCAACGAGGAGCTCGCCACCTCCAATGAGGAGCTGAAGTCGTCGAACGAGGAGATGCAATCCGTCAACGAGGAATTGCAGTCGGCCAACGAGGAGTTGGAAACCAGCAGGGAAGAGCTGCAGTCGATCAATGAAGAACTGGCCACTGTGAATGCGGAGCTGCAGACCAAGGTCGTCGACCTGTCACAGGTCAACAACGACATGAACAACCTCCTGGCCGGGACGGGCATCGGCACCGTATTCGTGGACCTCCATCTGCAGATCGTGCGTTTTACGCCAGCGGCAACACGGATCATCAACCTGATCGCCGCTGACATTGGGAGGCCCGTGGGGAACATCACCGCCAACCTGAGGGAATACGACACCCTCGTGGACGACGTTCAAGAAGTGCTTGACTCCCTGATCCCGAAGGAACTGGAAGCTCAGACAAAATCAGGAGCCTGGTACGCCATGCGCATCCAGCCATACAGGACGTTGGACAATGTGATCGAGGGTGCGGTGATCACGTTCGTCGACATCTCCGAAAGGAAGATGGCACAGGACGCGCTCCGCCTGATTGAGGAGAGGTACCGCAACCTGATGAACTATTCAAAGGACGCGGTATTCATCGAACACCAGGGGGCTCTTGCGCTTGTGAATCCGGCCTGCCTGCTGCTGTTCAAGGCGCGATCCGAGTCCGAGCTGATCGGGAAGCCCGCATACGACCTGGTTCACCCCGATTTCCGCGAACGCTTGAAAGTACACCTAGCGGGGCTTCTGCTCTCCGGCGACCCGGCGTCGCCGATCATGGTGAAGATTCTGCGCCTCGACGGAGCGAGCGTGGACGTCGAGCTCATCGCGGCGCCTTTCGCTTTCGCAGGCATGAAGGATATCCATTTCATTCTCCGGGAGAGCCACGCGGACCGCGGGAATTGACTGGATCGTAATAAGCCGAAACGGCGCCGATAAGCGCGGAGGAGATACCATGGGAAGGACAGCGGAAACGCCCGAAAGCGAGGACATCAGGCCTCGGGCCGAGCGGATTGCAGAGATGATCAACACGAATCCAGTGCCGGACACGGTGGGCACGCCGCCCAACGGCTACGCCTTGCTCGTTCACGAGCTGCTCGTGCACAAGCTCGAGCTGGAAATGCAGAACGAGGAGCTGCGCCGAGCCCAAACGGCACTCGAAATTCAAAGAGCGCGCTACTTCGACCTGTACGATCTGGCCCCGGTCGGCTACTTCAGCGTCGGTGCGCTGGGGCAGATCCTGGAAGCCAATCTCACCGCCACCACGCTCCTGGGGCTCCAGAGAAGCGTGGTTGTCGGTCAGCTCTTCACTCGATTCATCGACAAATTGGACCAGGATGTTTATTATCTATTCCGCAAAAGCCTCCTTGAGAAAGGGGAGACGCAGGGCTGCGAGCTGCGGATGATGAAGAGAGACGCGGAGGCGTTCTGGGCCGGTCTCTCGGCCAACCTTGTGCTGGACGAGACAGGCGCGCAGGTATGCCGGCTCACCGTCAGCGACGTGAGCAGCCGCAGGAAGGCAGAAGAGGATCTACGGCGAAGCCGCGAGGAGAAGGAAGCGCTCCTGCGGGAACTGCACCGGCAGGATTGATCGACGATCTGCGCGGCTCATTTCGTGATGACGCCAGGGTGCAGGCGTCGAGATTCTTTCCTCACAACGTATGTTTGACAGCGCTCGCGGATACCGGGCGGCGTTCTTGCGGGCCTTCGAGCGCAATTGGTATTTCTACATCGGGGAAATATTGCGGGAACAGGTGGTACGAAGCTTCAGATCAGGTGAGGTTTTGAATGTTTCGATCGGGAATGAGCCGCGGGCCATCATGTCACGTACGATGGACATGATGGTTTCAGCGATTTTCTCTGCGCCGGGGTCCAAAGAAGTAATGCCCATGCCGGACGCGAGTCGCGAATTGCCATAGCCGATCACGGAACAATCACGCCCGGGAACGAAGCCGGCCGAGCTCATACAGCGCATTACGCCAGCGGCAGCCTCGTCTGTGGCGCAAAGGAATGCCCGACAATCGGGGGACTTGTCCAGAATCTTTCGGCAGGATTCCGCTGCGGCATCGACTCCAGCCGCCGCGCCGGCCTGTAACGCGACATTCAACTTCAAACCCTCCGCGGCAAGGCCCTCTTCGTACCCTTTTCGCAGCTGCTCCGCGGCAAAGCATGGCTCGCCGGAAACGAAGGAAATCATTCGGTATCCGAGATCGCAGATATAGCGCACCGCTTCCCGCGCCCCTTTCACGTCGTCAACGATCACTTGCGGGCAGCGTGGTGGGTCTTGCAGGCCGCGCACCACAATGGTGTTTTGAAGCTCAGCTGCCTTATGGAGGATCGATTGCGACGATGCCGCGGGCTCGAGTATGACGAGGGATCCGCTTCCCGCGGCCTGGCCGTACAACGCCGCTTCCAGCAGAGCGTCATCGTGATGGAGGGAAATCCGTAGGGGCAGATCGAGTCCGCGGAGCTGCCGCTCCAACGTCTCGAGGATGGTTGCATTGGTCTCGTCCATGTGTCTGAGAAGAAGATGCCCGGAGACGAAGTGCGATCCCCGTTGCGAGGCGACCGCGTTATCCCGCGAGTAGATGACAAGCGTACCCTTGCCGCTGTACCGCTCGATGTAGCCCTCGAGAACGAGTTTGGCCAGTGCGTTCCGAACGGTAAGGTGCGTGGTGGCGAACCTGTCTTTCAGCACGCGCTCTGGCGGAAACCAGTCCCCCTTGCGGTACTTTCCGGACCGGATTTCCTCTCTCAGCTCGAGATAAATTCTTTCATAAAGATATTGATTGCTTTCCGCGGGGTCCTGCGACATCTGGGTACCGTTGAATCCCACTGTAGGGCGCGGAGATATTGTTTTCAAGGATTGTTTTCGAGCGCATGAGTGAATATTCTTGCTGGCATACCTCTGCTGCTCGACCCTCAACTAAAGCTATATATTATGCCGCTATATAGCGCAAGTGGCAAAAAAGTTCTTGACAAAACCCGCGTGCTACTATATATAGCGCTATATAGAGTGACTGACGAAGGAGGAATCCGACTATGGATTTGGGCCTGAGAGGCAAAACCGCACTCGTGACAGGCGGGGGAACGGGAATCGGGGCAGGGATCTGCGAAGCTCTGGCGCAGGAGGGCGTGAATGTCGGTGTCAACTGGATAGTCGGCAAGGAGGACGTGACCGCGTTCGCCGCTGATCTCAGCAGCAGATACGAGACCGATTGCCGCCCGTTTTACGCGGACGTCTCCAAGCCGGATGACCTCGACGCCATGATGAAGGACCTAGTCGCGGCGTACGGCCAAGTCGATATTCTGGTGAACAATGCCGGCATCTGGCCCACGGAAAGCATTCTCGACATGCCGGACCGTAACTGGGAAAAGGTCATCGACATAAACCTCAACGGCCCGTTCATGCTCTGCAAGAGGGTCGCACAGCAGATGGTGTCGCGCGGGATCAAAGGAAGCATTGTCAACCTCTCTTCCAAGTCCGGCATCACGTACAACACCGGCGGTCACGCGCACTATGCTTCTGCGAAGGCCGGCATCATCATGCTCACCAAGACGCTCCAGCGGGAGCTGGCCGAGCATGGCATCAGAGTCAATGCAATCGCTCCCGGCATGGTTCGCACACCCATCAATGAGGACAAGTGGACCAACCCCGAGCTGAAGAAAGCATACGAGGCGCGCATACCGTCCGGCCGCTTTGCGCTCCCGGTGGAGATCGGCTACACGGTCGCGTTCCTGGCGTCGGAAAAGTCTTTCAACATCATGGGCACATGTCTCGACGTCACGGGCGGAATGCTGATATAGGAGGAAAGAAATGAGCGTGGATCTGAAAGGAAAGACCTGCGTCGTCACCGGCTCGGCAAAGAGCATCGGGCTTGGAGTGGCGGAGATGTATTGCAGCCTCGGAGCCAAGGTGGCCATGATCGACATCAATCCCGATGTCATGAAAGAGGCCGACCGGCTGGCGAAAGCCGGTCACGCGGTCCGTGGCTACATCCTCGACATCACGGATCGGAAGGCGGTCTTCGCGTGTTTCGAGGACATCGCGAAGAGCCTCGGCGACGTCTTCGCCCTCGCCAATATCGCGGGAGCGGTGGACCAGCAGCCATTCGAAGAGATCACTCCCGAGCGGCTCGACAAAATGAATCGGATCAACATCAACGGGTCGGTCTGGTGCTCGCAGGGCGCTCTCACGACGATGAAGAAGCTCAAGGACGGCCGCATCATCAACTTCGCTTCGAAGTCCGGAAAGACCGGCTCGGCGATCATGGCCGCCTACTCGGGAGCCAAAGGCGCGATCATCTCGATGACTCACGCCATGGCATACGAGCTGGCCAAGGAAAATATCAAGGTGAATTGCCTCTGCCCCGGCATTGTCGAGAAGACAGGTGTATGGGGCGCGGTGAGCAAGGGCTATGTCGAGAACTTGAAGATGGAGGAAGAGGCCGTCGTGAAGCAGTTCACGTCAAAAGTGCCGCTCGGGAGACTCTGCAGGATCGACGATGTGGTGGCATTCGTGAGGTTTCTTACCATTGACGGCGACTATTGCACGGGACAGTCCTTCAACGTCACCGGCGGGCGAGAAATGCACTAGGACACAGGAAGGAAGGGGGAGGAGATGGCGGAAAACCAGATGGACGCATTGGGAATGATCGAGACCCGGGGCTTCTCGGCGATGGTGGAGGCGGCGGACGCGATGGTGAAAGCCGCGAATGTCAAGCTCATCGGCTACGAGAAGATCGGGGGCGGGTACGTGACAGCGATCGTGCGCGGGGACGTCGCGGCGTGCCGTGCCGCGGTGGACGCCGGGGCGCGCGCGGCGGAGAAGGTTGGGGAGATCGTGAGCACGCACGTGATTCCCAGGCCGCACGAAAGCGTGGACGCGGCCCTGCCGCTGGGAAGGAAGGCATAGGCCATGGCGGTGGACCTCAGGACCTATGTGTTCCTCGATTCGCTGCAGTTGCAGAACGCTTCGTTCATCGCAACCGTTTCCAAGGGGTATTACCCCATCGGCATGCAGGCGTGCTGCGTCATCGAGATAGCGCCGGGCATCGAGATCAATCGGCTCACCGACATCGCTTTAAAGGCCACGAACGTGACCCCGGGGCTGCAGATTGTCGAGCGCGCCTACGGACTCTTGGAGGTGCACTCGGACAGCCAAGGGGATGCGCGGATGGCGGGTGAGGCCGTGCTGCGCGAGCTGAAGAAGAGCGAGATTGATCGGCTGAAGCCGCGGGTAATGACCAGCCAGCTCATCAAGAACATCTCTGATCACCACGCGCAGCTCATCAACAAGGTGCGCCACGGGAACATGGTGCTGCGGGGCGACACGCTGTACGTGCTGGAGGTTGAGCCGGCGGGTTACGCCTACTATGCCGCCAACGAGGCGGAAAAGACTTCGAAGGTGAACATCATCGAGGTGCTCGGCTTCGGGGCTTTCGGGCGGGTGTACATTGCCGGGGACGAGTCGGAGGTGATCGAAGCGCGTCGGGTGGTGGAGTCGCGCCTGGCGGGGCTCAATGGCCGCGAGATTGCGGCGAATGCGGCGAGAATCTAGGCAGAGGAAGGTAGATATGGCAGAGATCCAGTTTGATGCTCTGGGAATGATCGAGACCCGCGGATTCTCGGCGATGGTGGAGGCGGCGGACGCGATGGTGAAAGCCGCGAAGGTCGACCTCGTGGGATTCGAAAAAATCGGAGGCGGGTACGTGACGGCGATCGTGCGCGGGGACGTTGCGGCGTGCCGAGCGGCGGTGGATGCCGGTGCGCGTGCGGCGGAGAAGGTGGGGGAGATCGTGAGCACGCACGTTATTCCGAGGCCGCACGAGAGTGTGGACGCGGCCCTGCCCCTCGGGCGGAAGCCTGCGGAGAAGAAATAGAAGAAGGGATGAAGTCATGGTTCTGGCGCGGGTAAAAGGCACGGTGGTGAGCACGCACAAGCCCTCTTCCATGGAGGGGCTGCGGCTGCTCCTTTTGGAAAAGGTGGACGCCGTAACGCTGAAAGGCAAGGGCGACTTCGTGGTCGGCATTGACAGCGTGGGCGCGAATGCGGGGGAGATCGTGTTCTACGTCACGGGATCCAGCGCACGAATGACCGACACCACGAAAGGCAGACCGTCGGACGCGACAATCATCGCGATCGTGGACGCCATTGAGAAGGACGGTGCGCTCACCTATGACAAAAGCGGCGAGCTCGCTGCGTCAGGTCCGGCATGAATCTTGCGCGCGTGCGGGGAACCGTAGTTGCCACTCGCAGGTCCGACGGAATCGACGGGGCACAATGGCTCCTGATCGAAGACTGCGACCAGTCGGGCAAGGGCCGGGGAGAGTACCTCGTCGCCCTTGACATGGTGGGCGCCAATCGGGGTGAGCTCGTGCTCGTCACGCAGGGAAGCTCCTGCCGCTGGGCGTACCGCACGGAGGACAGACCGATGGATACCCTGATCGTGGCGATCGTGGATGCCATCGACCAGCGCGGCGCGGTGGTGTACGCCGCGGGTCATGAGGGGTAGAGGCATGGCCCAACAGGCGGATGATGTTCGGCGGATCGTTACTGAGGTCCTCGAGAACGCCGAGATCTCGGCCCTCATCGCGAAGGCCGCGGCAACGGAGACGGGCGCGGCGGACCGCGCACCGGCGGGTGTGTCCCGGGGCGGCGTCTTTCCCGACATCGACATGGCGGTCGCCGCGGCCTCCGCGGCACAGAGGGAGCTCTCGGGGCTGCCGCTGGACACGCGGCGGCGTATGATCGACGCTCTGCGCCGCGCTGTCATAGGCGCCAACGACTCGCTCTGCGACGAGGCGGTGAAGGAAACCGGGCTGGGCAACATACGCGACAAAAAAGTGAAGAACGAGCTCGCCGCATTGAAGACGCCGGGTGTCGAGGATGTCGAGCCCGCGGCCTACTCCGACGAGCACGGTCTCACCATCACCGAGCGTGCTCCCTACGGGGTGATTGGCGCAATCACACCCGTGACGAATCCGATCGCTACAATCACGAGCAATTCCATAGGCATGATCGCCGCGGGCAACTCGGTGGTGTTCAATGTTCATCCGAATGCGAAAGGGGTTTCCAAGCGTCTCGTGGTGCTGCTGAATGACGCCATCGCGGAATCAGGCGGACCGCGGAACCTTCTCTGCGCGGTGTCGGAACCTTCCATTGAAAGCGCCAACGAGCTGATGAGGCATCGCGGGGTGGCGCTCCTCGTCGTCACCGGTGGCCCGGCGGTGGTGAAGGCGGCCATGGGCAGCGGAAAGAAAGCCATCTGCGCCGGGCCCGGCAATCCGCCTTGCGTCGTAGATGCCACCGCGGACCTGGTGAAGGCCGGGCGGGACATCGTGGCTGGGGCCAGCTTCGACAACAACGTCGTGTGCATCTGCGAGAAGGAAGTCCTTGCCGTGGATTCCATTGCGGACAAGCTGAAGCAGGAACTGAGGGCCAATGGGGCTTTCGAGCTCACCGGCAGTCAGATCGAGGCGGTGACACGGCTCGTGATCCCCTCCCCAAAGGGGCCGCGGACGGAAAGCGCGCCGAACAAGAATATGGTCGGCAAGGATGCCGTCTTCATCGCGCGCGCAGCTGGGGTCGATGTTCCACCGGCCACTCGGCTTCTCCTGATGGAAGTCGATCGGGACCACCCTCTCGTATGGACCGAGCAGCTCATGCCGGTGCTGCCCCTCGTACGTATGCGCAGCGCCGACGAAGCGATAGATTTTTCCGTGGTGGTCGAGCACGGATTCCGCCATTCGGCCATGATCCACTCGCACGACATCGAGAAGCTGTCCAAGATGGCTCGGCTGATGAATTGCTCGCTGTTCGTGAAAAACGGACCTTGCTATGCCGGGCTCGGGCACGGCGGGGCGGGATACTCTTCCTTCACGATTGCCAGCCCGACCGGGGAAGGCATCACCCGTGCGCGCACGTTCACCCGCGAGCGGCGCTGTACGCTGGTGGACTATTTCAGGATTGTATAGAAAGGCCGCGCAGCGCCGCGGATGGCGGCTCGTGCGCTCATGAGGTAACGATGAAGCTGGGACGCGTGATCGGCAGGGTGGTCTGCACGCAGAAAATGGAGTGCTTCATGGGATTGAAGCTCCTCCTCGTACAGCCCGTGGATGAGAGCGGTACGAGTGCCGGCAGCGTGCTCGTGGCATTCGACGTCGCGAAGGCGGGCGAGGGGGACCTCGTGATATTCGAGGCCGGCAAGGAAGCGGCCCAAGCCAATCCGAACGGCTGGTTCAATCCCGGCGACGCGGCGATCCTGGGCGTCGTCGACGCTGTGAGCGTCGCGGGGGATACCGCGACGGCCATAAATGTCGCGGGGGATACCGCGACGGCCGGCGTACGGAGGACATCATGACCCTTGCAAGGGTGACAGCGAATGTCGTCTCTACGGAGAAGCATGTCCACTATGAAGGGCGGAAAATCCTCGTGGTGCAACCCGTGGGACCCGATGGGAAGCCTAAGGGCA
>Ga0265316_10001533_pt1 | contig 24739 bp, 24 predicted proteins | sample 4522metaG_FD_202092 | JGI IMG/M metagenome (GOLD analysis project Ga0265316, IMG submission 202092) | Rhizosphere microbial communities from Carex aquatilis grown in University of Washington, Seatle, WA, United States - 4-5-22 metaG | ecosystem: Host-associated > Plants > Roots > Rhizosphere >... | reverse complement strand
TAACAGCGGTAAGCGAAGGTTCATCGAAACGGAAACGCGGCATTAGAACGCCCGGCTGGAATCGCTTCGGATTCTTAATATAGTTATACAGCCATTCTATCTGAACTTTACCGGCGACTTTTCCAAGATCATTTGATACATATCCTCCTTTTCCGTTTACAGAGTGGCAGCTGATGCAGCGGGCTTCGCTGAACTTTTTATTTCCAAACTGGACGAGCGCCTGCAGTTTGCTTTCATCTCCTTTTAATTGATCGGGTATTCGATCAAATTGTGCGTTATCTGAAAATGCCTTAAATGCGGACAGAAATTCAATAAGGTATCCAACTTCCCTGTCATTGAATCCGAAGTTTGGCATTTTTGTCTTTGGCAAATATTGCTTAGGAGCTTTCAGCCAGTTACTAAGCCAGTTTTTATTTACTTTGGCAGCAATGCCGTCCAAGGCCGATATCCATTGTTTTTCATACCCGTTGATTTTATGGCATGCCACGCAATTCGACCCCTTAATTAATTCTCTTCCCATTGTGAGAACCGGAGCCTGCGAAACGGCTGACTCCTTATGGCATTTAGCGCATGAGGATTCCATGTATTGCCCGGAAATTAAAGGCTTATCCCAGTACTTGACTTTCCCGGCCGCTTCTTCGTATGTAGTTGCGGCCCCTTGCCCTTCATGACAAATTGTGCAGCCATAGTTTTCATAATCATGATACATTGCAATGTGTGATTTAAAAGGCTGCTTAACGTTAGCCAATCCTTTCTCTTTCAGACCAAGGTGGCAAGTTATGCACCTGTCGATCTTACTCATTTTTCTGATCCAGATTTGCCTGATACCAATTTCTGTTGGGGTAACATCTCCCGGAATACTTTTTATGATATCATTATATTCATGCTGATAAGACCTCCACTCGCTGAAGTAATCTTTCAGCGGTGAGAGCGCCAGAACTACAAGCATACCGATACTGAAAATAGCTACGTATAATCTGTTCCTATTCATCTAATATATTCCTTCCCATGGCCATGTCCAATTCCACTCAGGACCCCGGAACAGCGTCCCGATAGTTGTTAATACGATCACAATTATTACGAACCATGTCATTATCCACCATGAGAGAGGCCTGGTTTTGATCCATTTGGAAAATCTTCCGCCGCCATTCATGTATCGGGTAATGATCATAAACAAAGTCATTCCCAAAGTCGGGAAGAGTATTGGGTACGCCCTGAAATAAAGCAGGAGTATGGTTAACAGCGCTATGACGGCTGGGAAAACGAAAGTTCTTTTATGATTAAGGTATACCCAAAGCGGTTCACGCGCAACATTAATCCTGAAATAAGGAAGTGCGAACAGGGCGATCACAGCTAAAAGCGGAAGTAAAACCCCGGCAACAAATGGCGGAAAGTAACAGAGCAGTTCCTGCAATCCTACAAAATACCATGGCGCTTTGGCGGGGCTTGGCGTATGGCCCGGGTTAGCAATCCACTCCAATGGCGCATTGAAAAGTAATGAAATTACAGATAAGACAATCACAAGAATCTCAAACGCTATCAGTTCTTTGATTACTAGATTCGGGAAAGTAGTTACAAGATCTTTTTTGTTAGGCTTTGCAAAAACTTTCTCATCAGCGGAATTGGTTCTTTCATAACCTTTTTTCGAACCCGTTGATTCTGTTCCAACGATGTCATTTAATTTATTCATAATTTGCCGCCCCTTGCGTTCACACTCCGCCGTCCTTTCTCACACGCCAGAAATGAATGCCCATAAAAACTACAGCGGTTACCGGAAGAATGAAGCAATGCAGAACGTAAAATCTTACAAGCGAATTTTCATAAACCACGTTGCCGCCGAGTAAAAGGAATGCTAACTTGTCGCCAATTCCAAATGGCACCGAGCGCACCATGTTTGTTGCCACCGTAACTGCCCAGAACGATAACTGGTCCCAGGGAAGCAGGTAACCCGTAAAGCTCAGAAGCAAAGTCAGGATCAAAAGAACTACGCCGATGACCCAGTTAAATTCCTTTGGGGGTTGCAGCGAATTTGTATAGAAAACTCTGAGCATATGCAAAAAAACCACAACAACCATAGCATGTGCAGCCCATCGATGCATGTTCCTCAGAAACTGCCCTGATGAAACTACGAACTGAAGATCCTTCATGTCTGAGTAAGCTGCAGGTACAGAAACGCGATAGTAAAGCATCAGCAACGCGCCAGTTATCGTGAGAATGATGAATAATCCAAGTGAAAGTCCGCCAAGACCCCATGTGTAAGTATACAAAATAGATCTCTTTCTGACCTTGACAGGATGAACGTGAAGGAAAAAATTATGAAATATTAACGCGGTACGGCTTCGGTCGGAGTCGGGAATTCCATGCCTGAATATTGACCGCCAAACTTTTGACTTAAAAATATCATTTAGTGTCTTTTTCATAACAAAGGTCGCTTATATTATAATATTACAGCTTCTTTTACATCTGACTTACGCATATCCACAATGATCTGCCGTTGCGCATTCAGGGTCATCTCAAATTTTGGAAGAGACTTGGGCGCAGGGCCATCAATAACTTCTCCGATCTTATTGTATTTGCTTCCGTGACAGGGACATGCAATTATCCCAAGCTCAGACCTTAAGTTTGTAACGCATCCAAGGTGAGTGCAAACTGCGGAAAGAGCGGTAAAAAGCCCTTCCTTGTTCCTTATTATATACACATTGTGTTCTTTAAAAAATGTGATGCTATCGGCATTAAAGTTTTCAATATTGCCGGCATTGAACTTTTGCGGCGGTTCCATTAATATATTCGGTGAAAGAAACTGCGCAGTCCTGAATATTCCGCCTGCTATAGCAACGCCTATAGCCCCTAAACCCGCTAATTTGAGGAAGCTTCTCCTTGAAATAGGTTTTTTGAAATTATTTTCTCCGGATTTGTCTTTATCCATTTTAATTTTTGAAAACTAAATATCTATATTAACATCGCCGCTCTCAGGAACTGTAACCTGCACATCCGAAATATTGTATTTTTCAGACCAGATCTTTAAAGTATAAGTTCCAGCAGGTACATTCTTGATTTTGAAACTACCGCCCTTACCGCTTACCGCAAAATAAGGAACGCTTAAAGTCAGTATATAAGCTTCCATTTCAGGATGCAAATTGCACAATATTGTTGCAATACAGTCAGCATGGTTGAAAGTGTATGACCTGATTTCTCCTTCCGGCCATGAGCCCAGGTTGAAATTTTCGGCGCACGCATCCGGAGAGTACACGTTATGCATAGTGTTGTCTTCATTCGTAAACTCGACTGTAGTGCCAACCAGGATCGGCAGCACATGAGGCGAGAATAACATATTCTTTTGGTGCATCTTTACTGTTGTACCTGTGCCGGAATAGGTCCCGTGCCATGTGTTGGATAAATATATGACGGCATTAATAATACCCTTAGAACCATTAGAAACCGTGCCGGTTATATTGCCGCCAAAAGAACTGTTTGAGACGAACATCGTTAATATTACCGCTAATACAAATAATTTTTTCATTTTTAAATTTCCTTACATAATTAATCGAAAATACATAAAATAAATGAGTATTCTTTTTTTACATTGCAAAGCCAATTTCCAAATCAAATGTAGTATTCTTACTGTTCGCTTTATCAAAGAACTTTTTGGCTTCCAGACTGAACTTAATGTTTGCCCTTGGGAGAAATGTAATTCCGGGTATAATTGACATTACCGCCTGATCGCTGCTATTTATGTCTGCGCGTGTCCATTCATACCGTACGAGCGCTATTAGCCATGGATAAACAACGCCGTTAGCCTGCACATAATAAGCAAGCGATTTGCAGTTTGGTCCGGACCCCGCGTACAAATCAGCGGGCTCATCGGAGTTCATATACATTAATGAGCTGTTAATGATGAACCTGTTTAGCCAGAGATCTATATCGCCTCCAAGTATGGTGAGTTTTTCGTCAACGGAACCCGATTCAATACCTTTATAAAAGTATCCTCCAATCGTAAGTGAATTGTCCATATATGGTTGCGTTGCAGTAGACTTTACCCCCTTCGTGACGCCGGTTTCGCTTAATCCGCCAAATTTATAAGTGACTTTGCCGCAAAAGTCCTTCGAAGGTTTAATAGAAGTAATTCCCTGTCCGTTCACTACTCCAAATCTATATGTCAGCCCGCCGCGATTCCCAATTCCGTTTAGCGCTCCCCATAATTCAAGCCCGAATTGTGGATTGCTGAAACTCCATCCGTTGCGGCTTGTCATATTTTCTATGTTGTAATTATTTGTAGTAAGCTTAAGTTCTCTGAGAGTCGGGTCTGCACGGACCTCTCCTGCCTTGACGTGGAACCCCGGGCTTGCATCCCACTGAATGAACCCGGTAAAAATAAAAGTATATGCATTGCCTGCATTAGCAAATCCGCTCTCTCCAAAAAACGAGAATCGGCTGCCCAATGTCCCGTAAGTCGTAAATTTCAGATAATTAGGAATATTAAAGTTCCATTTTGCAGTAGCGCTCATAGCGTCGTAGTTTATCAAACCGTTCAAATTTATCGATAGCGGTACAGTGCCCGGCATATCGCTTGGCCAAATTGCATCCCCTCCCAGTTTCACAGGTTCTTCTTTGACATAATTTGAGTCGCCGCCGGGCCATCTGAAACCGTTATTCATAAAGGCTTTCCCAAAAGAATTGAGTTGTGGGAACGCATAGTGACACGTTACGCAGCTTGTTTGATATTTTCGGGAAAAAGCAGGAATTCCATAACTATTTTCCACAGATAGCGCTACAATAAAAAGACATAGCAGTATATAAAATTTACTCATAAAAATACGTATCCTAAGTTACATTGCAAAATTTATTCTTAAATAGAATGAATTATTCTTACTATTTAAATTATCTAAGTATTTCTTACCCTCCAGGTCGATCTTAATATTAGCCCTTGGGAGAATTGTAATACCAGGTATGACCGAAATTACCGGTTGATAACCTCCGCGCAAATCTGCTTTTGTCCACTCATACCGAAATAGCGCCATGAGCCATGGAAAGATAACGCCGTTTGTCTGAACATAGAAAGCAAGCGATTTTCGGTTTGATGTTGCATTAAGATTTACAGTATCGGGCATATCAGAGTTCATATACATCAATGAACTGTTAATAATAAACCTCTCATACCAAATGTCTATATCTCCTCCGAGCACCGTAAGATTCTCGTTAGCGGTTCCTGATTCCGTTCCCTTGTAAAAGTAGCCCCCAAGAGTTAATGAATTATCCTTATATGATTTTTCTTCTCTCGATTTTACTCCTTTAGTTTCTCCTGTTACGCTTAATCCTCCAAATTTGTAAGTAACTTTACCGCAAATGTCTTTGGTAGGTTTGCCGGTATTATGGTTAGAATGGCAAGCGACGTGACCGCAAGTACCTTTGGGAGTGTTGGCCTGCGTGATACCTTGTCCATTCACAACTCCCATTCTATAGGTTAAACCACCGCGATTTCCAATTCCGTTAACCGCTCCCGATACTTCTAAGCCGAATTGTGTATTGCTTAAATTCCACCCGTTCCGGCTGGTTAAGTCTTCGATATTGTAGTCGCTGACTGTTAATCTTAAGTCTCTGAATGTAGGGTCTGCCCGGACCTCTCCGGCTTTGATATGAAGTTCAGGATATAAATCCCATTGTATGAATGCAGAAAAATCAAAATTGATAGCGTTGTATTCTCTTACAAATTCTGTCTCCCCAAAAAACGAAAAGCTGTTTCCTAATGTTCCTCCATACATAATATTCAGATAATTAGGTATGTTAAAATCCCATTTAGCAGTGTCGCTCATTGCTTTATAATTGATCAGCTCTGTTAAATAGATTGAGACAGGAGATGTACCCGGAATGTCACTTGGCCAGACTGCATCAGGAAAAGCTCTTTTATTTCCCGGAGCGCCCAAACTGACAGGTTCTTCTTTGACATAATTTGAATCTCCGCCCGGCCATCTGAAACCATTATTCATAAAAGCTTTTCCAAATGCATTCAGCATTGGATATGCATAATGACAAGTCACACAGCTTGTCTGGTATTTTCTGGAAAAAGCAGGGATCCCAAAACTATCTTTAACTGAAAATACCGCAATTAAAACAAACAGACATAAAAACATGAAAAATTTTCTCATAGCGCTCACTCCTTAACTCTCAACGTAATTTATGAATGATTCTCCGTACTGCCTCTTTAAACGCAGTACGGAGAAAATCATCATATCAAAGTAATTTGTTACTACTTAGTCGGATCAAGAAAACCGTGTGGAAATTGATCCTGCCATCCACCATCGCCCTGAAAACCGTAGTGGCACGTGAAGCAAAAGCCGTTGGTATCGCTTATTTGTGAATACGATGGCGGCTTTACCCAGAAATTTAAGTGACAAGAAGGTTTACCCGGTATATTCGTACCGCATAGTTGTACGGTTTTCGCTGAATCGATGCCTCTATCGCCCGGGTTTGAACCAAGGCCCCAACTTGGCTGCTGTCCGTGGTTAGCCAAAGAATCATTAACAGTGTTTCCCCCAAGTGCATCCCAGTAATGATGCTGTATTAGAGCATCGGAAGTAAACATATGTTTCGCTACTAAAGCCGTACCGTCGTCTAAATGATGAGTTTCTGTGTACCCAAGTTTGTAATACACAACGTTCCATGCCCACCTGTTTAATTTATGACCATCGGAAAATGCAACAATCGAATTTTCGCCATCAGCTTCTGGATCTGTCTTAATTTTACACAAAGTATCCCCGGAACCTGTAAGAACAATTGATTGTCTCAGACGCCTTCCAACATATACACGTTCGTCCTGAGATGGATCAGCTATATATGTGGGTTCTCTTAAATCGGTAAGATTATTGATGATTAAATAATAATTGCCTGCTCCGATTCCCGTCAAATCAAAAGTTGCTACACCGTTGCTCACTGAAGCCGCCTTCAATGAATTGCCGGGGAATGCATATAAAACTGCACTAGTAATTGGCCCTTGAACCCAGGCGCTGTCCGAGTCAACTATATTTGTATCCAGCGACACGGTAAGTTTGCCTACTGTTGTTGATGTTGTGCTATTGTTGCTGCATGACCATATAAGAGTGAACCCCAAAACTAATGTGATCATTGCTGTTAGGTATATCTTCCACTTTGTTAATTTCAACATTTTAATACCTCTTTTTTTGTTTTTAATTTTAATTTTATTTATTAGCATTGGTTTTTCACGATATTTGGAACGCTTGAAACACAATATATCAATGCGTCAACTGGTGAATCAAACATACAGGTCGCTTTTCAAACCAAATGCATGATCTAACCGCCGCTTTCACGCGGAAGTCAAATTGCTTATTTTAAGATTTAAATAATTTTTAAGAAATGAACCTGGGGGGCGGATCTGAAACTATGAAATATCCTTTCAGGATATTTGTGAAATTATCCGGGACAATGCCGTTTTCGGCTTGAACCGGGTATAAGTCGGAATTTTGAGGCTGGATAAAATTCAGGTTAGCAGCCTGAACTGTGTTTTCGGATTGGAATAAACCGTCGCGGTCTTTGTGAGTATCAAAGTAACTGCAAACAGATTTCTGGAAATCTTCTTCGTCAAGATCATGAATGCAATAAACAGAAAGGGTATCTTCTGAATCCTGTTTTGAGATCACATCATACAAATTACCTTTGTAAAAAAACTCATCAGCATTTATTTCAACATACATGGTTTTCTCTGACAGTTCCTTTTTGCTGATCTTCAGCAAAACGGTTTCTCCATCAAACGAACCTGTTGCCAACAGAGAAATTTTTTCCCTGGCGCTTTCTTTAATCAGATTGAGTTTTGAGTAGTAAGTTAGGATGAACAAGCCCGAATTTATCAGGAAAAAACAGCAGATCAGTATGAGTATGCATTTTTTCATCATAAGAGGTCAACATTTCCAATTCCTCTTTCAGTATAATCAAATATATATATATAATTCAGTAAAAAAAATGAAATAGGAGTAATAAACCGCCGGCAAAAAAAATCGCCGGGATATGTTGTGTTTCCAAACGATTTTTACTCCATTATTTATTTCAAACAAAAGGAAGGCGCTCCTTCAATAAAAGTAAGAGTCCGAAAGTGATATATTCAAACTCTATTACTTTCGTGAATTATATCGGAAAAAATGCTTTTTTCGGTGAATTGATTATATTTTCGGTTTTGGCTATATTTGTAGCTATTCAATAAATTCCTGAGTAGCTCAGTTGGTTAGAGCATCTGACTGTTAATCAGAGGGTCGTAGGTTCAAGTCCTACCTCAGGAGCGCATATAGGTTATAAATAATAAAGGCAGTTATCTGGATTTGGTAACTGCCTTTTGCTTTATATAGAAATTTCTGGCTACGATTCATTTTAGAACTTATCCTTTTTCATAAATTACTATGTCCTATTTTGGGTAGGGTCTCACAATTTATGATTTCGATAATTTATGTAATACTAAAGTAATTTTCGAAATAACATAATAATTACATCCCGTGATTATCATTACAAAGATCTCTATCTTAAAAATCCTGGATTGTTGGAAGGAAATTTACAGATTATTGCATGTGCAGGCTTTTAAAATCGGGATTGATTCTTTTCATCACTCATTTTAAATTTTATATACTTATCAAAAATATAAAATTACAAAAAATGATTATTTTTTCCTCAACCAATAGAAGTAGTCCCTATTTCATCCTATTGGATGATTGATTAATCTTCAATCTCTGCGTAGTTTATATTGAGTTAACGAGATTAAACAATATTGTAAAGAAGAAAATGAAAAATTTAAAAAGTGATGTAAGTTCTAAAACAAATGAGCTTATAGAAAAAGGTAAGAAAAAAACAAAAGATTCATGGGATGGTGCAAAGGAAAAAGCTAAAAGTACTATTGAAAGCGCCAAAGACTTTTTAAACAAAGGTAAGAAAAAGATTGTACTTAAATAAGATGCTTTGGATGCCCGATTTAATACCTACAAATTAGTAATTGCAGAGGTAATAGTTTTATGTATATCTAATAAATGGTTTCGATATAAATTAATTTAACTTTGCAATTCTAAATTGAAATAATAGATTGTTATAATTATTAATTTAATAGGAGAACATATCATGTGGTGGACAATTTTTGCAATTCTTTTAGTACTGTGGCTGGTTGGATTCGCTGGTTTTCATGCGGGCGGATTTATTCATATTCTTTTGGTAGTGGCAATAGTTGTTTTGATTTATAGACTTGTAACAGGCAGACGGGTTACCGAATGAAAGTAAATCACCGCCTCCTACTTAGGTTGTCAGATAATTTTGAGCAAATTTTATTTAATAGATGTTCAAAATATTATTAAAATGGGATAACATCCTATTGATTAATTGACTAAACTTCATTCTTTGTATATCTTATACCAATCTTAAACTTTTAAACTAAAAAAATAAACAAAAACAGACTTTCAAAAACACTATTTGCAGCTTTGAATAAACAAATGATAATTTTCTTTTCAGACATGCAATGGAAGAGCGTAACCATATAATGAAAATATTGGAATATATTTTAAATAAATGAAACAGTTAAAAAGTTCCAATAAAACATCCGCTTCCGAAACCATGAATGATAATGTTACTTCGGAAGGCTCATTAGGAGTTAATAAACCTTTATTTAATCAGAAAATTTCCACTGGCATTCCGAGTCATGTAGGTTTCATTCCCGATGGAAATCGCCGCTGGGCTTTGTTTCATGATTTACCCAGGGAAGCTGGGTATGCTCATGGTATCAACCCGGGGCTGGTACTCTACGAAAAATGTAAAGAATGCGGGATCAATGAAACTTCCATCTATTGCTTTACCCAGGACAACACAAAGAGGCCTTCCATTCAGAAACAGGCATTTATTGAAGCCACAGTTGCATTCGCTTTAGAGATTGCACGCCGGGGAGCATCTCTTCTTGTTATCGGCGATGAAACCTCGACGCAATTCCCCAAGGTATTAAAAGAATTCCGTCAGCGTCAGGGTGTCGGAATGAAAGTTAATCTTCTGGTTAACTATGGGTGGGAATGGGATCTTGCCGGTCTTAAAAACGGCGGCCTGCGTTCAGGTGAAATTTCACGTTTGGATTTAATTGTACGCTGGGGAGGAGGACGCAGATTGAGCGGTTTTCTTCCTGTGCAATCGGTTTATGCTGATTTTTATGTTAGGGATGAGTATTGGCCAGATTTTGATCCACAACATTTTGAGCAGGCGCTTAGCTGGTTTAAAAAACAGGATCAGACACTCGGCGGGTAATGGCATAACTAATCTCATTTCTCAACCTAAACCTTTCCTCACAAAAGATTTAGTTTCTTTTCCATCTTTTTGAGTGATTGATTTAGCGCTAAGTATGGTTGCGATTTAAATAGGGATATTGAATCACCTGTGAATATTGATCAGATGCATATAGAAATCCAGAAGATTTACAGTTTCGCCGAAAATATAATTTAGTCCGAACCGGATATGTATTGAATCAAATTATCATTCAACAAGAACCAACATTTTCTAAATATAAAACATGAAGGATTAAAATGAGTACGATCACTACTAAAGATAACACTCAAATCTATTATAAGGATTGGGGGACGGGTCAGCCAATTGTATTCTGCCATGGCTGGCCGCTCAATGCTGATGCCTGGGAATCCCAGATGGTCTTCCTTTTTGCTCATGGCTATCGTTGCATAGCTCATGACCGTCGCGGCCACGGTCGATCCGGACAACCATCAAATGGCAACAATATGGATACATATGCTGCTGATCTTGCGGAACTATTCGAAGCGCTCGACTTAAAAGGTGCAACCCTGATTGGTCATTCAACAGGCGGAGGTGAAGTTGCACGTTACATTGGGCAAAACGGCGCTTCACGAGTAGCTAAAATTGTTCTGATGGGATCAGTGACTCCACTTATGTTGAAGACAAAAGCAAATCCCGGCGGACTACCCATCGAAAAGTTTAATGAAATCCGCGCCGGCGTAACTGCAGACCGGTCGAAGTTCTTTATGGATCTGACCACTCCGTTTTTTGGGGCTAACCGCGAAGGACATAAAGTCACACAGGGAATGCGCGATGCCTTCTGGTTTCAGGGAATGCAAGGAGGATTATTGAACGAACTCGATTGTATCAAAGCTTTCTCGGAGACGGATTTTACAGAGGACTTGAAGAAATTTGACGTCCCCACACTGATCATTCATGGCGATGAGGACCAGATCGTACCGATCGCTGATTCAGCTTTGCTCACATCGAAACTGGTCAAAAACGCTGCATTGAAGATCTATACGGGCGGTCCACATGGTTTGACTGATACAAACAAAGACCAGCTTAACGCAGACCTGCTGGCTTTCCTAAAAGTATAAAATAGTTCGGCTGGAAATAAATATCCGGAAAATCAGAATAAATAATTTTCAATGAATTTTTAATCATAAGAAAGGTCATAGTATGAAAGGATATAAATCAAACATCGAAAAGAGTACTTTGGGAAATAATAATTTCCGAAAAGTGTTGTATACCGCTCATCATATGCAACTTGTACTGATGAGCCTTAAACCCGGAGAGGAAATAGGAGCAGAAATTCATAAGGATTCTGATCAATTTTTCCGTTTTGAAGGGGGGACCGGGAAATGCATTATTGACGGGAATGAATATCAGGTGAAAGATGGAGATGTTATTATTGTTCCCGCAGGTGCAGAACATAATGTGATAAACGTGGAAAGCTCTAAAGAATTAAAAATGTATACTATCTATGCTCTGCCCAACCACCAGGATGGTGTGGTAAGGGCTACCAAAATAGATGCAGAAACCAATGAAGAAGAATTTGACGGTAAAACAACAGAATAAGTAATTTCCAATATGTAGTAAAGACTGTTAATCAGAGGGTCGTAGGTCGCAGACCCGGCGAAGACGGGTTCAAGTCCTACCTCTGGAGCAAAAAGTCCGCTATTGAGCGGGCTTTTGTTTTATAAGCTCCTTATGTACATAACAGAGGTTGTTATCGGTAAACAAGATTGTTTTTTTTATTGTTATCTCCTGCTTTTGAGAAGAAAAGAGTTAGTCGTCAAAAGTCCCATTAGCGTGATGTAAGAAATTTTTTCCCACAGGGTACCCTGGAACCCTTCCTTAAGTCCATTGTACGAAACCCATAACATAAAAAGAATATTGCCCCCAATTGCAAGAACAGTTAAAAAAGTCTTTAATTGTTTCATGATGCTTCTGAATTTAAATTTAAGCCTACTCTGTTTCGGTTTCAGCTTTCCAGTTTATAGTAAAATGATATTGGATTCGTAATTAAAAAGTACTTTGTATTACAAAGTTAATGCGATAATTATTAAGAAGCAATTATTTTTTATACAGTATTAAGCAACGAAATTCAGTATCTGTAATCCAATAATTTTATTTTTATATTTGTTTTAATCAATTTTACAGAAAAGGATAAAATATGCAGAAGCGTAAATTAGGCAATAGCGGACTCGAAGTATCAGCTCTCGGCCTCGGTTGTATGGGAATGAGTTTTGCTTACGGTCCCGCGCCCGATAAAAAAGAAATGATCTCGCTTATTCATAAAGCTATAGAACTCGGAGTTACATTCTTCGATACAGCCGAGGCATACGGCCCGTATAAAAATGAAGAACTTGTTGGCGAAGCCTTAGCGCCCTATCGCGATAATGTGGTAATAGCGACCAAATTTGGTTTCAAATTCGGTGAGAACGGAAAGCAAGCCGGACAGGATAGCCGGCCTGAACATATCAAAGAGGTTGCTGAAGCTTCGCTGAAAAGACTTAAGACAGACCGCATAGACCTGTTCTATCAGCACCGCGTTGATACGAGTGTGCCTATAGAAGATGTAGCGGGAACTGTGAAGGATTTAATCCAGGATGGCAAAGTTAAACATTTTGGGTTATCCGAAGCCGGAGTAAAAACAATACGGCGTGCGCATGCTGTTCAGCCGGTTACTGCGCTGCAAAGCGAATACTCGCTGTGGTGGAGAAAACCTGAAGCGGAGGTTATTCCGGCGCTTGAAGAGTTAGGCATCGGGCTTGTTCCGTTCAGTCCGCTTGGCAAAGGATTTCTCACCGGGAAGATAGATGAAAATACTTCTTTTGATAAAACTGATTTCCGGAACATAGTCCCCCGCTTTTCAGCTGAGAACAGAAAAGCAAACCAGGCGCTTGTCGATCTGCTTACAAACATTGGGGCCGGGAAGAAAGCAACCCCGGCGCAAATCTCGCTCGCATGGCTCCTGGCGCAGAAACCATGGATAGTTCCCATTCCGGGAACAACCAAACTCCACCGCCTTGAAGAAAACATCGGCGCGGCAAATATTGAATTAACATTCGGAGAACTTAATGAAATTAATTTAGCTATTGAAAATATCAAAGTAGCCGGAGAGCGTTACCCCGAAGAACTTGAAAAAAGAACGGGCCTGTAAAAGAGAATTATAAAAAAATTAACCATTAAATAAAATATGAATATTAAAAGGATCGGGTCAGAACCATCAAACAAAGGGCCCGAAGATTGGTTTACCGGCGCTGTGCGCATAGACCCTTTGTTCCAGGCAAGCGAGCCTGCGCGCGTACAGGGGGCAAGCGTCACATTTGAACCGGGCGCACGTACTGCATGGCACATACACCCTCTCGGACAAACTCTTATAGTAATTTCAGGATGCGGTTTGGTTCAGCGCTGGGGCGGCAATATAGAGCAGATCAGGCCCGGCGATGTTATTTGGTTCGAGCCGAATGAAAAACACTGGCACGGCGCAAGTCCGGCAACAGCAATGACACACATCGCTATTCAGGAGAAGTTAAACGGCAAAGCAGTCGAATGGCATGAAAAAGTGAGCGACGAGCAATATAAGGCTGGGCAAAAGACAGACTGAAACTGCTTACGATTTCAAAGCGATTTATATTAATTTATTAAAGATATCAAAATTTTTCTATTAAACATTAACCGCAGTTTATGAACGACATTATTACTCTCATCGCAAATCTTGCGCTGGCATTATCTTTTGTTGTGGGACTTATATTCGGGATTGCACAGGTTAAAGCGGCGGCGCGCGACCGTAAAGAGCGTTTAACTCTCGAAACCCTGCGCACGTTTCGGACTCATGAATTTGCTGAAATAATGCAGAGGATCAATACGATGGAAATTCCTTCTACCTTCGAAGAATGGCGGAAGCTTCCGGACAAAGACCAGGTTATGTTTATTCATTTTACCCAGGAAATGGAAACGCTTGGCATTCTTGTTGCAAAACATTATATAAACATCGGACTTGTTGATATAACGCTTGGCTCATATGTAACAACTATTTGGAACAAGCTAAAACCCAGCGTTACAGACATGCGCGTTAAAATTCCCGATCCCTATCTAAACGAGTACTTCCAATGGCTGGCAGAACGCATTGATGAGCGGATGCGCAATAATCCGCGTAAACCATTTCATGAGTTATGATCAATTTGAAACGGTTGCAAATAAAATATTATATTAAATAAAATTATTTATGACTGCAGAACTAACAAAAAAATCTCTTCGTATCAAAATATCTGAAACTTCAGGCGAGGTGAGCGCTTTATTTTATTCCCCGCAGAAACCTAAATATGTAATGGCATTTGCTCATGGAGCGGGGGCAGGGATGAATAATAAATTTATGGAATCCGCTTCAGTTTCTTTAGCTTCGCATGGAATTGCAACTTTGCGTTTTAATTTTCCTTATATGGAAAACGGCAAAAAGATCCCGGATAATAAGAAGGTGTGCGCTGCCGCTATAAGCGCTGCTGTGGAAAAAGCCGCTAAGCTTTGTCCAAAGCTTCCTGTATTTGCGGCAGGTAAATCCTTTGGCGGCAGAATGAGCTCAACGGCGGCATCGGAAGATATGATTCCTGATATCAACGGAATTATTTTCTTCGGGTTCCCTCTCCACGCGCCCGGGAAACCTTCAAATGATAGGGCTGAACATCTTTACAAAGTAAAAGCGCCTATGTTATTTCTGCAGGGGTCCAGAGATGCGCTGGCAACGCTTGATCTGCTTAAGCCCGTTTGTAAAAAACTCGGCAAGCTGGCTGAATTATTCGTTATTGAAGGCGCGGACCATTCTTTTCATCTTACTAAAGACTATAAATTGAAAGACAGCGAAGCGCTTGACATGATGTGTAAGGAAGTAAAAAAATGGATGGATTCAATATCTTCAAAAAAATCATAAAACCGTTAAAACGGTTTTTCGAATTTCGGGATAAAAAACCCACGACTTAAGTTGTAGGCAAAAAATCAATATTTCTGTTTGAATATCTGTAACCGCAACCTTCAGGTTGCGAAAAAGCAACGCAGTCTAAAGACTGCGGCTACCATAAAAAAGGTTTCGTTTCAGACCTATAGTCGCAGTGTTTTTTAACTGAATTATACTAAGACGTTGCAGAAAAAACGACTCCGTTAGGAGTCGTATTTTTATAGAAAAGATTTTTTTAAAATAGGCGACTCCGTAGGAGTCGAACATTTTATAAAAAAATTCGCTATCCTGTAATTTTCTTAATTGTTTCAATAAGCTTCTCGGCGTTTGAGCGGTCATCGGCTGCAACCATATCTTTGTATTCAGACAGCGTTTTTATTGCCGATTTAAAATCACGTGTCATTGCATATACCAAACCCAGATTAAAATACGTATCCGAATAATCAGGCCTCAGTTCTTTAGCGAATTCATAATGAGTTTTTGCAAGAGGTAAGTTTCCAAGCTCAGAATAAAGATTAGCGAGATTATAATGTGATTCGAAATGTCTTGGGTCGTCTTTAAGCGAGCGGGTAAAAAAATCAATTGCCTTTACCGTATTGCCTGACTCATATTCAAGGATCCCCATATTGCAATAAGCATCCGCAATACTATCATCAGATTCAACTGCATTCCGGTATGCTTCTTTTGCCTTAGGATCGCCTCTTTCATCCAGCATAAGCGCAGCCTCAAATGGACTGAGGCTTGAAGGCATTGTAAAAATGTTGGTTTCAGGCGAGCCCTGTGAGAACAGGTCCATCTGGTTTGAATGCTTAAGCGAGGTTTTCGAACTTTTTTGAACACGCTTAAGCCCTGTCTGGAGCTTCTGTATAGGGAACTCAATAATGTTTGCCATAAATCAATCAATAAAACTAATTGATCAAACTACTTTCTTTTTCTTTGCTTTAACTGTTTTAACTTCTTCTGCCTTTCCTGTCGCTTTCTTCATCGGCTTCTTTGATTTACTTGCATTTTCAATGCTCTGCTTCAAAGCCGTCATAATATCAACAACAGGTTTTTCTTCTTCTTCCATCGTTACAACTTCTTTGCCTTCTATCTTTGCTTTGATAAGTTCTTTGACTGCATCTTTATACGTATCCTTTAACTTGGATTCAATTTCAGAAAATGGCTTTACCATTGAATCAACCAGCGTCCTTGCAAGCTTTAGCTGCTGCTTATCTGCCGTGGTTCCATCGAGCTTGGGGACCTCTGTAATTTTTCTTACTTCATTCGGATATCTTAACTTATATAACAGCAAGCCATTTTTCTCGGGAGCAAGCAGTACAACGCTTTCCCTGTCGCGAATAACAACTTTACCTATCCCCATCTTACCGGAATCTTTAAGCGTAGCTATTAACAGCGCAAATGTTTTAGCGGCAATATCTCCATCCGGACCGGCATAATATGGGGTATCATACAAAGTTGCCGGAACTTCAGAGGAATCAACAAATCCTTCTATCTCTATAACTTTTGTACTTTTTAATTTAAGTTTAGTTAAGTCTTCAGGTTCAATGACGACAAATTGGTCAGGTTCATATTGATAACCTTTCAAAATATCTTCATTTTTAACAATTTTATTGCATTTCTTGCATTTTTTATCATATCCAATTAGCCCCTTATCTTCCCTGTGAAGCTGCTTAAAGCTAATGGTTTCAGATGTTTCTATAGCATTATATATGGCTATAGGTATGGTAACCAGTGAAAATCTGATGTGCCCTTTCCAGATTGAACGCATGTTGAAATTCCTCCTTTGTTAAGCAAAATTACTCATTAATACGTAAAGTTCCAATAAGTCTATTAGTTAATACCCGCGAAGGCTGGTATCCCAAACAAAGCAAATATTTGTTTTGTATTAATTTATCATAGTTCATTCGTAACTCATTTTTGAAATAAATCGAAAAATTTTGAAACCGTTTAAACGGTTTTTTTTATTAACATATTTCAACCCACCACTGAAGTCGTGGGCTAGAAAATCGTATCATTCCAAATCCGGTCTTAACCTAACAAATACACCTTCCCTATATGCTCCATCTCTTGTTATAGAAGAATACTGAACCTCTGCTACAAGTTTCGGCTCTACCCAGATCGTCTGCTTTTCATCAAGAACTTTTTCTTTTATCGGCTTCTTGATTTCCTTAAGCTTTTTTAATTCCGTATATATTTCTTTCATGATCTTATCATCAAATCCGGTTCCGACTTTTCCTCTATATACAACTTTGCCATTATCATAATCTCCTAAATGCAGCGCTCCGAAAAGCTCCTCTCTAATCCCTTTGCCTTTGGTATAACCTATGATATGGCTTTCAGCAGTTTGCCGGACTTTTATTTTATACCAGTTATCGCTGCGTTTACCGGGAAAGTATTTACTGTTTTTTTCCTTTGCCATTATTCCTTCAAGTCCCAGCTCGCCCGCGGCGGCAAACAGCGCCTCGCCGTCTTCAACCAGCTCGCTTAACCTGTAGGGTGAATCTTTTTTAACCGCATCCTTTAACCATTCGCGTCTCCTTAACAGCGCTTCATTTACAACCGGCCTGCCGTCAAGATACAGCAAGTCAAATATGTAACAATTGACAGGGAATTTTTTCATTGCTCGTTCAATATCGCCTTCAGCGCTTCTCTGCATTCGATGAATTACATTTTTGAAATCCGGCTTACCCTGCGAATCCAAACAAACAATTTCACCGTCAAATACTCCGCAGGTTCCCCTGAAAGATTTTTCGGCATTCAACAGCTCCGGGAATTTTTTTGTTATATCAACGTGATTCCTGCTGTGCAAAGTTATCTTGTCTTCTTCCAAAGATATTATTACCCTGATGCCGTCCCATTTAACTTCATATATAAATTGCTCGGGGTCCGGCACATCCTTTCTTGACTGGGCCAGCATCGGCTCAATTGTATCATGAAGCCAGTCAACCTGCGGCTTATCGATTCGCTCCAGTAAATAATCTTTCTGTTTGATCTGATATATCCTGTACTCGCCGCTAACCGCGGGACTGTGCAACCTGAAATAAAAACCGTCTTTTTTATCTTTGGTTATTTCATATTTACCCGAAGCATACACCCACATATCGCCGCCGCCATATAATCCTTTCGGGATTGTACCTTCAAACTTAAGGTACTCCATCGGGTGGTCCTCAGTCTGAACCGCAAGCCTTTTAACGCCGGGCGCGGGAGGCAATCCTTTCGGAACTGCCCATGATTTTAACACCCCGTCTTTTTCCAAACGCAGGTCATAATGCAGCCTGGATGCATGATGCCGGTGGACCACGAATGAATTTCCTTTTACATCAATTACTTCGGCCGAAGGCTCCGGCGTTTTTTTGAAATCTCTTTTCTTGGAATATTTTTCAAGCTGTTCGGGCGTTTTATATTTGGTTGATGGGTTCAGGGTTTTCTTTCCCGACGCGGATTTTGTTTTTCTTTCAGTATGCAGGTCGGTTGAAAATGCCGAAATGCCTTCCCATGCGTCTCCATCGGAATTAACTATGCCGGGAACATTATTTAAATTGTACTCCTTCGGGTCTTTTACTTTTTCCAGCATATCCCAGCTAAGCGGCATTGAAACTGGCGCGCCTTTATAACCGCGTATCGAATAAGGTGAGATTATCGATTGTCCCTGTCTTATCCTGTATATATCAACCAGTACCCTTCCTTTCCTGGCATCCTTTTTTATATTGAGTGTAAGTCTCTCGGAACGTTCATCAACAAATGGTTTGGCGATTATCTGAGCTGTTTCAAATACTTTATGAAAATCCCATTTAGGTTCGATGGGTACAACCACATGAATGCCCTTGCCGCCGGTTGTTTTAGCGAATGGATGGTAACCATAATTTTCAAGCGTTTGCTTTAACTCCAACGCTATTTCAACAACTTTTTTAAAATTATATCCTTCGGGCGGGTCAAGGTCAAATACCATGTAATCAGGTTTATCATAATGCGGTTTTCTTGCATGCATTTGGTGAATTTCAAGGCATGCTAAATTAGCCAGCCACACAAGAGTTGCATCTTCGGTGGCGATTATATAATCTTTTGTTTCTTCGCTGCCAAGCGCTACGTACTCAATCCAATCCGGCGCCCATTCCGGCCTGTTCTTCTGGAAAAACTTTTCGCCATAAATACCGTCAGGGTAGCGAACAAGCGAGAGCGGCCTGCCCTTAATATGATTTAAAATTGTAGGAGCTATTTTAAGATAGTACTCAATTATCTCGGCTTTGATAATGCCGTCTTCAGGATATAGTATTTTCTTAAGATTTGAGATCTCAATCTTTCGTTTCCCTACCTTAGCTATTTGTGAATCTTTTGCCAAATAAACTTATAAAATCATTAAATTTTTAAAAATTTGATTATAAAGATACATAGACAATAGGCAATTTGCAATTAGTCCAGCCAAATTACATAAAGCAAATATTTACATATACGTTACGTTAATTTACATAAAACCGGAACGTTCGTGGGTATTCTGCGTTTTAATGAGAAAGGAGAGGGAAATCTATTATTGAAATCAAGGCATTTTCGCAGAATTGGAGAAAATGTTATTTCAAAACTAAATGCAAAACATATGAAAGTATTAACATACGGAAAGACACAATTAGCTTTAGGCGTAACTTTGATGCTATTAATGCTCGTTAGGGAAGCTCAGTCCCAATCTATTGAGGTTCCTCAACTTTCACTATCAAATAATTCATTGTCAAACAACAATGCGAATATCGATGAACCAACGTTAATGCAAAGACCGACCAAAAGGATTTACGTAACAGGCGGCCTTAAGATCGGCGAGTTTTTTGTGCAAGGCGGATATGTTGGCCACCAGATGCTTGCAATTGAGCCATACGGAAAGTATGTCGGCGAGAATTTCTTTGCCGAGTTATCGCTCCCTATCCGCTTTAAAACAAGCCCGGCTTTTACGGATATTGGCCTTGATGTAAACGTGTTGTATCCGTTTTTGGGGAACAGGAACAAGAGTGAATTTGACCCTTATGTAGGCGGTGGAATGGGCCTGCATGTTGTAGCTAAAGACGACGAGGGCTTTGATTCTCCGCATATAACAGCGCGAGGCGGTCTAGGATTGAACTTAATCGCGGGTGTGGAGTTTTTTAAGCAGTATGATTTTAACGTATTATTTGAAGTTAAGTATTTCATACTTCTAAGGGAATTTGGAGATAAAACCTATAATGGCATCGGAATAAATATCGGCGTAACTCTCCCGCATGGAAGAGATTAAACCGACAAAAACATATTGCTATGACGCTCTGATAATAAAGGCAGTTGAAAAGACTGCCTTTTGTTTTTTTGTCAATCCCTGCCAGCTGCTGGCATGCGCATAGGCGAGACACTTGGTTTAAGATCACAGTTTGAAATTCAAGTCAAAGTTCCATAATCTCATCTGCTTTCTCCAATAGCCATTTTTTGTTCATCACATTTTGGGTTTCTAGAATTTTTTTTCTGAGAAATACAGTGTTTTCAGGATGTTCCTGAGCCTTCAGCAGTTGCAGAAGCAGGTCAATGAAATTAGCGCATTGTTCCCTGCGGCTGTCTGTTATTGATTTGTTTTTTAACAGAAATTGCCTGTAAGAATCAATAGTGGCTAAAAATGGGTCAATGGATTTCAATTCATAATAAATTTTAAGAGTTAGATTTTTAATATTTATCCTAGACAAATGGTCGCCATATTTGATTTTGGACAAGCAGCTTAGCGCTTCATCGAATTCACCTTTTTGAAATTCAATACTTGCAAGGGAAAAATAATAATGATTTAATTTTATTTTGGGGTCCAGTTTTTGATAATATTCTTCTATAAATTTTTTTGTCCATTCAAATTCTTTCAATATACCGCCTAAAATTACAATATTTATGAAATGTGTGCTGCCGAAATAAATACCCTCTACATAGAACATTTTTCTTGCCAGCATTTCCTTATAAATATTCATGGTTTCAGCGGCATATTCATGGTTTCCAATCTGTATTTCCCCGATCCCATACTGCAGTAATGCAACATATGTGTTGTGTAAATCACGTTCGCTTAATCTTCCGGCAGTTTCTTCATGTATTTTTTTAATATTCAGGTAATGCTGTTCATTATCTTTATCATTATCAATATCTATGTAGATCATTAAAAAGCTATAATAAAGTTTAATGAGAGGATTGCATTTATCCCAATTTTTTTCCACATAAGACCGGGTCTCATCTAAGAATTTCAGTTCCAAATCAATTTTATATGTAGCTGTTTGGCTTATACAAACTGAATGTCGGTGTAAAATCCTTAAAAGAAAAAAATCTATAAGGTAATCTGTTTCCTTAAGTATTTCTTTATCCGGCGCTATTACATCATTAGTTTCAATAAGAGAATTTTTTACAGATTCTGCTATGAATTTATGATAATAATGAAATTCGTCCTTGTATTTGGAATTGTCCAAAAGTTCATCTGCAAGCTTAAAACTATGCTCAAATATTTTGGTTAGTTTCCTTTCTTTAAGGGAGCGCAGCAAAAATTCATTTTTTGAAACCGGATCTTTCCAATAAGCTGAAAAAGATAAGAATTCTCCGGATAACTTTATCAGCATTGAGATATACTTTCGAATAAGAGCATCGTTGAATTTTGTTCCGGGATATACTTTTGCGAATATATTTTCTTTTGTCAGTTTCGTGTCTTTAAAATCAGGATAATATTTCCTGAATGCCTGGAAAAACCTGATCACATTCTCTTCCCTGTTAAAATAAGACGAGTTTAAAAACCTCTCAAAATCCTTTAATTCTTCCGCAGAAAATGATTTCAGGATGTCAATAAGTTTACTTGTAAACATATTCTTTTATAGAACAATTTATTTGATTCACAATCCGGTTACGATATAATAGCGAATTTCTTAAAAAAACCATAAATACATGATTTAAATATACATGATTGTTGAATTTTGGGGTTCACAAAACGGAAAATGTTTATTTGTGACCCAAGATAATTATAGATTAAGTTTGTGTCAAGTTTAAACTTTGCTGTGCACAAAAAGTAAAACATACTGCAAACAAATGAATGAAATATTTAAAGTAAGCGGAAAAAAGAAAAAAGTCGCCAAAGGATACCGCCTCAGCCCCGAAACTCACAGGATTATCGGGAAGATAAAAAAAATTCTTAAAACAGACTACGACGATGCTATTAACAGAGCCTGTTTTTACTATTGTGAAGCGCTGAGAAGCCACATAAAAAAAATAAAGAGTAATTCCAATAAAATAATATCAATGGAGCGCCAAAATGCCGAGCAAAATTAAAACCACGCCATCTTCAGAGATGAACATTGTAAAATTCCGGTTTTCATCTGTAAAAATAAAATTGTTTGCGCTTTTATTTTTTGCTGTGAGTATAATTCCTAACTTACTTTTTGCGCAGTTTTCACAGCAGGGCCCAAAATTTGTTGGCTCTGGAGCGGTTGGAAATCCTGACTTAGGTACGTCGGTTCAAATTTCCTCAGACGGCAATACTGCTATTGTAGGAGGTCCAACAGATAATAGTAATATAGGTGCAGCTTGGATATTTATCCGAACCGGAGGCGTTTGGACGCAGCAAGGTTCAAAGCTTGTTGGAACAGGCGCTGTTGGATCATCCCAGCAGGGCTATTCTGTTGCTATTTCTTCCGATGGTAATACAACTATCATCGGAGGTTATGGTGATAATACAGGCACAGGCTCTATTTGGGTATTCACCCGAAGCGGTAGCGTCTGGACGCAGCAGGGTTCAAAACTTGTTGGAACCGGCGGGTCCGGAATTTCATGGCAGGGTCTTTCAGTCGCAGTTTCTTCAGATGGCAATACCATTATCGAGGGCGGCTATCATGATAATAGCAATATTGGAGCAGTCTGGATATTCACACGAACCGGGAGTGTCTGGTCACAGCAGGGTTCAAAGCTCGTTGGTTCAGGCGGGACTGGAACTACGGGACAGGGAAGTTCGGTTGCCATTTCATCAGACGGTAATACTGCAGTCGTTGGAGGTCAGCTTGATAATAACTTTGCAGGAGCTATGTGGGTTTTCATACGAACCGGAGCGGTTTGGACACAGCAAAGTCCAAAGCTTGTCGGGTCGGGCGTTGTTGGAATTGCAAGGCAGGGCGCTTCAGTCGCAATTTCTGCTGACGGAAATACTTTTATCTCTGGGGGCCCGGATGATAATAGCGTAACAGGGGCTGTTTGGGTATTCACCCGAAGCGGTAATGTTTGGACGCAGCAAGGGTCAAAAATTATTGGGATCGGGGCGATTGGGAATGCCCGTCAGGGCGCTTCAGTCGCTATTTCTGCTGACGGGAATACTGCAGTATTTGGAGGTTATTATGATAATAACAATGCCGGGGCAATTTGGGTATTCACCCGGAACGGAGTAAATTGGACGCAGCTATCAAAGCTGGTTGGAACAGGCCCTAACGGAACTGCTGTTCTGCAGGGAACCTCGGTTGCAATTTCTTCAGAAGGCACGGTAATAGAAGGCGGTTTAGGCGATGTCCCTTCAGGAGCGGCATGGATTTTTAACGATCCCACCATTGGCATAACGCCTATTTCCAGTGAGATACCAAAGAGCTTCAGCTTATCGCAAAATTATCCAAATCCGTTTAACCCGTCAAGTAAAATAAAATTCGATATCACAAAATCATCTCTCACATTTATTAAAGTATATAATATTTTGGGACAGGAGATAACAACTCTTGTTAACGAACAGCTTCAGCCTGGCACATATGAAATTAATTTTGATGGCACTAATCTTCCAAGTGGAGTATACTTTTATAAACTTATTGCCGGTGATTATGTTGAAACAAAGAAAATGTTGATGATAAAATGACGGAAGTCACTTTATCAGAAATCCCGATTTATCGGGATTGATGATCAAGTAAAAATTACCTGAACTGAAATCCGCCGCTGGCGGGATTTTTATAAAATAAATTCATAAGTAATTAAATATGAAAACAAAATTATTTTTATTTATTTTTTTTGCCGGAATTTTAATTCCTAATTTACTTTTCGGGCAATTCACACAGCAGGGTCCAAAGCTGCATGGCGCTTATACTATTTACCAAGGCTCATCAGTCGCTATTTCTGCTGACGGGAATACCGCAATTGTCGGGAGTAATACCCTCGGCGTTGGAGAAGTATGGATATTCATTCGAAGCGGCAGCATTTGGATACAGCAGGGGCCAAAGCTTGTCGGAACAGGAGCAGTTGGAAATGTTTGTCAGGGTATTACCGTTTCCATTTCCGGTGACGGGAATACCGCTGTAGTAGGAGGTCCGTTTGATAATAACTGCGCAGGAGCCGTATGGATATTTACACGAAGCGCCGGCGTTTGGACGCAAATGGGGCAAAAACTTGTAGGAACAGGCGCTGTTAATGGTGTAGATGGCGCCAGGCAAGGCACATCGGTTGCCATTTCTGCAGATGGGAAGACTATTATTGAAGGAGGTTATTATGACAATGGTTTAGCAGGCGCAGTATGGGTATTCG
>Ga0265316_10001530_pt1 | contig 24788 bp, 18 predicted proteins | sample 4522metaG_FD_202092 | JGI IMG/M metagenome (GOLD analysis project Ga0265316, IMG submission 202092) | Rhizosphere microbial communities from Carex aquatilis grown in University of Washington, Seatle, WA, United States - 4-5-22 metaG | ecosystem: Host-associated > Plants > Roots > Rhizosphere >... | reverse complement strand
CGTGCGCGGGCCGTCGTCCCTGTCGGGAAGTCCAGGCTCTGCGCGTTTTCGCCGGGTCGTTGCCATCCACGCCAATCTCCCTCATGCGCGGTCTCGCCGCAATCACCCTGCCTGTAAGGGGTTTACGGTGCACCGCTCCGGAGCAGGCGGGCGAGGTGGACACCTCCGAGATTCGGGCGGCGTCCTAGCCAGCGAAAGTGGTTATGCAGGTGGTTATGCAAACCCACCTTCCTCACCACCGAAACCCTCAGAAAAAAAAAGCCCAGGATTGCCGGGGCGCGTTCGCGTTGGCGGAGGAGGGCTTTGCCCGACGGAGCCAGAGCGCGGGAGGGTTTGGGAACCCTTCCAGGGTTCCCATCAAAATCGGAGAGCGGGCGAAGGGACTTGAACCCTCGACGTTCACCTTGGCAAGACGCCTGGGACCCAATGACATCAATAGCTTAACGTAGGAATACGGGCACTTAGCTGTTACTAGGCGTTACCTGGACATCCAACCCGTTACGCCTGAGTGGTGTGCAAAGTGGTGTGCTTCGGAGATGCACAGTCGGGCAGTCCATAACCTTCCAAAAAGCGATGAAGCGAGGAGACAATGAGCCAGAGCGAGACCGCCCAAGACACAGACCAAGGCACCGGCTCCAGGCCATTGACCCGCGTGCACACGACCACGCTGAGGTCCGGCATCCAGCCCAGCCCCGAGTTCGCCAAGAAGGGGCTCGCCAGCTGGTGAACGTCGGCACGAAATGCGGCCACGACGGCACCTACTGCTCCACCGGCACCATGCTGCGCATGCACCCATCGTTCAAGGTGGCCGGCGAGAAACCATTCGATCTTGGCTACGCAATCGTTGACCCCAGCATGCCCGACCGAGTGGCCCGCGATGCTGAAGTCATCAAGCCGGCGAATCGTGGCCTCGTGCAACTCTGCACCACCATGGACGCCTGGGCACCCGAAGCACAAGCGCATGACGTTGATGGCATTGTCCGATCATCTGTATGGCCAGGCGGGCTCTGCGCCAGCAAATTGCGCACGACTGCGAGAATGTCCTTGTTCGTGAGGCAAACGCTAACCGGCGGGTAAGGGCCAAGGACCACCGGTCAAAGGATTGAACGGGCTCCAATGCTGTCGGGCGATGTTTCCGTCTCGCGCTATGAACTCCGAGCCGAACGGGAATGTGCCCGGTGAAATCACATTGCGTGCTCTCGGATTGTTCACGAACATGAGCTTCTCTCCGGAATCGGACGAATTCGCCAAGTCCCAGGCCGTAGCGAATACGCCGGAGATCTCGTTGGCATGCCCGGCTGAGAAGACGTTCGCCAACACCGCAGTTCCTGAATTCTTCGTCGTGCGGGGCCGATGGGGATGGAACCACCTTGGGGGCGCATCACCTTCTCTCGCGTATGAAAGCATGTCACGGCCTATTCCGAACAAGGCCTTGATCACGATAGGAATCTCGGCGTAATTGAAGAAATAGAAAGCATCGTCGATGGCGGCGAAGCTGATCGCCACGATGCAGCTGTCCCGCTCTGCCACAACGCCGGCCTTTCGATACCGGCGGAATGCGGAAAGCTTCGTTTCAAGCGCGTTCGTGCACCGGAGAATAAGACTCTCCTCACTGGGCAAATCACCGGCCCAAACATTCGGATCGTCAGTTCCGTCCTCGTATTGGCGCTCCTCCCGGCTCTGAACTCGGTCGGCACCTTCCCCGGGGCCAACGGCCACCGCCTCAACCCATATCGGCGGGTCAGAGTCGATGCAGATGTCGGGGCCTGTGGGAGGGGGCTTCCGCAGAGCCGGACCATGGTCCATCAAAACGCAGGCGAGATGCATTTCCCACGTCCGCTGGAGAAAGTGGGCCTTCGCTTCGACAAGGAAGTGGTGATCCGGGCAGAAAGGTTCATACCTGGACCAGAGTCGTTCGACACGCTCGCGGCCGACAGCGTAGCAGGGTTCGTCCCTCCACATCACGTAGGAGGGATCGCTTGCTTCCCCGTCTGCAAAGAATTTCGTCATCGGTGGCATTCCTATTCCGACAGGATCTCGCGGCCATCATTTTTTGCAATTCATACTGTGTCAGGGCGAAAGAGAGGAACCAGCAGGCGCAAGATCTGGTAGGTTTTTTGCGGGCCTTGTTGGGGACAGGAGGAAATTTCCGGCCTAACCGGCCAAACCCGACGGTGGGCTCGACCGATAGGGGGTACCCCACCCCCCTAGTATGCGTTTCCCAGGATGGCAGGGGCGGGCTCGTTTTGCGGGGCGATAGCTTACTGGGCTCAGGCCATCGACCTCGAATCGTCCGTGGCGGGGATGATTGCTCGCCTCAGTCTGCCGTACCCACGAGTCACCCGGCCTGGATGATGCCGCCAGGGATCTCCTCGTTGGCGTACCAATGGTCGGTCCCGCAGACCATCGCCGAGGCATCTTGATCCCGAGCCTCGCGCTTGCTACGCTTGATCTGTCAGTAATAGCGCCGACACGGCACTGGTGGTCAAGGTCCCGGTGTTTGAGCAGAAAATCCTCGTTGCGGATGAGTTGGCGATTCTCAAACGGATTCGGGGCCCTGTGCCTGAATCGGAGGATCGTTCCATGTCCAAGATCAGCAGCGACCGAGACCAGAACCGTGTCCGTGTACCACAGGAAGGGCGCGGCCAGGCGAAGCTTGAAGATGCTCTCGTCTCCGTATTCCCCGATGCAGCCGAGGCCGAGGTTGCGCATGCCCCGACGAGTCCCGCAGTCGGCGCAGCCCAACCTGACTTGCATCGTGAGCCCTGGGAGACGCGAGCGACAGCATTCCATGAAGCGGGGCATGCCGTCGTGGCTCTCTACTTTGGCTACCTGTTCGACGAAGTGACGATTTTGCCGAGCGCAGGGCATGACAGCTACGGGCACATCACGCACGCGCCTCCCCTCTTGTACGACTGCCGGAATGCTCGTGAGCAGAAGACGCTCGCCCGTCAGATGATTCTGTCAGCATACGCAGGCAACCCAGCCGAGCGTCTCATCGACCCAACCGCACCTGACTTCCACGGCGCTGCCGACGACGATGGTGCGTTTTCGCTCTCCTGTGACTACCACGTCTTCCCACGCCGGCGGTCCGTTGGATTCGTTGGCGACGATATACACATGGCGTACCTTGGCCGCCTGAAGAGAGAAGCCCGCCGCCTCGTCTCCATGCTGCGTACCCCAATCGAAAAGCTTGCCGAGACGCTCCTGGAGCGAACGACGCTCACTGGAAAGGAAGCGAATGAGATAGTGCGACCGCTGCTTCCGCCGATTCCCTAGCCAAATGGAAAGCAGAAGCTCGGCTGCGCGTGAGCCTTGGGCACCCACAGTTTTTCCACCGCCGAACTTTCGGCCCGGCACGCGCGACCCAGGTTCACAGGCCCGGCCTCATTTTGTGTGGCGATAGCTAACTGGTGTGGTTTGGAGGAGCGAAGAGAATACAGCGGTGACTCGGGCTGCGACTCGGGCTGCGACTCGGGCCGTGACTCGGGCTGCGACTCTGGCTGCAACTCGGCCCTCGTCATGGGCCTCGTCATGGGCCTCGACTCGGGCCCCGGCGTTTCCTCCGGCGCTGTCAGCCAAGCCCACGTGCTTCCCTGGCCAATCGGGCGATGTCCTCCGCGTCGATGCCGCGCACTTTGGTCATGTCAACACGGACCAAGCGTCCTCGTCGAATCGACGGGACATGGCCGGTAGCCACCCATCGCCGCATCGTCTGCGAGCTGACCCTCCAGATGGTCGCTGCCTCTTGTACCGTAACCAGGAGCGGAGGCGAAGCTGCCAGAAGGGCTTCGATTTTTGCGGTGAGTTCCGCCAAGGCTCGTTCCATGGCGGCGACACGGGCAGGTATCTCGGAAAACGCGGTGATAACGCCGGCGATGCTGTCTGGGTCCATCTTCATCTTGGCCTCCGCCAAGGAGGATACAGCCACCACGGGGCGGACATGAGTGTCGCCGGGAAATGGAAGCAGATGGTCGCTTGCCCAAGGCCTTCATCTCGCGCAGCAGGCCTTCCGGCAGCTCCTGTGTCTTCGCCGCTAGCTCCTGTGTTTGGGGCTCCTAGCTCATGTGTTTTTCACCACCAGCTCCCGTGTTTCTTGACCCGCCGCCTTCGCCATCCAGCATCCATTGCGCCGCTGCCCCAGCGCCACGCAGTTCGAGCAGGCCGTGGTCACGCAGTTGGGTGCTGGGCAGCCATCAAAGAGCACTCGGCGGGCCGTTCGGCAACGATTGCCATCACCGGGCCCACCTTGCGAAAATCCTCTCGAAGGATGAGGATAAGTCGATGGCGAGTCCCATACGCCGATGGTTCAACTCTCTATCGGCCCTTGCGGTCCTGGCTACCGGCGCTTACAGCATCTACTGGCTCTTCGAACGCCTTCTGCGGCAGCTCAACACAATGACCACCGACAACGGCAGGGCGGTAGTCACGGCCGCAGCTGCGGTCACTGCCTCGGTCGTGACGGTTGTGGTTGGGAAGGTTTGGGAGCAGAAGGTCAAGCTGCGAGAGGAACTTCACCAGCGCAAGCAACCCGTCTATGAGGCGCAGATTCATCTGCTCCTATCGGTGATGTCGGCGTCGCGGGAAGGACAGGAGTCGCCGTCTGAGGCGCAGATATTTCAGGCTTTCAGAGAGTTCACCGAGAAGCTTCTCATCTGGGGAGGACCAGATGTGATCAGGGCTTGGGCATCGTTCAGGCTCCACGACTGGCATGGTAGAACGCCAGAGGAGGGGTTCCTGAAGTTCGAGCAAGTCGTGCGGGCGATGCGAACGGAGCTGGGCAACAAGAACACCAATCTGCCACCGGGAGAACTACTCCGAATCTTCATCAACGATATCGACCTGAACAAGCTTCAGTCGACGCCGACAGTTCCGCAACATGCGGACAGCGGCAAGTCGCGCTAGCGATTTGGTCAGGCTCGGTCAGGGCGCTGCCGAGGTCGCCACGACGATCTGCAAGCACGTCGGCTCCGGTGATACAATCCTGACACCGATGGACCTGCGCACGTACCGACCCCTGAGGCTGAACCATGGCGAAAAGTAGCGAGAAGGCTGGGAGGGGCAGCGCCGACTCGGCCAAGGCACCGGCGCAGTCGGGAGCCAACCTCGGGTTCGAGGCTAAGCTGTGGCTGACCGCCGACAAGCTTCGAAACAACATGGACGCGGCAGAGTACAAGCACGTCGTCCTCGGGCTAGTCTTCCTGAAGTACATCTCGGACACCTTCGACGAACACCACGCCAAGCTGGTCGCGGGAAAGGGCGACTACGCGGGCGCCAACCCTGAGGACAAGGACGAGTACAAGGCCGAGAACGTCTTCTGGGTGCCCAAGGAAGGCCGCTGGGCGCACCTGCAGGCCAGCGCCAAGCAGCCCACCATCGGCAAGGTGGTGGACGACGCCATGGTGGCCATCGAGCGCGACAACCCGCGCCTCAAGGGCGTCCTGCCTAAGGAGTACGCCCGCCCTGGCCTCGACAAGCACCGCCTGGGCGAGCTTATCGACCTCATCGGGACCATCGGTCTTGGCGACCGCGAGAACCGCGCCAAGGACATCCTGGGCCGCGTCTACGAGTACTTCCTCACCCAGTTTGCCAGCGCCGAGGGCAAGAACGGCGGCCAATTCTACACCCCGTCCTGTGTCGTGCGTTGCCTGGTCGCCATGCTCGCGCCCTACAAGGGCCGCATCTACGACCCCTGCTGCGGCTCGGGCGGCATGTTCGTGCAGTCGGAAAAGTTCGTGGAAGCCCACGGCGGCAAGCTGGGCGACATCAGCATCTACGGCCAGGAGAGCAATGCCACCACCCGCCGCCTGGCCGTGATGAACCTCGCCCTGCGCGGTATCGAAGCCGACTTCGGCCCCGAGCACGCCGACACCTTCCGCCGCGACCTGCACCCCGACCTGCGCGCCGACTACGTCCTGGCCAATCCGCCCTTCAACGACTCGGACTGGTTCCGCAAGGACGATGACGTGCGCTGGCAGTACGGCATACCGCCCAAGGGCAACGCCAACTTCGCCTGGGTCTCGCACTTCATCCACCACGTTGCTCCCAACGGCATGGCCGGCTTCGTGCTCGCCAACGGCAGCATGTCGTCGAATCAATCCGGCGAAGGCGACATCCGCAAAGCCATCATCGAGGCCGACCTCGTGGACTGCATGGTCGCCATGCCCGGCCAGCTCTTCTACAGCACGCAGATTCCCGTGTGCTTGTGGTTCCTGGCCAAGAAGAAGAACGACGGCAAGCGCCGCGACCGCCGCAAGCAGACCCTCTTTCTCGACGCCCGCAGGCTCGGCACCCTCATCGACCGCGTCCACCGCGAGCTGACCGACGCCGACCTGGACAAGATTGTCGGCACCTACCACGCCTGGCGCGGTGACAAAGGCGCGGGCAAATACAAGGATGTCGCTGGATTCTGCAAGTCTGTGACGACGGAGGAGATTGCTACCCACGGCCACGTGCTGACGCCGGGGCGCTATGTCGGTGCCGAGGAAGTTGCCGACGACGGCGAGCCCTTCTCGGACAAGATGGCGCGGCTGGTGGCGGAGCTGGGCGGGCAGTTCGCGGAGGGCGCGAAGCTGGAGAAGGCCATCAAGGCGAACCTGAAGGGGCTGGGGTATGGCGGTTGAGGCAATGAGCGAATGCACCGTCGGAGAAATCGCGGCACCGATTCGCAACGCTCTTGTCGGTGGACCGTTCGGTTCCGACCTGGTTTCCGATGACTACGTGACGACCGGCGTTCCCGTCATACGAGGAGCGAACATGGGGCAAGGGCGCTGGGTCGGTGGAGAGTTCGCATACGTTAGCCCCGAAAAGGCCGATTCCCTTTCCTCGAACTGCGCGAAGCCGGGCGACCTAGTGTTCACTCAGCGAGGCACGCTTGGCCAAGTTGCTCTCGTACCGAAGAAGGGTTCAGACAGGTACCTGATTTCCCAGAGCCAGATGAAGCTGACGGTCGATGCCAGCAAGGCGGATGCTCTCTTCGTCTACTACTGTTTCACCAGCGCCGAGCAGCAGGAATACATCCGACAGAACGCGATTCAGACGGGCGTTCCGCACACGAACCTCGGCATCCTGCGGGGCACACCCCTCACACTACCGTCCCTCGCCGAGCAGAAGGCAATCGCGGCGGTGCTTGGTGCGCTGGACGACAAGATTGAGTTGAACCGGCGGATGAACGCGACCCTGGAGGCGATGGCGCGGGCGTTGTTCCAGAGCTGGTTCGTAGATTTCGACCCCGTCCGGGCCAAGCTCGACGGCCGCAAACCCGAAGGCCTCGACAAAGCCACCGCCACCCTGTTCCCCGCCTCTTTCCACGACTCTCCTCTTGGCCCAATCCCGCACGGCTGGGAGATGCGCAGCCTCGACGAAGCAGCCGACTACTTGAACGGCCTCGCCCTCCAGAACTATCCGCCGAGCAATGGTTCCACTCTCCCGGTAATCAAGATTGCCCAGCTCCGCAAGGGCGACACCGATGGAGCAGACCAATGCAGCGCCGAGCTGTCGCCTGAGTACATCATCCAGGACGGTGACGTACTATTCTCGTGGTCCGGCAGCCTGGAGGTCGAGCTGTGGTGTGGCGGCCCAGGCGCACTGAACCAGCACCTGTTCAAGGTCACGTCGCCCGAGTTCCCGAAATGGTTCTACTACCTCTGGACGCTGCACCACCTCGGCGAGTTCCGCCTCATCGCCGCTGGCAAGGCGACCACGATGGGCCACATCCAGCGCGGCCACCTGACGGCCGCCAAGGTCGTCATTCCACCTCGGCCACTGCTCGACGCTATGACCTGCATGATGTCGCCACTCATCGACCAAATTGTCGGCAACCGCATCCAATCCCGCACCCTCGGCACCCTACGCGACACGTTGCTGCCAAAGCTGCTGAGCGGGGAGCTGCGCACGCAGGGAGGCGGGGCGTGACGGATGAACTTATCAGCAAGAACACCCGCATCAAGTTTCGCGAGCTGCTCGTGAAATGGAGCCTCCGCGAAATCGTGGACGTTTTCCAGGCTGCTGGCGTGCAGTGCGACCGCGAGCATCTGCCTCCAATGTCGGGGCAGCGACGCATCTTCGTCGAGCAGCACTACCACACGCTTGAGCTGTCCCGCCCCGACCATGCTCGTCGGCTTGTCGCAGCCTTCGAGGGGATTCTTGCAACGGCTGGGCAGAAGCCGACGACCGCCATTGACAGATTCCTGGATCAGCAGACCATCGCAGAACTTGTGGCCTGTCTTAGGGTTGATGGCCTGAAATACGACAAGGGCAAAATCGTTCCGACATCCCCGACCGCGCGAAGAATTTTTCAGGACGCGTCGTCTCCACACTCGATATCCGAGGTGACCCGACGAAACATCATCGACGAGATTTGCGTCGCGAACGTGTGGTGGGCGGGCCGCCTCGACGAGGTGGAATTCCTCTCCCGCCTTTACGACCTAGAGGCGTTGCCCTCCAGCGACCGTCGAGTGGAGTCATTCAGCGGCGACATCTGGCAGCACCGCTGCAACAACCACGATTGGCCGAACGACTGGGTCTTCACGGACTCGCGGATTGATCTCTTGCACGCGCAAGACGACACCTTCCTCAAGTTCCTGTGCTTGATGGTCCACCCCGCAGTGCGGCTGGAGCAGGCAGAAGTGGATGGACTGCTTGCGGTCTTCAACAAGGACCTAGCGGCGGACAACTGGGAAATCGCGGTGTCGGGTCAACTCTCTGGCAGACCTGTCTACTCGGGCAGACGGCAAGCGACAACACATGTTCACCTCCCTCCATCGACCGAGCCCATTGACGTTCTCTCAGATGAATACATCCAGGAGCTTTCGACCAAGTGCGATGAGCGCCTTGCGAATGGCGATTTTGATGGGGCAATCGCGGCTGGCCGGACTGTTCTCGAAGCAATCCTGGGGGAACTTGAGCAACGCCTGGCAGGCGGCAGCGACCACAAGGGCGACCTGCCGAAGCAATTCAAGAAGGTAGCCAAGCTGCTCAAGATGGATGACGAGCGACCGGACCTCGACGACCGCTTCAAGGACGTGGTCCGAGGACTGGTCATGGTGACCCACGGCCTCGCGCCGCTGCGAAACAAGATGAGCGATGCGCATGCCCGAGAGCGCAAGCCAGCTCCCCATCATGCACGTGTCGTTGTGAATGCGGCAAAGACCGTCGCTTTGTTCCTCGTAGAATCCTACGCTTTCCAGCGAAAAAAGGGTTCGCTTGCACCTGTGCTCTCCCCCAAGGCCAAGGAGGAGACGCCTGACCCATGACCCAAAAATCCAAATTCGACCCGCGCAAGATGATGGAGAAGGCCATCGACGTGATGAAGCTGTCCATCAACGAACCGCGCGCCGACAAGAAGGCGAGCCCGCTGGTGGGCGCGGTGCTGGTGAAGCCGGACGGAACACTCGACACCGCGTTTCGTGGCGAGCTTCGCCATGGCGACCACGCGGAATACACGTTGCTCGAACGCAAGCACCGCGACGAACGACTCGACGCCTCGGTGCTGTTTGCCACCTTAGAACCTTGCGCGCCTGGGGCACGGAAACATCCCAAACTGGCCTGTGCCGAACGTATCGTGAACGCCAGGATTACCGAGGTTTGGGTAGGCATCGAGGACCCCGACCCCGCCGTGGACCGACAGGGCATTCGGTATCTGGAGGAGAACGGCATCAAGGTCCACCTGTTCGATCTTGATTTGCAGGAGCGAATTCGTCAGGCGAACAAGGAGTTCATCGCCCAAGCATTGCAGCGCGCGGCCGAGGCCAAGGATGGGAAGGTGTCCAAGCACGCACCGCTTTCACGGTGGGATGAAGCGCTGTCTGGTGCAGCCCTGACCGACTTGGCGACAGTCGCGCTCGGTCGCTATGTCAAGCGGGCGAATATTCGGGACCTATCGGCGGTGGCGTTTCTGCAACGTTTGGGGCGACAGGGGTTGCTTGTCCATCGAGGCTCGAAGTGGGTACCGACTGGATTTGGGTTGTTGCTGCTCGGGAAGGCCCCACGCGAGATTTTGCACCATGCGGGGCTGAACGCGACGATAGAGTATCCGGACGGCACGCACGAGGTTCAGGACTTCGACGGCCCCGCAATTCTAATTCCCGACCGGGTAGAGGCGTGGCTTGGCCCGAAGCTGCCGAACGTGATTGACCGGAGCCAGATGACGAGGCGAGAGCGTCCCGCGTTGCCGTTCGAGCTGGTACGCGAGGCGGTCATCAACGCCCTCGTGCACCGCGATTACGACCTCGCAGGCGCTACCTGCCACCTGGTCGTGACGTCGGATTCGGTTACCGTGCGCAGTCCAGGTGCGCCACTGGCCCCCGTCACGGTGGCGCAGATGCAGGCATTCACTGCGCCGATGTACAACCGGAATCCCAAGCTGCAGTTCGCATTTGGCGGAACGAGACTGGTGGAAGGGCGCGGCTTTGGCATGCGGACTTTCGGCGAGGCCGCTGCCAGGTATGGGTTGCCCGTGCCGAAGTATGCGTTCGATGGGCTTTACCTGAACCTGACCATCTACCGCCACGCCCAGGCGGCGGTTGGTGCCTTGAACGCCGACGTGCTGAGGGCCTTGAACGCCGACGAGAAACGGGGCTGGGCGTTTCTGACCACCAAGACCGCTGTCACGCGGATGGAGTATGCCGAGCATCTGGGATTTGATTCCCGCAAGGCACAGCGCCACCTCAAGCAGTTGGCCGAGCTTGGATTGCTGCGCAAGGTGGGTGCGAGTTCCTCCACGAGATACGAGGTGCTGAAGCCATGAGCGCGACACTTCTCACGACACTCTGTCGCGAGGCGATTCGGGTGCTTTCGCCGCCCGGTTCTCGCGACAATTTTCGCGACAAGGTGTCGCGAGCACCGAGGCAGGCCTGGGGGATTGGCGCATGACCTTCAACGAATCCACCGTCGAAGATGCTGCCCTGACTTGGTTCGGGGAGCTGGGCTATGCGGTTGACTACGGGCCGCGCCTCGCGCCGGGTGAGCCTGCGATGGAGCGGGAGGGATTTGATGACGTGGTGCTGGTGGGGCGTCTGCGCGAGGCCATCCAGCGGCTGAACCCGGACATTCCCGACGAGGCTCGGGAAGAGGCCTTGCGAAAAGTTCTGCGGGTGGGGACGCCATCGCTCACGCAGACCAACCGCGCCTTTCACAAGATGCTCCGCGATGGCGTCGAGGTGGAGTACCCGAGGCCAGATGGTACCGTCGCGGGCGACCACGTGCTGCTGGTTGATTTCGAGACCGTGAGTGCGAACGACTGGCTGGTGGTGAACCAGTACACGGTCATCGAGGGCCAGAACAACCGGCGGCCAGACATTGTTGTGTTCGTCAACGGAATGCCCCTTGGGCTCATCGAGCTGAAAAACGCGGCCGATGAGGACGCGACCATCTGGACCGCCTATGACCAGCTTCGCACCTACAAGGCCGAGATTGCCTCCCTGCTACACTACAACGCCGCGTTGGTGGTGAGCGACGGCCTGGAGGCACGCATCGGGTCGCTGACGGCCAATCAGGAATGGTTCAAGGTCTGGCGCACGATTGACGGCGAGGGCGACGCACCCAAGACAGCGCTGGAGCTGGAGGTGCTGGTACGTGGGGTGTTTGACCGGCGGCGTTTCCTGGATTTGCTTCAGCACTTCATCGTCTTCGAAGAGGACGACGACGGGAAGCTCAACAAAATCATCGCGGGTTACCACCAGTTCCACGCGGTGAACATGGCGGTGGAAGAAACCATTCGTGCCAGCGGCATGGGTGCGGGAACCAGGCTGCGCGACGACCTGGGCGTGTCCTGGGCGGGACGGATGCATGGTGGAAAGCCTGGCGACCGTCGCGCAGGCGTGGTCTGGCACACCCAGGGCAGTGGCAAGAGCTTCTCCATGCTCTTCTACGCCGCGCGGGTGGTGCGGCACCCGGCCATGCAGAACCCGACGCTGGTGGTGCTGACCGACCGCAACGACCTGGATGACCAGCTCTTCGGCCAGTTCCAGCGCTGCCACGACATCCTTGGCCAGACTCCGGTGCAGGCCGCAAACCGGGAACGCCTGCGCGAGTTGCTGGCAGTGGCGAGTGGTGGCGTGGTGTTCACCACCATCCAGAAGTTCCTTCCCGAAAAGGGCGAGAAGATGCCGCGGTTGAGCGACCGCCGGAACATCATCGTCATCGCCGACGAAGCCCACCGCAGCCAGTACGACCTGATTGATGGCCTGGCCCGGCACATGCGCGATGCCTTGCCCGAGGCTTCCTTCATCGGCTTTACCGGCACGCCCATCGAGAAGACCGACGCCAACACGCGGGCGGTCTTCGGCGACTACATCAGCATCTACGACATTCAGCGTGCCGTTGCCGACAAGGCCACGGTGCCGATTTACTACGAAAGCCGCATCGCCAAGCTGGCCTTGAACAACGCCGAGTTGCCCAAGCTCGACGAGGAGTTCGAGGAAATCACCGAGGGCGAGGAGCAGTCGAACCGCGAGAAGCTGAAGACCAAGTGGGCCGCCCTGGAGGCCCTGGTGGGCGACCCGAAGCGCTTGAAGATTATCGCCGCCGACCTGATAGCCCACTTCGAGAAACGCTGGGAGGCCATGGATGGCAAGGCGATGGTTGTCTGCATGAGCCGCCGCATCTGCGTGGCCATGTACGAGGCGCTCATCGAGCTGCGACCGGACTGGGCCGGTTCAGACGACGCCGAGACCGACAAGTGCAAAACCTGCGTGGTCAAGGTGGTCATGACCGGCGGTGCCGATGACGGGCCAGAATGGCAGCAGCACATCCGCAACAAGGATAGGCGCCGCAAACTGGCCGTCCGATTCAAGGACAGCCACGACCCTTTCCGCATCGTCATCGTGCGCGACATGTGGCTGACCGGATTCGATGCGCCTTGCCTGCACACCATGTACGCCGACAAGCCCATGCAGGGTCACGGCCTCATGCAGGCTATCGCACGCGTAAACCGAGTCTTTCGCGACAAGCCCGGCGGGCTGGTGGTGGACTACCTTGGCCTCGCCGACCAGCTGAAGCGCGCGCTGGCAACCTACACCGAGAGCGGTGGCAAGGGCGACGCTGCCCACGACCCGAAACAGGCCATCGCGGTGATGCTGGAAAAGCACTGCATCGCCAGCGACATGCTCCACGGACTCGACTGGCAGAAATGGACCACCGGCAAACCGGCACAGAAGCTCGCCCTCATCCCCGCCGGTCAAGAGCGCGTTCTTCAGCAGGAGGATGGCAAGCAGCGCTTCGTCCTTGTGGTGACCGAGCTATCCCGCGCCTTCGCCCTGTGCGCTGCCAGCGACGAGGCGACCGAGATTCGCGACGACATCTCGTACTTCCAGGCCATCCAATCCGCGCTGAACAAGAAGAGCGGGACCAGCACCAAGACACCCGAGCAAATCGACGCTGCCATCCGCCAGCTCGTGTCCATGGCCATCACCACCGAGGGCGAGGTCATCGACGTCTTCACCGCCGCTGGCCTGCAGAAGCCAGACATCAGCATCTTGTCCGACCAGTTTCTCGCCGAGGTGCGCGGCCTCAAGCACAAGAACGTTGCCGCCGAGCTGCTGGAAAAGCTGCTCAGGGATGAAATCAAAGTGCGCTCCAAGCGCAACCTGGTGCAGTCGGAGCTGTTTTCCGAAAAGCTCAAGAAGGCCCTCAACGCCTACCACAACCGCGCCATCGCCACCCAGGAGGTCATCGAGGAACTCATCAAGCTGGCGAAGGAGCTGGACGCCGCAGGCAAGCGCGGTGACGAGCTTGGCCTGACCGATGACGAGGTCGCGTTCTACGACGCCCTTGCCGCCAATGACAGCGCCGTGCAAGCCATGGGCGACGCCAAGCTCAAGGTCATCGCAGCCGAACTCATCACCAGGGTGCGCACGAGCGTGACCATCGACTGGACCCTGCGCGAAAGTGCGCGGGCAAAAATCCGGGTCATCGTGAAACGCATCCTGAACAAGTACGGCTACCCACCGGATCTCCAGGAGGAAGCGGTCAAGACCGTGCTCAAGCAGGCCGAGTTGCTCTGCGCAGACTGGGTGTAGGCGGCGGGATTCCCGCCAGCCACAGCGGCCAGTATCCAACCCAGAAATTTTCCGCCACCGAACTTTCGGCCCCGGCACGCGTGACCCAGGTTCGCAGGCCCGGCCTTGTTCTGCAGGACCATAGCTAACTCGAACTCGACCAAGAGGGCGCTGGCTTAACGCGCAAAGTGGATCGGGAATTCTCTTGTCTTCAACGCGGGCGGGCGTAACATCCTGCCCGGCGCGGAAATGTCAGTGGAAGTCGGCCAGCTCTTTGGAAATTACCGCATGGTTCGGCTGCTCGGAGAGGGCGGCTTCGGGGAGGTGTACCTGGTCGAGAACCCGCTCATCCACCGCCGCGCCGCCGTCAAGGTTCTGCACACCGAGCTGGCAAGGGATGCAGAGCTGGTCCGCAGGTTCCTTAACGAAGCGCGTGCTGCCAGTGCCATCCAGCATCCCAACATCATCGATGTGCTTGACGCTGGGGGGACCGCCGACGGTGCGCCCTACATCCTCATGGAGTTTCTGGAAGGCGTGTCCTTGCAGAAGCGCCTGGCCGATGCAGGCCGTCTTGCCTTGCCGCAGGTTCTGGACATCGCTAACCAAGCTGGCTCGGCCCTAGCCGCTGCCCACGCGGCGGGCATCGTCCATCGAGACCTGAAACCCGAGAACCTGTTTTTGGTTCCCGACACGCGCGCCCCCGGTGGAGAGCGGGTGAAGGTCTTGGATTTCGGCATCGCAAAGATCAAGCACGGCAGCAGCTCGGGCGGAACGGTCCAGACAAAGACCGGCATCATCATGGGCAGTCCAGCGTACATGTCGCCTGAGCAGTGCAAGGACAGCGCTGACGTTGACCTACGCTCGGACGTGTATTCGTTCGCAACGATCCTCTACGAGATGCTGGCAGGACGAACCCCGCATGTGGCGGCAACGGGAACCGAGATGTTGGTCATGCACTTGACCGAGACACCGCGTCCCGTGCGACAATTGGCACCCGATGCGCCTGCCCATGTAGAGGCCGCCATCATGCGTGGCTTGGCTCGGGCGCGAGACGACCGATTCGAAAGCATTCCAGCATTTCTGGGAGCACTCCAGGGAAGCGTGGCGAGCGGCACGATTGTCCTGAGCAAGCCCGAGCCAACGAGGGTGCTCCCAGCGGCTGTGGCCGCTACTCAAGTATTGGCCGAGCGAACGGCTGCTTCGCCGGCATCTACGACATTTTCCCGAGCCACGGGTGAGGTGGGGGCAGCCAATGAGGATGAACCGCTCTCGGCACTGAAGCCGACTCGGCGATGGTTGCCCATCACCATCGGTTGCACAGCCGTGGCCGCAATCGGGATGCTTGTGTTGGTGCTTGCCAGGCCCAGCCATGATTCCGCCCCAAGGGCAGCGACGGTCACTGTACCTGAAAAGGCAATCGAGCCTGTCCGGCAAGAAACACCGCCACCGGCTCTCTCGGCAGTTCTTCCCAGCAAACCGGACGCTGGCACGATTCCATCCGCGCTTCTCGGGGCTACTCCAGTTTCGAAGCCTGAGCACGAAGCAGTCATTTCACCACCGACACCAAAGCGACCCCACCACGAAGCAAAGAACACGCTCTCACCGAAGCCGCCAGAGAACACGAAACCCGAACAGGCCGCAAGCGTACCGGCTCTAAAGAAGCCCGCCGGTGTCGCTGGGTTTTAGGGCATGACGAGAGAAAGGTACATAGCGATGGATAGCAGACTTCGATGCGCGGCATTTGTGCTGGCCACTGCGATGGCTTGGGCCGGGAACGTCTATGCGACCGATGACAGCGCCAAAGGAGCCGCACGTGAGTTGGCGAACGAAGCCAAGAGCGATTTCGATGCGGGAAAGTTCGAAGATGCAGGCTCGAAGTTCCAGCGTGCGTATGAAATTGCCAAGGTGCCGACACTCGCAGTCTGGGCGGCGCGGGCACTGGTCAAGCGCGGGAAGATGGTCGCTGCATCCGAGCTGTATCGGCAAGCCGCACTTCTTGCGCCGAATGACCTGTGGGTCGGCAACACTCAGCAGGAGGCTCAGGCCGATGCGGAAAAGGAACTGGCTGAACTCCAGCCTAGAATTCCAAAGCTACGCATCCGAGTCGTAGGGGCCGTGGCCAACGATGTCGAGCTGACAGTCGATGGTGCCAGAATCGCCAACGCACTCGTCGGAATCGACCTCCCAACCGACCCCGGCAATCGCCACATCGTCGGCAAGCGGGGTACGGATGTTGTGGAGCAACCGGTTGATCTTGCCGAAGGTGAACGCAAAGAGACAGTGCTGAGGTTCAACGTGCTCGCGCCTGTAGTTGTCCGGCCGCCTGCGATGCCCATGGCTCCCGCGGTTTCTGCAGGTGCTGCCACGGCCGCCCTTCCACTGGCCAGTCATGATGGACTTTCGGCGATAGCTCGTCCTGCGGGGACCGAAGCCGGACCAGCCGATTCAGTCGGTAGCGCCCAACGAACTTGGGGTTGGGTCACACTCGGCGTAGGAGCGGCAGGATTGGTCGCTGGGACCGTGGCGGGGATCGTCGTCATGTCCGACACGGGACTGCGCAACGACTGTCCGAACGGTGTCTGTGCTGTCTCGAAGAGTGGCAGCGTTGACACCTACAATTTGATGCGCAACGTTTCGACTGCAGGGTTCATCGTTGGCGGCGTTGGTGCCGTCCTGGGAGCCACGTTGCTGCTGTGGACTCCGAAGCACGAAGCTGAACCGCATGTCGCGCTCTGGCTTGGGCCAAGGTCGGCGGGGGTCAAGGGTGCGTTCTGATGCTCGGGAGAACACATCGATGATCAGACTCGCCAGACTCGGATTGCTACTAGCAGTCGCGACGGCGGCGGGTTGTCTATATCCGTCGCTGAAGACCGTGACGGGGACAACGGACGTTAGCGGAGGGGCCAATGCTTGGGGTAGCAGAACGGGCGGTGCGGTTGAAACAGGCGGACGGGCTGGAAACAACGGCGCGACGGGAGGCGGTGGCGGTTTGGGCACCGCAGGAACAGTCGCAGCAACCACTGCTGGTGTGGTTGCTGCCGGAGGAACGCCGAGTACTGGCGGAGCGAATGGCAATAGCCCGCCAGCTGCGGTAACCACTCTTACGGCCGCCCGCTTCAACTGGCCCTCCGGAGTAGCGGTGGACCGTGCGGGCAACATCTTCGTCGCCGACTGGAAAAATAACGACATCCGGAAGATCACGCCTGGAGGAGTGGTGACCACGCTTGCTGGGGCAGCCGGTTTGTCTGGAAGCGCGGACGGCACGGGGGCCGCAGCCAGCTTCAACGGCCCGACTGGAGTGGCCGCGGACGGTTTGGGCAACATCCTCGTCGCTGACGGCGGCAACAACACTATTCGGAAGATCACGTCAGCCGGCGTGGTTACCACGCTTGCCGGGACCGCCGGCTCTTCAGGCAATGCAGACGGCACGGGAGCCGCCGCCAGCTTCCGCGCTCCCCAAGGCATAGCGGTGGACGGTTCGGGCGACATTTTAGTCGCTGACAGCGGCAACAACACCATTCGGAAGATCACGTCAGCCGGCGCGGTGACCACGCTTGCCGGGACCGCCGGCTCATCAGGTGCTGCGGACGGCACGGGAAGCGCCGCCAGCTTCAGATTGTCAGCCAAGGACTACATAAGCATGGCAGGATTGGCGGTCGACGGTTCGGGCGACATCTTCGTCGCCGACACCTGGAACGATACCATCCGGAAGATCACGCCGGCTGGCGTTGTCACCACACTTGCAGGAACAGTGGGTTCCTCTCGAACTGCCGACGGCATTGGGCCTGCCGCCAGCTTCAACTACCCCAATGGTGTGGCGGTGGATGGGACGGGCAACGTCTTCGTCGCTGACAGCGGTTTGTACAGTAGAATCCGGAAGATTACGCCGACCGGCGCGGTCACCACGCTTGCAGGAACAGGTATGGGAAGCGCGGACGGCACGGGAGCTGGCGCCAGCTTCAACGGGCCTGAAGGTGTGGCGTTAGATGGGGCGGGCAACCTCTTCATCGCTGACAGCTGTAACGGCACCATCCGGAAGATTACCCTAGCTGGCATGTGATAACGCTTGTGGCTCAGACGAATTCTCGGCCTTTGATTCGGTGACAACTAGACATTACTGAAAGGAACAAACGATGGATAGTCGACGTGGCAGTAGCTCTTTTGTGCTGATCGCGGTGTCAGCTCTCGTATCGGCGATGTTGACCAGCGGATGCTCCAGCAGCAACTCATCGAAGCCTTGTCCCATAGGATCGGTGGGCTGCGCGTGCACTTCCGGGGGAGCGTGCGATCCCGGTCTTGCCTGCTATTCAAGCCTCTGCGTGAGTCCAACGCCGGCAGGCGGGAGTATTACTGGGAAAACCGGGGCTGGCGGGGTGGTGAGCGAGGGAACGCTGCCGCCGCCGGACAGCGCTGGGGCTATGGTTACGGGCGGAGCCGCCGGCCTTGGCGGCGCAAGTGGAAGCGGGGCTGGCGGGGCGGCGAGCGTCGGAACGGTGCCGCTGGACAGTGCCGTTGCTGTAGGTACGGGTGGAACCGCCGGTCTTGGCGGGGCTGGTGGAACTCCCATCGCGAGCCAGAGCTGTGGTCCGGTGCCGGCGGCCTGCTCTGCTGGAAATCTCCCCCCCGCCATCACGACTGGCCCGCAAACAACTGCGTGCAGCCAGTGCGTAGCCAGTTGTTGCTGCTCCGAGGCCACTACTTGCATGAACAACTCGGCCTGCATGGGCCTGACCGCCTGTCTCGCCAACAACTGTCCGACCGCCGACCCATCCTGCAGCACCGACTGCAACAACAAATATCCCGCAGGTTCGAATGATCAATCCAACTACTTCATGTGCGCGTTTGAAAATTGCTTGAGCGCATGCACTGGCGTCGCACCAAGCGACATGCCACCTTTATCTTGTCCGCCCTACTGCCTTACGGGTGGCTCCGGCGGAAATCCCGGTTCCGGCGGCTCGGGTGGAACAACGGGCTCGACCGGCAGCACCTGCCCCCAGGCCACGACAGGAGGCGGGTGCATGAAGGCTGGCGATCTCTATTGCGGCAGCGTGTGCTGTTCTTCCACATTCCCGTATAGTTGTTCCACAACGGGCAAGTGCTACACGACGGAGGCCGGGGCGGCGGCGGCCTGCGGGAGTACGCCCTGCTCGACCTGTGTCGTTCCGACCAATACTTGTACTCCCTCGGCAGGCGGGACATGCGCCGATGCCGGCTATCTCTATTGTAGCGGCACCGTGTGTTGCTCTTCCGCAAGCCCGTTCTACTGTGCTGTGACGAACAAATGCTACTCGACGTCGACAGCGGCGAAGGCGGCTTGCGGGAGTACGGCCTGTTCAGCCTGTTCCGGCACCTGAGCAATCGCTATTTTTCAACAGCCCCAAACCCAATCCCAACGACGGCTCAAGGCATTTGGGAGTTTTCTTGCTGGATCGGCAACACGCCCCAATGTTAGGTGCCTGAGGCATTATTAGGCCGTCTGCTTAGGCCGAGTTCAGCGGAAGTTGAGAGGTGCATTCTGATACTCAGGAGAAAGTGCCAGTGAACAAAGTAGCCAGACTGGGATTACTAGTAGTCGCCGTAACGGCGATGGGCTGTCTGTATCCGTCGCTAAAGACGGTTACGGGCACTGGCGGCGCTGACGGCGGCACTACGGTGACGGCTGGCAACGGCGGTACGATTGGCCCTGGTGTTGACGTCGGAGGCGGACGTGATGTCCTTGTCCCGGACGCCCCCAGCCTTCAGCCAGACGTACCAGTAGGTGGCACGGGCGGAAGCGGAACGGGTGGCACCTCAATACCAGGTAGTGCAGGAGCCATGACCGGGATCGGCGGTGCGGTTGAGACCGGCGGAGCGACTGGGACAGGTGGCGCGGCCAGCGGTGGCGCTGTCGCAACGGGTGGCGCGGCCAGCGGTGGCACTAGCGCAACGGGTGGCGGCGCAAGTGGCGGCGCTAGCGCAACGGGTGGCGCGGCCAGCGGCGGCACTAGCGCGGCCGGCGGATCGGGCGCGGGAGGCTCGCCAACGGGAGGTTCAGCAACAGGCGGCGCCGGTGGCAAGACCGGCACCACAGGTGGAACGACTGTCCAAGGCGGAATATCCGCTGCGGGCGGTGCCAGCGACGGCACCGGTGGCACCATTGGCACTGCGACATGCGGGGTGCGCGTGCTTTCCTTGAGCGCTAACGCAACTGGCTCAGCCACCGACACTGCCTATTCACACGTCGAGGCCGATTTGAAAACCGACCTGCCCATTGGCAACGCGAATCGAACCATTGAGTTCTGGGCGTACATCAAGTCAACCGATTGGGTCGGCGAGAAGAACGAACTCTACTACTACGGCAGCGCGGGCACCGCGATGGCGTTCGGGCTCGACTTCGGCACCAATCCAGTTGCCGGCAGCACAACCAATCACGCGACCTTGAACCCATTCACCAATGGCGGCTTCACCCTCGACAGCACCGACAACCTCGGCATCACGTCGTCGACCGACCAGTGGGTGCATATCGCAATGACCTGGAATGGCACCGTCCTCTTGCTTTATGCAAACGGTTTACCCGAGATTACGGTCAACGCACAGGCCGGCAGCGGCGTTACTGCACTTGCAACCGCAACGTCCGTGATCTACATCGGTTGTAACCCCGCCAATAAGAACTGCTTCAATGGCGACTTCGCCGAATTCCGCGTGTGGAACGTAGCCCGCACCGCCGCCGAAATCTTGGCCAATTACAACAAGCCGGTGGTCGGTAACGAGACCGGCTTGGTCGCCTACTACAAGTTCGACGATACGGTTGGGGCGAGCACTGCCGCCGATTCGGTAACCACCGCCGGACACACCGCGCATCCTGGCACATTGAAGGCCACAACGACGATGCCGACCTTCGCCGCGCCGCCGGCCGCGTTGCCACTCGTCTGTCCGTAGGCAGTCAGAACCCTCACCGTCTGGAAAAGGAGATGTCAAGGACATATCAGTCCATCCCGCCCAGATTGCCAGCGTCGAACCCTCGCCGAGGGTGATCTTGTAGTTCGACAAAGTTACTTGTCTTACAGGCCCTATTCGAGCGCCAGATGCCGGTGGGGTTTGCGCCCGGAGGGCTTCCAATCTCGCGCAACCAGGAATCTCGAAGCCTAGCGTGCGCCCGGTTTCGGCGGAGTCCGTCGAAAGTGGAAACACCAGGCACTTTTGTCTCTGGCAATCTGCTCCTGAAAATCCCGCTCTCTTCACGGGTATAAGAACTATGGAGGCAGCTTCTCTGCCCTCCTCGGTGCCCTCGCACCGTAGTCACCAGCGTCTTTCTCGACGCTGATTAACCACGCGCCCGCTGGCGCTTCTGTGCGCCACGCGGGTCAAGCGGACCTCCGTGTGCGCACGCCCATGGAGGTAGTCATGACCCTGGAATCAATCCGTTCGTCATTCGATGAGAAAATCCGCCGAGGCATGTTCCGTCCTATCACCCGCCGATTACATGCCGACATGGCCGAAGACAGGTCGCAAGAAGCCCTGGCGCTCGTGTACGAGCAGTACCGTCGTCATGCCGAGCAAGGGCACATCCTCGACGATGCCTTGCTTGTCCACGCCGCTCGCCTTCGTGCCGAGGATTTGGGGAGACAGATTGTTCGGTGTGATGGCGTCGCCCGAAAGACCTGCGTGATGGACATACGCAACTACATCGAGGGCAAGGTCGAGGTGCTCAGGCTCGACAAGATTGTTGCCGACCACGACGAGGCCAACATGCTCGGACTTGCCGAGGCCATGACCGCCAACCCGGTCAGGAAACTCGTCTCTGCGATTGACCTTGAAGCCTGGTTGGCGGGTCTGTCCGATGACGATCAAATCTTGTTGTCCATGCGCATGGCCGGGCACAGGCTCAAGCCCATCGCCAAGCGCTTGGGCATCTCGACCTCGGCGGCATGGGCACGGTGCCGTGAGCTGGGGCACGAGCTGGCAGAACGTGCGCACGTTGAAGTGCCAGGAGGGAGCCGGGAACGAAACTGATCGAGTTCGTAGGAGGCGTTTGTGCCTTTGGGATTCAAGCTGGGAAACCTAGCTTGAATTTTAGCCCCAGAATTTTCCTCAGCCGATATACCAACCACCCGGCGTGCGGACGACCGTGGGCATGGCGACCAAAGGGGACCCGGTTCCTGTAGCGAACTGGGCATTGGCCCCTCGTGCGCCATCTTTGCCGAATCTGCAGCAAGCTTCGGCACGAAGCTGGAAACGGAGGATACAGCCAAGGACAGCCCTACGCACCACCGCGCCGGTCCCCGACCCGACTCCACCTGCTCCTCGCCAACGACCTCGAGGCGCGGGATCCAGCGCTCGCGCAGCTCGCCGCAGCCGCGGTCTCTGGACTCCCGCCCGCCGGACCCGAGCTACGCCGAAAACCGCTGACCATCGCTCTGCCGCATCTTCTGCCCTACATGGTCAGCTCGCCTCCACACCCGGCGGGCCCAGAGGGCGTTTATTTCAGTTACGGACCTAGGCTCCATGCGTTACGGCTCAAGTCGATTACGAGTTCCGCGAATGGGCGGTCAAGGGCGTCGTCTACGGAGCTGCTCGTAGAGGATTGGAATCGAGCAGGCCGTGTTCCTGGGCGCGAGTAGGGCGGGGCGCAGGTGGGGCAGCAAGGGGCTCCTCGGCCTTGGCGGGCGCAGGCGCAGCTTCCCTGGGCGGGGGCGCGGGAAGGTCGGCCGGTGGAGGCGCATGGGCGGCCTGGGCGCGCGTCTTTCCTGCTGATCGGCGCACTGGCTCGCGTTCCTCGGGTTGCAGCACCACGGGTATTTCCAGAGTGCCACCCGGCGACAAGGTGAACTCGTGCACGAAAGGCTTGCGCAAAGGCGCCTCCACCACCAGACGGCGCGGCTTCCCGGCTTCCAGATTCGCCAGTTCCACTGTGCTCTGACCGCGGGCGATCTCTCTCCCGTCGAGCACCATGCGATTGTTGGGGCCGTTCTCGACCGTCACGTGCAAGCGCGCGAGCGACGGGGGCACCGGCAGGACCGCTTGGGCAGGCGGAGCCGGCTCGCTCTTGACCGACGGGGTTGGCAGGCTCTTGTGCGCGGGTCCCATGCGCAACGCGAACACGCCACCCGTCACCAGGGCCACCGCGCCTAGGCCCAACACCAGCCAGGACTTGCTCTTCCGTCGGCCTGATCTCCGATACTGGGGCCGCTCTTCCACGGGTGCCAAGGAATGCGCCACCGCAGGCAACGTGGCGGAAAGCAAGGGCGAGCCAGGCACGGACGTGCCCGCGCCGACCTCCGACCAATTGGCCAGCGCCGCCTCCAGCCGTTCGCCAAGTACGCGCGCACTTTGCGGCCGGTCCGCCGGATCCTTGGCCAGGCAGTCGAGGATGATTCGTTCCAGATCGGGCGGCATGGCGCGGTGGCGTGAGGGCGGTGCCGGGGCTTCGGCCACATGCTGATAGACCAGCTCGGTGATGACCGTGCCCTGGAACGGATACTGACCGCTGAAGAGGCGATAGAGGATCACGCCCAGGGCGTAGAGATCCACGCGGGCGTCCACTTTGCGGCCCATGCACTGCTCGGGCGCCATGAACAGGGGCGTGCCCATCAGCGCCCCGGTCTGGGTCAGGTTGGTGCGCGTGGGATCCAGCAGCTTGGCGATGCCGAAGTCGAGCAGCTTGACGTAGGACTCGCCGTGCGGCGGCCGCGCGATCCAGATGTTCTCGGGTTTGAGATCGCGGTGCACAATGCCGACTTGGTGCGAGGCCTCAAGGGCGCCGCAGATCTGGCACAGCAGGCGCCGCAATTCGTCTGGCTGGAGCGACTGCTTGTCGATGGCCTCGACCATGCTTTGGCCTTCGAGAAACTCCATGACGAAGTAGTGGCGGCCGTCGGGCAGCTGGCCAAAGGAGAAGATGTCGATGATGTGGGGGTGCTGGATGCGGTTGGCCGCGCGCGCCTCTTCGACGAAACGGCGGATCAAATCGGAATCTCCCGCGCAGTGGGGGGCTAGCACCTTGATCGCCACCCGCTTGCCTATGGTCGGCTGCTCGCCCGCGTACACTGCACCCATGCCACCCTCGCCCAACTTGCGCAACACCCGGTACTCGCCCACCGGCGTGCCCGGCGCCAACTCCATCGGCATAGGCTGCGACATGCGTACCTGCGGCGCCGGAGCGGTGGCGTCCAGCGCGGCCCCCACGGCCGCCGCAGTCGGCGCCAGCGCGGGCGGAACCGACTCCGTCTCGGCCAGGCCCAAGGCTCCGGAAGCCGCCGCAAGCGGACGGCCACCCTGGTAAGGCCTGGTTTCGTCGGGCATGGCAACGCCGATTATGCTGTTCCGAAGGGCGTGTGTCTATGTTCACCGGATTTAAGTACCCGCGGACCAGTTTCTGGCTGACCAGTTTCTGGCTGCGCGGGTGTGACAACGGCATCGGTGGGGAGCGCGTTTTCTGGTCGCTCGCCATCGCGGCGCAATGTCGCCAGATCGATCTCCTGGGCTTCGTCCAACATGCGGTACAGGCGCTGGCGGCTGATGCCCAGGGACTGCGCCGCGTTTTTCACGTTACCGCGGGCTGCGCGCAGGGCCGCGAGCGTCGCGGCCATGTCGGGAGCGGCCGGGCCAGGCTCAGGCGGAGCCGACGCGGATGCGTTTGACTCCGGGCGGGCAAAACGCGGCGGCAAGTGCGCGGCCAGCAAAGTGGACTCGTGATTGTGGAGCGCCCAAAGCTGGCGAGCCACGCGGTCCAGCTCGCGCAGGTTGAAGGGCCAGTCGTAAAGGCAAAGGGACTCGACCAGGGCCGCATCCACGGCTGGCACCGGCCGGCCC
>Ga0265316_10001526_pt1 | contig 24806 bp, 20 predicted proteins | sample 4522metaG_FD_202092 | JGI IMG/M metagenome (GOLD analysis project Ga0265316, IMG submission 202092) | Rhizosphere microbial communities from Carex aquatilis grown in University of Washington, Seatle, WA, United States - 4-5-22 metaG | ecosystem: Host-associated > Plants > Roots > Rhizosphere >... | reverse complement strand
ACGCTCGCCGGCACGCGAGCCGCTGCCTGCCGCCCCTCTCGGACGGCTCGAGCTGCGGCCAGATGGGGTTTTCGTCGATCGCTGGACCGAACGGCGAATCGAACAAGTCTCGCTCACGGAACCTGCCGCCGCCCGAGCTCGCGCATTCGCCCTCGCCGATCACCCCGCGCTTCAGACGGTGTGGCGCGCGGAACCAATCGCCGGAACGCTTTGGCTCGAGGCGCTCGACGATCGCCCCCTCGACCGTCCACTCGCGCCGGAAGAGGGCGAGCTCTTGATGAAAGCGCTCGATGCCCTGCACGCAGCGGGGGGGGCACACGGACGCGTCGACCGGCAGCACGTCGTCGTCGATTCTGGAGGACGCCTGATCCTGCGCTTTCCCGCGGAGGAGCTACCTGGCGCGTCGCCCGACCGAGACCGGCAAGCGCTGGCCAACCTTTGACACGGCGCTTTGCTCACGAGCGCGCACGGGCGACGACCACGACTGCAACGAGCACGATGCTCGTGCCGAGCAAGCTCGCCCCACCGAAGCGTTCGCCGCCAAACGTCACGCCGAGAAGCACCGCGATGACGGGATTGACGTACGCGTAGCTCATCGCCAGCGCGGGGCGGGTGTGTTTGAGGAGATACGAGAACGCGGAGAAGCCCAGAATCGAACCGAACAGGCATAGGTAGGCGACTGCCACGATGGATCGCGCCGTCGGGGTGCCGCTGAGACGTTCATGCGCCGCAAGACCGACGAGCCACATCAGGCCCCCGCCGGTCAGCATGGGGACAGCGGTTCTCATGATGCCCGGCGGAGCCGGCAGACGGCGGGTCACCATCGACCCGAGCGCCCACCCCATCGGAGCGAGCAAGGCCAAGGCCGCCCCCGTCGGGCTGGCCCGCAGCTCACCGCCGAAGTTGAGGACCGCCACGCCCGCGAGACCCAAGACGACCCCCGCCAGTTCGGCGCGTCCGACGGGCTCACCCAAGAGGCGCGCGAAGACGGTCGCCCAGAGGGGCATGGTCGCGACGAGCACCGAGACAAGGCTCGAGGAGACCGATTGCTCCGACAGGTTGACGAACCCATTGCCGACGACGAAAAAAAGCATCCCCGCGAGGACCGCCGCTCCCCACTCCCGGCCCGTCGGCGCTCGTTCCCCGCGAACCCGCGCGAAGACGAAGAGCACCGCGCCGGCAACGAAGAAGCGCAGCGCGCCGATGAAAAACGGCGGGAAGCTTTCGAGCGCCACTCGAATCCCGAGATACGTGGATCCCCAGACGAGCGAAACGGCCGCGTATGCGAAGAGAACGCCCCCCGAGTGGCCCTCGGCTGGTGCCGGCCGCACCTCCGCGGTCATCGGTCTTCGACTATCGAGTACACGATCTCGCGCGGCTCGCCATCGCGGTCGTACGCAACGCGCAGTTCGCTCGCCACTTGGAGCGATTCGAACGCCGTCTGGGCCTGCTCGGGGCGCTCGATGGGAAAGCCGTTGACGCGCGTGACGACATCCCCGGGTTTCAAGTCGACGCCGGCCCAGAAATCCGCGTCGCGAAGCGCCGCAATGCGAAAGCCTCGAAACTTGCCGTTCACGCGAACCGGATTGTCGTCGAGGTCGACGTGCTGCAAAAAGGCGCCCAACCCGCGGGCGACCGCCGCACGGACGACCGAACGAGCGACCGTATGGGCCGGCAAGCCGGAAGCCGTCGGGGGCGCAACCGCCTCGACTTTCGGCGCCGCCGTGGGAGCGGCGGCCCGCGGCGGCGGAGAACCGCTGCACGCGCCGAGCACCAGGGCGGGGGTGCCCAACGCCAGAAGAACGGAGCGCATGAGGGGCAAGCTATCGTCGCGAAGACGACGAAACGCAAGTTTTCCTCCCCGGTGTTTTCTAACCGAACGTGTGGCTGTAGGCGTTCCATACCCGGGCGTGCACGTCCTCGATTGGGCCGCTTGCGTCGATGATCGCGATGCGATCCTTCGGTAAGTGCTTGGCGAGGTCCTTGTAAAAGAGGGCGAGCTCACGCTGCATTTCGCTCTGCTCGTAGAGCTGGGCTGCGTCGCCTCGCTGCACGCGACGCTCTGCGGCCAATTCCGGCGCCAGATCGAGCACGATCGTGAGGTCGGGCCTTCGTACGTGCCGGTTGAGCAATCGGATCCACTCGACCGCATCCTTGCCCTCGATACCGCTGGTCACGCTCTGGTACGCGAGACTCGACGCGTCGTAGCGATCGGACACGACGACGCCATCCGCCGCGAGGAACGGCCCGATTTCGCTTTCTACGTGGTCCATGCGGTCGGCCGCAAAGAGAAGCGCCATCGTCGCCCACCCGGGCGCACGCCCTCCCGGCGCGACGACCCGCCCGGTGAGCACTTGTCGAACCAGGTTGCCGATCGGACCGTCGCTCGGTTCGCGCGTCGCGCGGACGGCGACGCGCATGCCGCGGAGCCGGTCGGCAAGGCGAGCGACCTGCGTCGTCGTCCCTGACCCGTCGATCCCTTCGAGCACCACGAACCTACCGCCAGCGTGCATGCGTTTCGCTCGCAGTAGCCCAGGTGCCCCAAAGAAGAAACCGTCGTCGACCGAGCCGGCCAATCAAAACCGGCGGGCGACCACCCTAGCCGGCCAGCGGCGGGGGATCTTCTCCGAGCACCAGATTGTCGATGAGCCGGGTCGACCCGACTCGGCACGCGACGGCGAGCAGTGCCCGTGCGCCGACATCGCCGGCAACGGGCGCGAGACTGTCCGGGTCGCGCGCGTCGACGTAGTCGACCGAGGAGGCAGCCCGTTGGATCGGCTCGCGCACGAGCCGCTCGAGTTCTCGCGCGCGGCGCTCACCCGCCTGGAAGCGCCGGGCCGCCTCGTCGAGACCCGCCACGATGCCCAGTGCGCGCGATCGCTCGTCGGGAGACAGGTATGCATTGCGCGAGCTCATCGCCAATCCGTCGCCCTCGCGAACGGTCGGATGCCCCACGACGTCGACCGGAAAGAAAAGGTCACGGACCATGCGCCGCACCACCAGAAGCTGCTGATAGTCTTTGCGACCGAAGACGGCGACGCTGGGCCCTACGATGACCAAGAGCTTCGCGACGACGGTGGCCACCCCTTCGAAGTGGCCGGGTCGGTGCGCCCCTTCCAGCGCCGCGGCGAGCTCGCCGACCCGAACGCGAGTATCGTCGTCGCGCGGGTAGAGCGCCTCGGCATCCGGGGCAAAGACGATGTCCACGCCCGACCGGGCAAGCTTGCCGACGTCGCCATCGAGGTCGCGCGGATAGCGGGCGAAGTCGTCGCCTGGTCCGAATTGAGTCGGGTTGACGAAGATCGAGACCAAAACGAAACTCGCGCGCCGCTTTGCCTCTGCCACGAGGGCGAGGTGACCGGCGTGCAGCGCACCCATCGTCGGTACAATGGCTACGCGCTCGCCGCGCGACCGAGCCGCATCGCCGGCGGCGCGCACCTCGGCTGGATCGGTCAGCACGCGGGGGGCCATGAGACGAGGCGAAAGCTATCGCGGATCGGCGGGTGAGTTGATAGTTTTCGGACCCTGCTCGATAGAGACCATGCCTCGTCCTCGACGAACGCGCATCGCCCCGGTGGGGCTCCGGCTCGTTCTAGCCGGGGCGCTGGCGGCGGCAACCGCGAACGCCGCACCCTCGGACGACGTGCGACGGGCGCGCGTGCTGTTCGAGCAGGCGGAGGCCGACGAGGACGGTGAGCGCTGGTCCGAAGCGCTCGAAAAGCTCCGTGACGTCGCGCGCGTAAAGCTGACGGCGGGGGTTCGATATCACATCGCGCTCTGCGAGGAGCATTTGGGGCGCCTCGTACGCGCTCTAGGCGACTATCGCGAGGCCGAGGACCAAGCCCGCCTCGAAAACGCGCAGGACGTTCTGCGAATCGTCGGCAACCAAGTGGCTGCCCTCGAGCCGCGCATCCCGCACCTGACGGTGCGCGTCGCTCCGCACGTTTCGGAGATCGCCCTCAAGCTCGATGGCGAACCGATGGGGAACCCAGTCGGAGTCCCGATGCAGGTCGACCCAGGCGTGCACTACGTCGTGGCCACGGCGCCCGACCGACCGCCGGCGGCGGCCGCCGTCACGGTTCGAGCCGGCGAATCGAAAGTTCTCGAGCTCGAGCTGGAGGAAGCCCCGCGCGAGCCAGCCCCCCCCGCACCCGTCCCGGTGCAGGCCCCCTCCCCGGCTCCTTTTCCTTCGCGACTCCCGCCATCGCCGCCATCGGCTCCCGCAAGGACGACCCAGACTTCCGAAGGCCCCGCGATCGTCGCAACGGCATTGGCGATCGCCCTCGCGGGCGGCGGCACGGCGGCGTTTCTGATCGCCGGCGCGGAGCACGACACAGCGGTGCGAACGTGCGCGCTCCGCGCCGACCCCGCGCCAAACGCGTGCGACTGGTTGAAGAACCGAGTGCGGGCTTGGGACTTCGCCGCGGCCGGCGGGTGGGGCGGCGCGCTCATCGCGGCGACGACGGGCCTCGTGTTCTGGACGAGACCGGCTGCGGCTCCCGCTGCTCTTGGCGTGGCTCTCGTGATTGCTCCGACCGCCGTCGGCGTGGGAGGGCGGTTCTGAGATGCGACCCGCGATCGTAGCCTTCGCGGTAGGAACGGCGGCCTCCGCCGGCGTCCTCGCCGCGTGCTTCGACTTGTTTCACTCGACGAGCGATGTTCTGAGCGCGTGCGCCTTCGATGCCGGCACTCCCGGATGCTTCGCCCCAGAAGCCGCCGTCGTAACGCCACCGAACCCGAGCCCGACGGACTTCTGCGCGTGGACCCCGGACCAAGCCCGCGCCCATGCCCGGCACGCGTGCGCCTGGCTGGGCGCCTGCGAAACACCAATGGGAGGCAACGCCTTTGGCGCATGCATGGTCCAAGCGCTTCTCGCGTACGACTGCCGGGCGAACCCCAACCATCGCGTCAAAGGCAAAGCTCGCGCAATCTGGGATTGCCTGTGGCGGGCAAACCACTGCAGCGACGTCGAGAGCTGCATCCTTCCCGAGGGCCCCGCCCTATGCGAGCCTTCCACGAGCTATACCGCCTGCGGGGTCGGCAGCGACGCCATGGCCGGCAACGCCGATGTGCGGTTCGCGTGTGCCGACGGCGGTGTCTTGCACCCGGGCGCCTACGGCGAAAATTGCGCGCTTTGGAGCCGGACGTGCGTCTCCAACGGAGCCGAGGCGTTTTGCGGCGGACGGGCGGGGACGGCCTGCGACGAAAAGAAGGCATGTCTCGGGGATCCACGGTCACAGTTGGAATGGTGCGTCGACGGAGGCGACATCGGGATCGACTGCGCCGACAACGGGGGACAGTTTTGCGTCGGCCTTTTTCCGGACGCGGGCCATGATTGGCTGGCCTGCGCGGTCGAGAGCGACGCCGGCTCGTGCACACCCGAGCCATCAGCCTCGTGCGCGAACGGCGTGGCGTTCTCGTGCCCCACGGGCGCGCCCGAAACGATCGACTGCGCGAGCCTCTTGGGCGCCGACGCGGGATGCCAGCCGGGCGCGCTCGCCCCGCCGTTCGACTGGACCAGCCCCTGCGCGGTCGTCCCGCCCGCGTGTACGGAGTCCTGCGCCGGAGCTTCTCTGACCGGGTGCGCGCGCGGCGCCGCGTTCACGCTGGATTGCGCCGCGGAAAACCTCGGCCCCTGCCGTCTCGTGCCGACGGATCTCGGCGCGGGTGTGCACGCCGCATGTGCTCCGCCTTGAGAGACGTCAATCGCCGGCCGGACCATCGACTTTGCCGCTGTCGCCCACGGCCTCGGCCCTGGGAGTCACCGACGGCCCGCTCGCGAGGCGGACGTGAAACTCCAGCACCGCCCGCGCCAAACGAAGGACCTCGCTGCCTTCGACCCCCTTCCGGGACGCGACCCCGTGATCGATCTGGCGAGCCAGCTCGACTACGTCTTCCCACTCGCGTGAACGACCCGTCTCAGGTTCCATCCCGACCCCTTGCCCCGCAGCGCGCGATCGGGCAAGCGCACTCGGGCGGTCTACGCTGCCCTTTGACTACCCTTTCCCGAGCAGAACGCGCAGCCGGTCGATGAGGACGTCGGCGAGTGCGACTTTGGACATCGTGGGCAGAGGCTCGGCGCCTGCAGCCGTCACGAACGTCGCACGGTTGTCCTCTCGACCGAACGACTCGCTCGCTTCGTTGGCAACGACCAGGTCGACGCCTTTCTCGATGAGCTTGCGCCGAGCGGACGCCACGAGAACATCTTGGGCACCGGTTTCCACCGCGAAGCCAACGAGCACCGGTCTCGTGCCCACCCGCGCCGCGCCCATCTCCGCGAGCAAGTCCGGGTTTTTCACGAGCTCCAGCGCGACTCGATCGTCGCCTTTCTTGATCTTGGTGACGCTCGTCTCGATCGGGCGGTAGTCCGCCACCGCCGCGGCCATCACCAGCGCATCGGCGCGGGACATATCGGCGCCGAGGGCGTCGCGCAGGGCCGCGCGCATCTCCATCGCGCCGCGTACGTCGACCCGCCGTGCCCCGTACGGGGTTGGGACGCCGACGACGCCCGCGATCAGCGTAACGGCGGCCCCCCGCGCGGCCGCGCGTTCGGCCACGGCAAAGCCCATTCGGCCGCTCGAGCGATTCCCGATGAAGCGCACCGGATCGATGTCCTCGAGGGTGGGCCCCGCGGTGACGACGATGCGCACGCCCGTGAGGTCGCGCTCGGACAGGGCCGTGGCGATCGCCGAGGCGATCGCGTCCGGCTCGGCCATTCGTCCCATCCCGACGTCGCCCGAGGCCACCTCGCCCCGCACCGGACCGACGAACGTGACGCGATCTTGCGTCGAAAGCTCCGCCACGTTGCGCTGGGTGGCGGGGTGCTCCCACATTCGCGGGTGCATGGCCGGAGCGACGATCAGCGGACCGCGCGTGCAGAGAGCGAGCGCCGTGACCAGGTCATCGGCGCGGCCGTGCGCGAGACGCGCCAAAACGTCGGCCGTTGCCGGAACAATCGCGACCAGGTCCGCGCGTTCGGCGAGTCGGACGTGAACCTCTCCCGGGACCGATTCGTCCCACATATCCATCGTGACCGCCTCGCCAGTCACCCCGGAGAGCGTCACCGGGCCGAGGAATCGTGCCGCCGACTCGGTCATCACCGGGAGAACGACCGCCCCCGCCTTTCCGAGCAGCCGCGCGAGCTCTGCAGCCTTGTAGGCCGCGATGCTTCCCGTAACGCAAAGGGCGACTGTGCGCCCCGAACACGAACCGCCCTGCGGCCGCGAGCCGCGCAGAAGGTCTTTCACAAGAGCGTCAATCTAGCCCACGACCTTGCGAGCGTCGATCGCTCGTGATAGCTGCCCCCGCGCAGATCATGGGTCTTTCCATTGGCATCGTCGGCTTGCCCAACGTCGGCAAGTCGACCCTCTTCAATGCGCTCTCCTCGGCCAAGGCAGAGGCGGCGAACTACCCATTTTGCACGATCGACCCCAACGTGGGGGTCGTTTCCGTCCCGGACCCGCGCCTCCAAGCACTCGATTCGGTCGTCCACGCGGACCGCATCCTTCCGGCCACCATCGACTTCGTCGACATCGCCGGGCTCGTTCGCGGGGCTCACAAAGGTGAGGGCCTCGGCAACCAATTTCTGGCGCACATCCGGGAGGTCGACGCGGTCGTTCAAGTGGCGCGCTGCTTCGATGACGAGAACGTCGTGCACGTCGAAAATCGGGTCGATCCGGTCGCCGACATCGAAACGGTCACGACAGAGCTTTGCCTGAAAGACCTGGACACCGTCACCAAGCGAGGCGACCGGGCGCGCAAAATGGTCAAGTCGGGTTCCGCGCTCGAGAAGCTGGCGGGCGAGATCTGCGATGCGCTCGCCATGCATCTCGATTCGGGAAAACCCGCCCGCTCGTTCCGCGCCCCCGACCATCCCGACGCGCCGGAAGTCTTGCGCGAGATGCACCTACTCACCGCGAAGCCCACGTTCTACGTGGCCAACGTCGACGAGGGCTCGCTGAGCAGGCTCGGGCAGAACGCACACTACGCCGCGCTCGAGCAACTCGCGAAGCGGGAGGGGGCTCGGGTCGTCCCGATTTGCGCCGCCCTCGAGGCCCAGATCGCCGAGCTCGATCCGGCTGACCGTCCGGAGTTCCTTTCGAGCGCGGGTCTATCCGAACCGGGGCTGCATGCCGTGGTGCGAACGGGCTTCGAGCTCCTGGGTCTCATCACGTTCTTCACCGCGGGCAAGACCGAAGTGCGAGCTTGGACGACGACGAGGGGGTCGAAGGCGCCGCAAGCCGCCGGGGTAATTCACACCGACTTCGAGAAGGGCTTCATCAAGGCCGAGGTCATCTGGTGGGAGGACTTCGTGAAGCTCGGCGGCGAAGCAAAAGCGAGGGAAGCCGGAAAGCTCGGGATCGAAGGCAAGGACTACGTCGTCCGCGACGGCGACGTGATGCATTTCCGGTTCAACGTCTGAGAATTGCGTGGGGCGCGGCGGCGTCCATGTTGGCACCGGGGAGGCTCTTCGCTGCCTCGCCGCCGCGCCGGTAATCGAGGGCGCGGAATTCAAGTTCCACCGTGGACACTCGACCCTACTGCGGGAGGTTCCGTATGCCGCACGAACGAACGAAGCTCACGCACGAACGAAGCTCACGCACGCACGAACCAAGCTCACGCGCCCGCGAACGACGCTCCCTCAAGCGAAAAGGAAGCTCACTCACGCGATTGTGGAGCTCACTCCTCCGGGAGAATTCACGCGACACGTGAAGCTCACTCCTTCGTGGGTTAGGTTCGCCCAGGCGAGAACGACTCCCACCCATGCGAAAGCGAGGCTTCCTTCCGGGCTCGTGATGCCGACTTCCCGACGAACGAACAGCCCTCCCGCGTGAGCGGCGCCCCCCCCTGTCCACGGAAGCTCGGCGATCGCAATCCACCGCTCGGGAATTGCACTGCGAGCCGCGCGGATCGGAAGCAGCCCCTCGCCACCGACGCGTCGACCAGACCTTTCATTGGAACGAGGCCCGCTCCGTCAATCGCGACGCGCCCGAGCCTCCCGCAAGTTCCAAAGTTAACCCGCCAAACCGCGTTTTCTCCCGCCAAACCGCGTTTTCTCCCACCAAACCGCGTTTTCTCCCACCAAACCGCGTCGCATAGAAGCCCGCTGATTTTCGCCGAGACCGAGCGAGGCCGGCGGCGAGCGCGCGGAGCCTACTCCTGTAGGCGAGCACGCTAGACGCCGGGATCGCGAAGGTATCGGCGAAAAGCAGCGGGCTTCTACCGGACTAAGTCGTTTAGGTCGGATGCGAGCGCGTAGTGCCAAACGAAAATGTAGAGAAGGATGTTCTGGGGTGGCTGCCGCGCCCCGACCAGCTGCTTGCCCTTGGCAACCTCCTGCGGCACGACGACCCACATGAAGTAGAGCTGGTAGATGGGAACGATGAGCGGCCACCACGCGAGTTCCCCGCTCCGCGTGACCGACTTCAGCTCGCTCACCATCTGAACAGCCAGCAGCAGGTACCAAACGCCGCCTCCGAGCGCGAAGAGCGACGCCAGCGAACCGAGCGCGGGGCTGATGACGAAGGCCAGAAGGACGCTGAGGAAAACACCTCCGAAGACGACGGCGGCCGGGAGAAGCAACGTCAGAAGGGCGTTGCGCCGCGTGGGCGCGACCTGTTTTGCCTCGAGAGACTTCAAGGTCCCGACCATTGGACCGGCGGCCTGGTAAGGCCCGGACAAGGCGTTTTGGGGTCCGCCGTAGGAGGGTGCTCCCGGCGGTGGCGGCACCGCGAACGGCACGAAGCCCGGCGGGGGCTGCGGCGCGCCGGGCGGCGGTGCTCCGAAGGGATAGGTTGGGTTCCCCGCTGCCGGGCCGCCGGGCGGAGGCGGCACCCCCATGGGCAGTCCTGGCGGCAGGCCCTGGGGAGGCGCAGCGCCCGCTCCGGCCGCCTGCTGGTGTGCCGCAAACGCACCCATGATTCCGGCGTCCGCGGCCAACGTTCCGCCCAGTGGATTGACGCCCGGTTGCGGGACGGGGGGGGAAAACGCCGACGCGGCCTCGCCCATCGGCGCGCCGGGCGACGGCGGCAGGCCGAACGGAGGTGGGGGCGGGGCCGGCGCGTTGCCGGGTGGGGGCGGGAACGGAAGGCCGCCCGCCATGGGCGCGACGCCGACCATCGTGCCTTTGAGCCGGCTCGGCACGGAGCCTGCCCCGGGGGGCGGCGCCGCCCCGGGTGCTCCTGGACGGCCCGGCGGCGGGACAAGCGGACCCCCAAGAGGTGCCCCGGGCTGATTCACCATGAGCATCGTCCCCTTGAACTTGGGCGCCGCCGCGCTCTTGAGGTGAAAGCTGCACTTGGAGCACGTCTGAGCCGCGTCGGGATTTTGCGTGCCACAATTCGGACAGAACACGAATGGACCTCCGTCGGGCGGGCGGCAAAAGGGCACCGGCTGGCGCGGCCACTGCCGCCACCTCGGGTGCGCCAACGAGAAAGAAGCGCTCATCCATCATAGCGGTTGCCGATCCGAGTGCTCAAGCGAATTGTCAGCGGCGGTCCGGCCGAGATCGGCGGACCACCTGGTACGTCCGGCGCGGCTTGACACCCGTGCTCGCTCGCCACTAGTTTCGCGCCGCTTTCTGCCGCGTGCGCTCGGCGCCTTTCGCGCGGCGGGGCGCTGGTCTGCCCCTCGTCCCATCCTCCTCCGAGCGCGACCGTCCTCCCCGGATCACAAGGACCGCCCAGCGATGCCCTTCGCTTTGACACCAGAACGCGAGCGCAAGCTTCAGGAGCTCCTCGAACGATATCCGACAAAAATGGCGGCGACGCTGCCTCTTTTGCACCTTTGCCAGGAGCAAGCCGGATACATCTCCGAGGAAACGATGGAGTACGTCGCCAAGCGGCTCGATGTGTCTCCAGCCCACGTCAAGGGCGTCGTTACGTTCTACACCCTCTTCAATCAGCACCCGGTCGGCAAGCACCAGGTCTGGGTGTGCCGCACGCTGCCCTGCGCGCTGCGGGGCGCCTACGACGTCATCGAGCATTGCGAGAAGCGGCTCGGCATCAAGTGCGGCGAAACGACGCCCGACGGAAAGGTGACGCTGCGGTCGGCCGAATGCCTCGCGAGCTGCGCGACCGCGCCCATGATGCAGGTCGACAAGGAGTACTACGAGAACCTCACCCAGGCCCGCCTCGACCAGATCTTGACCAAGCTCTTGGCCTAAGCCGCCGGGCCTGCGCTGCACACGCGAACCCACTCGCCGGAACCCAACCATGCTCAAGCGGACCGACTACCTGACCCGCGTGTACGGCAAGCCCGAAGGCTGGTCGCTGGCGACCTACGAGCGCGAGGTGGCGGGCTACCAAGTCGCGAAGCGCGTGCTCACGACGATGACCCGCGAGCAGGTGGTCGACGAGGCCAAGAAGGCCAACATTCGCGGCCGTGGGGGCGCCGGTTTTCCGATGGGCGTCAAGTGGAGCTTCATGCCGAAGGCGACGCCTGGAGCGACCGCCAAGCCGCACTACCTCGTCGTCAACGCCGACGAGAGCGAGCCGGGCACGCACAAGGATCGCACGCTGATGGAGCTCAATCCGCACGCGTGCATCGAAGGGGCCATCGTCGCCTGCTTCGGAATCGGCGCGCACGTCGCGTACATTTACGTGCGCGGTGAGCTCGACCTGTCGATGGCCCGCTTGGAAGGTGCCATCCGGGAGGCGCGCGCGAAGGGATACCTAGGCAAGTCGCCCTTCGGCACGGACTATCCGGTGGAGATTTACGTGCACTCGGGCGCAGGTGCGTACATCTGCGGCGAGGAGACCTCGATGCTCAATTCGATCGAGGGTCGCCGCGGCGAGCCGCGCAACAAGCCGCCGTTCCCGGCGAACGCGGGCGTCTTCGGGTGCCCGACGACGGTCAACAACCTCGAGTCGATCGCCAGCGTGCCGGCGGCCTTCGCCATGGGGGGCGAGGCGTTCAGCAAGCTATCGGCGCTCCACCACATCAACGACGGGGGGGTGCGCCTCTACGGCCTCAACGGCCACGTGAAGAAGCCGGGCGTCGTCGAGCTCGCGGTCGGGCCTACGCTGAACGAGCTCATTTTCGACGTGGGCGGCGGCGTTCTCGGCGGTCGCGGGGTGCTCGCCGCAATCCCCGGCGGTTCCTCGACGCCCGTGCTCCGCCCGCAGGAGAAGGTGAACGCCCCGGATCCCAAGTCGCCGCTGCACGCGTGGAACGGCAAGAGCGTGTTCGATCTTCCGCTGGGCGTCGACACGATGCGCGGAGTCGGGACGATGCTCGGCACGTGCTGCGTGACGGTCATTGCCGAGGGCACCGACCCGGTCTGGTGCATGCAGAACCTGATGCAATTCTACCGCCACGAATCGTGCGGGCAGTGCACGCCGTGCCGCGAGGGCAGCGGCTGGCTCGAGCGCGTTTGCGCCAAGATTCTGGACGGCAAGGCATCGATGCAGGAGCTCGACGGTCTCAACGAGATCGCCAACGGCATCATGGGCAACACCATCTGCGCGTTCGGCGAGGGAACCGCGATGCCGGCGCTCGCCTTCCTGCAGAAGTTCCGCCCCGAGTTCGAGGCGTACGTACGCGGCGAGCGCACGCGCGCCGACGCGAAGCTCAACGCGGAGCCTTGGAGGTGACATGAATCCGCTCGAGCTGGGCTACTTCTACGGGTGCGCCGGCCTCGCGGTCGCGGGCGCCCTTTCGGTCGTCATTGCCAAGAACCCGATCCGGGGGGCCATGGGGCTGCTCCTCCTCATTCTCAGTGTCGCGGGCCTGTTTCTCGAGCTCCACGCGCAGTTTCTCGCGGCGATCCAGCTCATCGTCTACGCGGGCGCGATCGTCGTGCTGTTTCTCTTCGTCATCATGCTCCTCGGCCCAAGCGCCTCGACGCCCAACGACCATCGCGGATGGCTGGTGCGAGCGGCCAGCGGGACGCTCTTCGCGGTTGCGGGGTTCGCCACGCTCGCCGCCGTTGTGCGCGCCGCGACGGTTTCCCACCGGACGATGCCGATGCCCGTTCCCGACGCGGGCTTCGGAGGGATCGACACGTTCGGGACCGTGCTTTTCTCCGACGCGATCGTCCCCTTCGAGCTTTCGAGCGCTCTCTTGATGGTCGCCGTCGTCGGGGCCATCGCCGTCGCGCGCGGCCGTCAAGGCGTCCACTCGATGTCGCGTGGCGAGCAAGAGATCGCCGATCGAACGACGCCTTCGCCCCTCCTGCCCGCCGATCACTCCGGGGTCTTCAGCCACGAAATCGAGGGCGCCGCTTCGAAGGAGAAATCGGCATGATCGGCGTCGAGCATTTCGTGGTTCTGAGCGCGGTTCTCTTCATCATCGGAAGCGTCGGCTTCCTCGTGCGGCGCAACGTGCTGGTGACCCTGATGAGCATCGAAGTGATGCTCAACTCGGTCAACATCGCCCTCGTCGCCTTCAACCGCTCGCGCATGGCGCCTGGCGCGTTGCAAACCTACGCCGGGCAGAGCCACACGGGACAGGTGTTCGCGTTTTTCATCATCGCGGCCGAAGCGGCGGAGGTGGCCGTGGGACTCGCGATCGTGCTCGCGCTCTATCGCCTGAGGCAGACGGTCCGCTCGGACGAAGCCGACCTCCTGAGGAACTGAGGAACACCACACGCCATGCTCTCGCTCTTCCCCCCCAGCGACTACGCGCTCATCGCGGTCATCCTCGGGATGCCGCTCCTCGGCGCATTCGTGAACGGCGTCTGGGGCAGGCGGCTCGGCAACCAAGCCGTGCGGGCGATGGCGCTCAGCGCCGTGGGGGTCAGCTTCCTCGCCGCTCTCTTCGCCTTCGTCGACCTGGCGCACCTCGTCGGCGACGAGAAGGAGGCGCACGGCAAGCTCGTGTGGAACGCGTGGGAGTGGATGCACACCACCGGCGGACACGAGGGCGCGAGCGTCCCCATCGAAGTGAAGTTCAGCATCGACCAGCTGAGCGGGGTGATGATGCTCATCGTCACCGGCGTCGGCTTTCTCATTCACCTGTACGCGACTTCGTACATGGAGAATGACGACGGGTTCGCGCGCTTCTTCTCGTACTTGAACCTCTTCATCTTCTCGATGCTCGTCCTCATCCTCGGGGACAACCTGCCGCTGCTCTTCGTCGGCTGGGAAGGCGTGGGGCTCTGCTCCTACCTCCTCATCGGCTTCTGGTACGAGAACGCGGCGAACGGCGCCGCAGGCAAGAAAGCGTTCATCGCGAATCGCGTGGGCGACTTCGGTCTTCTGTGCGCGATGTTCCTGCTCGTTCACTATACGGGGGCCCTCGACTGGAACGGGATCGCCAACGGCGCCGCCAGCCTGGTTCACCCCGGCGAGCAATGGCGTGTGCACGTGTGGCCGCCAGGCGGCGAGCAGTACACGGGGGTTCTCCACTTCTTGCAGCCGGCGCGCCCCTTCACGATCAGCGCCGCGACCGCGATCGGGCTCTTGCTCCTCCTCGGTTGCACCGGCAAGAGCGCGCAGATTCCGCTGTACGTCTGGCTTCCGGACGCGATGGCGGGCCCGACTCCGGTCTCCGCCCTCATTCACGCCGCTACGATGGTCACAGCGGGCATCTACCTCATTTGCCGGCTGTCGTTCGTCTTCGTCTTGTCGCCGTTCACGATGATGATGACTGCGGTCATCGGTGTCTCGACGGCCCTTCTGGCGGCGTCGATCGCGCTCGTGCAGAACGACATCAAGAAAGTGCTCGCGTATTCGACCATCAGCCAGCTCGGCTTCATGTTCTTGGGGGTCGGCGTCGGGGCCTTCACCGCAGGGTTCTTCCACGTGTTCACGCATGCCTTCTTCAAGGCGTGCCTCTTTCTTTGCGCCGGATCGGTCATCCACGCGATGCACGGCCGCATCCACGACGACGACACGGCGCAGGACATCCGTCACATGGGTGGCCTCCGCAAGTGGCTCCCGCTGACCCACGCGACGTTCGCGGTGGCAACGGCCGCCATCATCGGCGTTCCGCTGACCAGCGGCTTCTTCTCGAAAGACGAAATCCTCTTTCGCGCGTTCGTCAACCACACGGTAAACCCGATGGCAGGCAGCGCGATGCTCCGGAGGTTTCGTCTCTACGAGCCTCCGATGTGGCTCGGCCCGGTGCTCTACGGGGCGGCGGTCTTGGCGGCCACGCTGACGGCCTTCTACATGTGCAGGCTTTATTTCGTGACCTTCTGGGGAGACTTTCGCGGTTGGAAAGTCGGCCGGCCCTCGCTGCTGGCGACCCACGAGACCGCGGCGGACGGCCACGAGCACGACGATCTGACCCAGCCGGGGTACCCGCCGCACGAGTCGGCCTGGCAAATGACGGTGCCGCTCATCATCCTCGCGGCTTTCTCCGCGTTTGCGGGATTTCTCAATCCCGGTTTTCACCTGATGAAAGAGCCTCCGATGGAGCACTGGCTCGGCCCGGTGTTCGACGCGGCGACCGACGGGGCGATCAAGGTGAAATCGGGCGCCGAGCACATGGAGTGGACGCTCGCCCTCGGCGGGATCTCCGCCTTCGCGTTCGGGACCGCGCTCGCCTGGTGGATGTACATCCAGAAGAAGGGAGAGCCCGCGCGACGCGCGGCCGAGGCCGCGCCGGCGCTCTACCAGTTCTTGCTCGACAAGTGGCGCATCGACGAGCTGTACGAGGAAACCGTGATCGGCGCGATGAGCTCACTCGCCGAGACCAGTGCTCTCTTCGACCGTTGGGTCGTCGACGGAATCGTGGCGCGCCTGACGTCGCTGCTCGTCGCCGCGGCCGGGACGGTGCTCCGTGCGTTCCAGACCGGAGTCGTTCACGTGTACGCCGGCCTGATGGTGGTCGGGCTGGCGGCGGCCGGATGGTTCTTCACGGTTCCCCACCCGAACGCAACGGTGACCGACGCCGGAAACAGCGATTACCTCCTCACCGCCGCTCCCGGCGTGGGCTACGCCTATCGGTGGGACGCCGACGGCGACGGAAAGCCGGAGAAGCCCGATTTCGCGGGAGACCCGACCTTGAAGGTGCACGTCGAGCCCGGAAAGAGCACGACGGTCAACCTCGAAGTGAGAAACTCGTTCGGGTTCACGAGAACGAAGAGCATCCGCGTCGCGCGGCCAAACGAGCCGATGTCGTCGCTTTGACGGCCTGTCCCGGCTTTACCCGGGGCCGGGAATACAGACTCGAGGATCAACGATGGGCACTGCCGATACGGTCAATGCAAAGCACGACGGGCGCACCTCTTTGGGCGTTCCGCAGTTCGCCGGCATGGCCCTCGTCGCGTTGGCCGCCGCCATCGGCGCGTTCTATCTGGGGCGCGCGGTCCCGGTCATCGCGGCGGTGGTCGTCGCGGGACTGATGCCCAAAGACCGAGGGTGGAACGTTCGTGGTGCCGTCGCCGCAATTGCGGGCCTGTTGGCCCTCTTCACGGTGCGCATGTGGCCGGGCGCCGCCACGGCCCAACCGGTCGTCGCCGAGCCGGGCCATCTCCTCAGTTGGATCGTTTGGCTTCCGTTCGCGGGGGCCGTCGCGATTCTCTTCATGCCCCGCCAGGCACACGGCGCGCTTCGCGCGACCACTCTGATCCTGATGGTCGCCACGCTCTTGGCGGCCCTTCCGCTTCTCCGTGTTCCGATGGGCGCCGCCTACCACTTCCACGAAGACGTCGCGTGGGTCCCGCAATTCGGCATCCACTATCACATCGCCATCGACGGCATCTCACTCTGGCTCGTCCTTCTCACGTTGCTCATTACGCCCATCGCCGCGTTCGCGTCGTTCGGATCCATCCAAACGAGGATCAAGGACTGGTGCTTCGCGCTCCTCCTTCTCGAGGCCGCGATGCTCGGCGCCTTCGTCGCGCTCGACCTTTTTCTATTTTACGTATTCTGGGAGCTCATGCTCATTCCCATGTACGTCATGATCGGCGTCTGGGGCGGCGCCAACCGGATCCGCAGCGCGGTTAAATTCTTTCTCTACACGATGTTCGGCTCGGTATTGATGCTCGGCGCCATCCTCTACCTGGCGTACCAGTATTCGAGGGTCACCGGGGGACAGCCCAGCTTCGACTACTTCGAATTGCAGCGGATGGTGATTCCCCGACACGTACAATTCTGGCTCTGGGCCGCGTTTACCCTCGCGTTCATCATCAAAGTGCCCATGTTTCCGCTCCACACGTGGCTGCCCGACGCGCACACCGAAGCGCCGACGGCGGGTTCCGTGATCCTCGCCGCGATCCTCCTCAAGATGGGGACGTACGGGTACCTCCGCTTTTCGATGGGCCTCTTTCCGGAGGCGAGCGTCGAGCTCGCGCCGAAGCTGGCGGGTGTCGCCGTGATCGGCGGCATAATCTACGGCGCCCTCTGCGCGTGGAAGCAGGAAGACGTCAAGCGCCTCATCGCCTATTCGTCGGTCGCCCACCTCGGTTACGTCATGCTCGGCCTCTTCGCGATGACCCCGGCTTCACTCGAAGGGGGCGTCCTTCAGATGGTCAACCACGGCGTTTCGACCGGGATGCTCTTCCTCCTGTTCGGGGTCATCTACGATCGCCGGCACACCCGTCATATCGAGGATTTCGGCGGTCTGGCGAAGCCGATGCCCATCTACGCGGCGCTCTTCGTCGTGGCAACGCTCGCCAGCGTGGGCCTTCCGGGCACGAACGGATTCATCGGTGAGTTCATGGTGATCACCGGAACGTTCGCGTCGCGCACGCTCGGACACTTCGCTGGAGTGCAGGCGGCCGGCGCCGCCGCAGGCGTCATCCTCGGGGCCATATACATGCTGATGGTCGTGCAGAAGATGTTCTTCGGCCCGATCAAGCACGAAGAGAACAGGCACCTTTCCGACGTCACCGATCGGGAAATGGTGAGTTTGGCGCCGCTCGCCATCTTGGTATTCGTGATTGGACTTTTCCCGAACATATTTCTCACGCAAATCAAAGGTGCGGCCGAGCGCGTCCAGCGCGACGTCGAGTCGCGAATCGAGTCGAACCCTCCACCCAAGTTCTACGAGGGGCCTATCAAGCTGACGCCGCGGCGACCCGAAGCGCCGCCCGTTGCGGCCCCAGCGAACCAGTGAGCTAGAGGCCCCATGTCCATCGCTCTCGCTCTTTCCCCGCTCGTCATCGTCGGCGTAGCGACGTTGCTCCTGATGCTTGCCGAGGCGCTCTTTCCAAGGAAGGGGGGCCTCGCGCTCGGTGCGGCGGCAATCCTGCTCACCGCGGCATCGTTCGCGGGGGCGCTGTGGATGGCCGGACCCGACAGTGTGGGCGATGTGTCGTCGGTCGCTCCATGGCTGATTCTCGATCGTCTGACGCTCTTCTTCGACATGGTGCTCTGCCTCGGCGCCGCGATCGCCGCGCTGCTCGCGGGCGGCTACCTACCGGAGCACCACATCGAGCGAGGCGAGTTCTATTCGCTCCTGCTCTTCGCCACGTTCGGCGCGATGATGCTGGCCGCGTCGGGGGACGCGCTGACGCTCTTTCTCGGGCTCGAGACGATGAGCATCGGCGCCTACGCGATGACGGCGTTTCGGCGCGCGAGCCCGCGGTCCGCGGAGGGAGCGCTCAAGTACTTTCTTCTCGGCTCGTTCGCCGCCGCCATCCTGCTTTACGGGTTTGCGCTCCTCTACGGTGCGACCGGGCACACGGACCTCGCCGGGATCGGCGCCGCGGCCCACTCGGGGGCAGCTCGCAATCCGCTTCTCGTCGTCGGGACCCTGCTCGTGCTCGTGGGGGTCCTCTTCAAAGTGAGCGCCGTGCCGTTTCATGCGTGGGCCCCGGACGCGTACGAAGGCGCGCCGACCCCGGCGACTACCTTCATGGCGGTGGCGGTCAAGGCTGGAGCGTTCGCGATGCTCCTGCGCGTGCTGACACTGTCGCTGGGCGACGAAGCGTGGACTTCGTGGGGCAGCGGGTGGCCCCCCTTGATGGCCGGGCTCGCCGCGCTGACGATGACCGTCGCCAACCTCGTCGCGGGCAGGCAGGAGTCCGTCAAGCGGATGCTCGCCTACTCCAGCATTGCGCACGCGGGATATTTGCTCGTCGGCGTCACGGCATTGGCCCGGAGCCCCAGCCAGGCCGGCGCAAGCGTTCTTTACTATCTGCTCGCCTATACGGTTTCGACGGCGGGAGCCTTCGGCACACTGATTCTTTGTGGAAGCCGCGGTCGTGAGGCGGTGAGCTACGAAGACCTTTCGGGGCTCGGAAAGCGCCATCCCGCGACGGCCCTCGCCTTTTCGCTCTTTCTCCTTTCGCTCGCCGGAATCCCGCCCACCGCCGGCTTCTTCGGCAAGTGGTTCATTTTCAAGGCGGCGATCGAAGGCGGGTTTTACTGGCTCGCGATCATCGCTTTGCTGAACAGCGTCATCGCCGCTTACTACTATCTGCGCGTGCTCGTTTACATGTACATGCGCGAGCCGGCGGCCGGTGCGGCGGTCGCCCTTCCGATGCGCTCCGGATACGTCGCTGCGGCGCTCATCGTGAGCGCCGTTCTCGTCCTCGTGCTCGGCGTTACGCCCGGCCGGTACCTCCACATGGCGGTGACCGCCGCGTCTTTCGGCACGGGCTGACGGGACTCCACGCAGATGGGCTGGTGGCATCCGGCGCTCGCAACCATTTGTGTCTGCGTCGCCGGTTGTCGATCCCACGCGACTCCGGCGCCTGCCGCCGAGCCCGAGCCCGAGCGCGAGGCGGGCGCCGCGCCGGCCCCGGCGGGTCCGCCCAACGCGGTCGGGCTGCCGAGCTCCGTCGTCGCCGCGGTGGTCAATCCGATGAACCTCAAGCCGTATTCCGGTCCGACCGGCAGCATCGCGGGGACGGTGCTCGTTCGCGGACCGGAAGCGCCCCCAGTACCCAACCTGGAGGTCCAGGCGTGTCCGGGAGCCCTCGATACGTACGGCAAGCTCTTTCGCGCCGGGCCCCTCCGATCCGACGGCGCGCGACCGCTGGCCGACGCCCTCGTCCTCGTAACTGGCTACGGCGGCTACGTACCGGAGAAGAACGAAGTCCAGCGGGTCGTGATCGGCACGAACTGTGGATACCCGTCGCGCTCGATCGCGCTCACCTTCGGACAGCGCCTCGACATCGCGAACGACTCGACGCTCCCGTTCGCGCCGTATCTCGAAGGAGCCCCGGGGCTGACGGTCATGATCGCGCCGCCGCAGCAGCGCGGCGAGCCCGTGAAGATCTTCCCGGTCCGGGCCGACTTTTTCCCGCTGCGCGACCAGCTTCAGAAGTTCGTCCACGTGGACGTCTACGTACTCCGCCAGCCGCTTCACGCCGTGACCGACCTCCAGGGCCACTTTCGAATCGACGGCGTGCCGGCCGGGAGGGTCAGGGTCAGCGCACGGCTCGGGGGACTGCTGGGTGAAGTGGACGAGGACGTGAACGTGCGAGCCGACGCTCCGCAGACTGTCGAGCTTTCGCTGAAATACGCCCCGGCGGGCGCGGCTAGTCCGCTCCGGCCCGCGACGGCGCGCCCATCGCCCTGAGCGCCTCGCGCGCTCGCCGCGCGGTTTCCTGGTCTCCCGACTTCTTCGCGAGCCCGAGCGCGGCCACGGCCAGGAAGGGATCGGCCCCATCTCGGGAGAGCATCGCTTTTGGCTCGTCGGGCGCGACCGACCCGCCCGTCGCCAGCAGAATCAGTGCCGATGCCGCCGCAACGACCGAGTCAGTCGAGCCTCGCAGACGTGCCGCCAGCACACGCGCGCGCGCCGACGCCGGGCGAGCGATCGCCAGGGCGAGGTACTCGTGGCGCGCGTCCAGCACGCGCTGGCCCTCTGCCGTCAGCGCGTCGGCGAGCGCCTCGCCTCGGAGCGCCGCGAGCTCGACCTCGCCTTCCGGCGGCAGCGCTTCCGCCGGGAAGGAGCCGCGCCAGGCGAGCAAGACGGCGGGACGGATCACTCGGTCGTCCCCGCCCACGATCGGCCGGTGCGGAACTTTGGAAAGAACGGCTCGCTACTGTTGTGGCGAGGTCGTGTGGGCAAAGGCCAATGCGAACGCGACAAGCGCCGCCGCCGACGCCTCGCCATCCGCCGGCGACACGTGCGAAACTGCGATGAGCAGGTCTCCCCCGCCGCTGGCCGCTGCCACGAGCCGGGCTCCCGTTGCAGCGGGGTCGGCGCTCGCGGCCTCGGATGCAATCGCGTGGGCCATCGAACGATCGCCCGCCAGAAATGCCCGACCCGCAGCCTCGTCGAGCGGCAGCCGGACACGCGTCGCGCGCTGGCTCACGGCGCTCGGGTCGCCGCGCGCGATGGCCTCGTCGAGTGCCAGCCTGGCAGCGAGCGGATGACTCCCCGATAGCGGTCGTTCGTCGTCCTGAGCGGCGGCGGCCGCGACTTGCCGGGCTTCCCACGCCTCCCCTGCCCCGGCCAGCTCCTCCGCCGCGCCGGCAATCTCGTCGCGCCGGGCGGGTGCGACCCGCGCGAGCTCGACGAGCGCTCGCGACCACAGGCCCAGATCGCCGGCTGCCTTCGCCCAGGTAGCAAGCGCGTCCCAGGCCGTCGCCGGATCGCTCGCCGTGAGGGTCAGGGCCATGAGCGATTGCCGCGTCGTCGCGTCGGCGGGCGCCGTTCGCGCGAGGAGGACATTCGCCCCGTCGGCGGTGGGATCCGTCCGTGACGCGCGCTCGGCCGCCGCTCGCGCACCGGCGGCGTCGCCGCGAGCAAGAGCGCACCGCGCCTTCGCGCCCCACGCGCGGGCGTAGGTCGGGTCGAGCGCCAGGGCACGCGCGAAGTCCCGATCGGCGTGCTCGTCCCGGGCATTCGAACGACATCGCACGTCTCCCATGCGCGTCCAGACCTCCGCGGAGGTCGGATCGAGCCGGGCGGCTTCGTCGAACGCATCGAGGGCCCCCTTCGGGTCGCCTTGGGCGCTGGCGATCGTGCCCCGTAGAAAAGCGGCGTACGCCTGCGGCGCGATGTACCGCCCGTCCACGACATGCCCATCGTAAGCTCGCTCGATCCGCGACTCGTGGGCGCACGCAGACAGGATCGCAACGAGACTTCCGAGAAAGAGCGCGCGGTTCGTCGTCACGGGACAGCGGCTTCCTATTACGCACCCATCGGGAGGCCAACACCGGCTTCTCGCCCGGCGCCGCGGAGTTCGGACCGGACTTCGTCGCGCACCACGCGCCCGCCCTCGAGGATGACAATCCGGTCGGCGGCGTCGAGCAGCTCGGGCGTGTGGGCGGCAAGGACGACTGTCTTGGTCGTCGCCAGCTCGCGCACCAGGCTAGCGACGAGGTGGATGCCCGCGCGATCGAGGTTCGCGTCGGGCTCGTCGAGAACGTAAAGCGACGCGTCGCGGCAGAGCACCCGGGCGAGAGCGACCCGTTGACGCTGGCCGACTGAGAGCGTTTCGACGGAAGAATCGAGCGAGGCGCCATGGAGCCCAACCCGCTCGAGCACGCCCTTCATCCTTTCTTCCGAAGCATCGGGCGCGAGAAACCGGATTGCCCGGCGCACGTCGGCCCGCGGCGGGAAGTAGGGCCGCTGCGGCAAGAATGCGATTCGGCCGCGCCAATCCTCGACGTCGATGTCTTGGAGTCGCACCCCACCCACGCGCACGGCGCCCGCGAGGGGCGACGCCAGCGCCAGAAGGAGCCTGAGGCACGTACTCTTGCCTGACCCGTTTCCTCCACCCAAGGCCAGCGCCCCACCGCTCCAGCCGAACGTCACTTCTTGGAGCGCGTTCGGAGCGTCCGACACTTCGTACCGAAACGACACGCGGTCGAACGCGACGGTCGTCGGCAGCAGCGGAGCGGCGCGCGCGTTCGACACCGCGGGGATTTGCTCTTGCAGCACTCGCGCGACCAAGCGAACCCACGGCTCCGAGCGGGTGAGGGCATGCATTCCCTGCGCCACCCCGGCAAAAGCCGGCGTGACGCTCGCAAAGAGGGCCACGTCGACGAGGCTCCCGGGCAGCCAACCGCGCCAGCTGGAGCCCGCGGCCACGACGAAGCCGACCCCGCCCGCCATCGCGAGCAAGGGCAGTCGGCCGGACAAGGCCGTTGCGGTGGCCACATTCACACCGGCCGCGCCCCAAGCGCGAGTGCGCGCCTGCGATTCGTTCACGAAGCGGCCGCGGAGCCCACTGGCCACGAGTTCGAGTCTGCCGTCGAGCGCGTCGACGAATGCCTCCAGCACTCGCCCTTGCGAGATCCACGCCCGGGAAAGCGCACGGTGCACGCGGTCACGCGACCAGAAGAGAGCGAGGGCGGAAACGAGCATCAGCGCAATCGCGGCGACCACCAGTCGCGGCGGCTCCTCGGAGAGAACGACGATAGAAAGGAGAGCGCACGCAACGAGGTCGGCCACGAGATTCGGGAGCTCTTGAGAGACCGCGATCGCGGCATGATAGACGCCCTGCCCGAGCTCGACCGAGGCATCCTGATCCGGCAGGACGCTCTCGCGCAGCACGTGGCCGCCGAGGAGGGCACGAATGACGCGGTCGAAGAGATCCGCCTCGGTGCGCGCCCAAGCGGCGCGCTGCGTGAACGTGCGAAGCAGGAACGCGGCGGCGAGGGTGACGGCGACCGCGATCTTGTCGCGAAGCGACTGCTGGAAGAACAGCCATGCCACCAACGGCGCAAGCAGGCGTTCGACGAGCCCTACGAAAGCAACGAGCGCGCCCCGCCTGACCGCCCCCCGGCTCGAGAGGACCACGAACGCACGGTGCACCTCGCGAAGCGCCATGGCAGCTCGTGAAGCGTAGTCGTTCGATTCCACGAAATGAAATGGAGCCGAAATCGAGTGCCCGTCGCCCTACGACGGGTTAGCGTCAGGCGTGGCCAGAGTCCTTTTCGCGCACGGTCACCTGCTATGCCGCGACGCCAAGCAGTTCGCGATCGGCAAGCCGTACCCGCCTCTTGCGACCCTCTTCGCCGCGGCGCAGGCTCGCAAGCTCGGCCACGAGGTCGCCCTGTTCGACCCGATGCTCGACGCCGATACCTCGGGGTTCGCCGCGGCGATCGAGCGCGAGCGTCCGGACGTCGTGGTTCTCTACGACGACTCGTTCAACTGGTTTACAAAAATGTGCTTGTCCAAAATGCGGACAGCCGCCTTTGGGATGATTGGCCACGCGAAGGCGCGAGGCCTGCCGGTCATCGTGTCCGGACACGACGCTGCGGAAGAGCCGGAGGCGTACCTCCGGTCGGGTGCGGCGTTCGTCATCCTCGGGGAGGGCGAGGTAACGCTCGGCGAACTGCTCGGCGCGTTCGACCGCACCGGAGGCGACCTCGGGCCCCTGCGCGATGGGCCCGCCTTGCAGATTCCCGGTCTCGCTCTCCAACATCACGGCATGACGCGCCGCACCGCTTCCCGGAAGCTCCTCCAAGACCTGGACGCGCTTCCGCTTCCGGCGTGGGATCTGGTGGACATGGAGCGCTACCGGTCCTTTTGGCGGCAGCGCCACGGGTACTTTTCGCTGAACGTCGTAACTACGCGCGGGTGCCCTTATCTGTGCAATTGGTGCGCAAAACCCGTCTACGGCGGCACGTACCACAGCCGCTCGCCGGCCCACGTCGTCGCAGAGCTGCGGCACTTGCGCGATCGCTACGCGCCGGACCATTTGTGGTTCTGCGACGACATATTGGGGCTGAAGTCGCGCTGGCTCGTGGCTTGGTCGAACGCGGTGGCAGAGGCCGGAGTTCGCACGCCGTTTCTCTGCCAAACGCGCGCCGACCTCATGACCGAAGAGAATGTTCAAGGCCTCCGGCGGGCCGGTGCAAGCGAAGTCTGGTTGGGGGCAGAGTCCGGCTCGCAGCGAATCCTCGACGCGATGGAAAAGGGAATTTCGGTCGACCAAACGCGCGCGGCGGTGCAGAGGCTTCGGTCGCACGGCGTGCGGGTCGGGCTTTTCTTGCAATTCGGCTACG
>Ga0265316_10001525_pt1 | contig 24813 bp, 24 predicted proteins | sample 4522metaG_FD_202092 | JGI IMG/M metagenome (GOLD analysis project Ga0265316, IMG submission 202092) | Rhizosphere microbial communities from Carex aquatilis grown in University of Washington, Seatle, WA, United States - 4-5-22 metaG | ecosystem: Host-associated > Plants > Roots > Rhizosphere >... | reverse complement strand
GGAATTTTTCTGAACCGACTGACCAACCGATTGACCAAGAAGGACGACTCACATCATGTGCGGAATCGTTGGATTGCTACTGAAGAAGCCCTCGTTGAGAAGCCAGCTCGGCGAGTTGATGGTGCCAATGCTGATCGGCATGACCGAACGCGGGCCCGACTCGGCCGGCCTGGCCGTGTTCACCGACCCTTTGCCCACGGGCTTGCGCAAGCTCAGCGTGTACGCGGGCTTGACCGAGGAGGGCGCGGCCTACAACTGGCAGGCCCTGCTCGACGCGCTCAATGCCGCGCTGAAGGTGCAGGCCAAGGCCAGCATCAAGGCCAACCATGCGGTGCTGACCTTTGAAGGTGCCGTTGAACCGGTCAAGGCCTTCATCAAGGCCCACAGCCCGAAGCTGCACCTGCTGTCGGCGGGCCGCAGCATCGACCTCTACAAGGACATCGGCACGCCCGCCGAAGTGGCCGCGCGCTACCAGTTCGGTCAGCTGCAAGGCAGCCACCTGGTGGGGCACACGCGCATGGCCACCGAGAGCGCCGTGACGCCCGACCGCGCCCACCCCTTCACCGCGGGTGAAGACTTCTGCTTGGTGCACAACGGCTCGCTCTCCAACCCCAACGGTGTGCGCCGCATGCTGGAGCCGCGCGGCATCACGTTTGAGACCGACAACGACACCGAAGCCGCTTGCCGCTTCCTGGAGTGGCGCCTGCGCGAGGGCGACAACCTGCACGCCGCCTTGCAAAAAGGCTTCGAAGCGCTGGACGGCTTCTACACCTTCCTGATGGGCACCAGCACCGAGCTGGCCCTGATCCGCGACCCCTTCGCCTGCAAACCTGCCGTCGTGGCCGAAACCGACGACTACGTGGCCATCGCCTCCGAGTTCCGCTCGCTGGCCCACCTGCCCGACGTCAAGCACGCCACGGTTTTTGAACCTGCCCCCGAGGAGATGTACGTATGGAAAGCCTGACCTTTGACCTGAGCCAGGGCGGCGTTCGCCCGCTCAACCAGCACCTGCACGGCCCTGCGGCCGAGCTCAACGGCCAGCACATCACCGTGGTCAACCCCGATGGGGCGCACAACATCGCGGTGGGCATGGACGCTGCCGTGAAGGTCACCATTGACGGGCACGCGGGCTACTACGCCGCCGGCATGAACAAGCTGGCCGACGTGACCATCCATGGCAGCGCCAGCACCGGTGTGGCCGAGAACATGATGAGCGGCAAGGTGCACGTGAAGGGCTTTGCCTCGAACAGCGCGGGCGCTTCGGCGCACGGCGGCCTGCTCATCATCGATGGCGATGCGGGCCTGCGCTGCGGCATCTCGCTCAAGGGCGGCGACATCGTGGTCGGCGGCTCGGTCGGCAGCTTCTCGGGCTTCATGGCGCAAGCCGGGCGCATGGTGGTCTGCGGCAACGCGGGCGACGCTTTGGGCGACTCGCTGTACGAAGCCGTGATCTACGTGAAGGGCGAGATCAAGAGCCTGGGCGCCGATGCGCAGCTGGAGCCGCTGGGCGATGCCGACATCACCGCGCTGACCGAGCTGCTGGCTGCCGCCGGCCTGAAGCACAGCCCGCAGGACTTCAAGCGCGTGGCCTCGGCCCGTTCTCTCTATCACTGGAATGCTGACGCCGATCAGACGTACTGAAGGAGCATCGACCATGAGCAACGAACACCCCATCACCGTCAAGCCCCAACAACGCCTGCAACGCGAAGAGTCCGCCAGCTTCGACCGCAGCACGATGGACTACATCCACCGCGCCTCGAACACCGGCCTGTACGAGATCCGCGGTCTGGGTGCCAAGCGCAAGCTGCCGCACTTCGACGACCTGGTCTTCCTGGGCGCCTCGCTGTCGCGCTACCCGCTGGAGGGTTACCGCGAGAAGTGCAACACCAGGACCGTGCTGGGCACGCGCTTCGCCAAGAAGCCCGTGGTGCTGGAGACGCCCATCACCGTGGCCGGCATGAGCTTTGGCGCGCTGTCGGCCAACGTGAAGGAAGCGCTGGGCAAGGCCGCCACGGCGGTCGGCACTTCCACCACCACCGGTGACGGCGGCATGACGCAGGAAGAGCGCCAGTCGTCGAAGACGCTGGTCTACCAGTGCCTGCCCTCGCGCTATGGTTTCAACCCCGACGACGTGCGCCGCGCCGATGCCATCGAGGTGGTGCTGGGGCAGGGCGCCAAGCCGGGCGGCGGCGGCATGCTGCTGGGCCAGAAGGTCAACCCGCGCGTGGCCAAGATGCGCACCCTGCCCGAGGGCGTGGACCAGCGCTCGGCCTGCCGCCACCCCGACTGGACCGGCCCTGACGACCTGGCCATCAAGATCCAGGAACTGCGCGAGCTGACCGACTGGGAAAAGCCCATCTACGTGAAGGTGGGCGCCACCCGCGTCTACAACGACGTCAAGCTGGCCGTGCACGCCGGTGCCGACGTGGTGGTGGTGGACGGCATGCAAGGTGGCACCGCCGCCACGCAGACCTGCTTCATCGAGCACGTGGGCATCCCCACGCTGGCGGCGGTGCGCCAAGCCGTGGCCGCGCTGGAAGACCTCGACATGAAGGGCACGGTGCAGCTGATCGTCTCGGGCGGCATCCGCACCGGTGCGGACGTGGCCAAGGCCCTGGCTTTGGGCGCTGACGCCGTGGCCATTGGTCAAGGCGTGCTGATGGCGCTGGGCTGCAACCGCGACACCTACCAACAAGGTGGCGAGCTGCACAGCGCCGAGGCCGACTATGCCGCGTTGGGCACGGCCCCGGGCTTTTGCCACCACTGCCACACCGGCAAGTGCCCGGTGGGTGTGACCACGCAAGACGCCGTGTTGGAGAAGCGCCTGGAGCCCGAGTGGGGCGCCAAGCACCTGCGCAACTACCTCAAGACCCTGACCATGGAACTGACCACCCTGGCCCGCGCCTGCGGCAAGCAGGACGTGCACCACCTGGAGCCGGAAGACCTGGTGGCGTTGACGGTGGAAGCCGCTGCCATGGCCCAGGTGCCTCTGGCCGGCACGAGCTGGGTGCCCGGCCAGGCGGGTTGAACGCAGGGCCGCGGCCCACCCGATTGACCTCCCCGCAAGCCCCATCGGCGCACGTCGATGGGGCTTTTGCTTTGTGCCTGCGCCATGCCGGTCGCGCACCAAAAGATGCCCCGGTGCACCGCCGCATGGCATCGCTTCCCAACTTGAAGCGCCAGCTGCAGCGGGGTCACGGTGACGCATCAGTTGCGCTTCACATGGGGCGATGTCAGGGGCGTACGGCACCTCGAAAAGCAGGCATAGAACATGCGTGGTATGCCATCAGTCAGAGGCGGTGATTGACGACAGTCTCACAAGACATGTGGCGCCATTCTGCTGGTATGCCAGGGTAAGTCCGGGGCTTGTCACCCTCTGGCATGTTGATTAAATTTGCGTCCATACCGGCTTGGTATACCAACATACAAAGCACCGAAACCTGAAGGAACCCGCATGACATTCCAGCTCCGCAAAGTGGTCACCTACACGGAAGACACCTTCATCGAAGGCGGCAAGGCCGCGCCCAAGCCGCTGCGCCTGTTCGCCGCCGCGGCCGTGCTGCGCAACCCCTGGGCCGGTCGCGGCTTCGTGGAAGACCTCAAGCCCGAAATCCACGAGATCGCTCCCCAGCTGGGCCAGCTGCTGACGGCCGAGATCCTGCGCATGGCCGGCTCCGGCGAGGCGGTCGAGGCCTACGGCAAGGCCGCCATCGTCGGCACCTCTGGCGAGGTCGAGCACGCCTCCGCGCTGACCCACACCCTGCGCTTCGGCAACCACTTCCGCACCGCCGTGGGCGCCAAGAGCTTCCTGAGCTTCACCAACGTGCGCGGCGGCCCGGCCTGCCCGATCGCCATCCCGCTGATGCACAAGCACGACGAGGGCATGCGCTCGCACTACCTGACCATCCAGTTCTCCATCACCGATGCGCCCGCACCGGACGAGATCGTGGTGGCCCTGGGCGCCTCCATCGGTGGCCGCCCGCACCACCGCATCGGTGACCGTTACCAAGACATGGCGGAGCTCCAAGGTGCCTGAGATGCAGCCCCCTCCCAGCCGCGCCCGCGGCATCCTGGCCGACGGCACCTGCCACGCGGTCTACGGCCAAGGCACGGCCGTGGTGTTCATCCACGGTGTCGGCATGAGCCAGGATGTCTGGACGCCCCAGGTGATCGGTTTTTGCCGCCAGCACGCCGTGGTCACCTACGACATGCTGGGCCACGGGCAAAGCCCGCTGCCGCCCGAGCAGGCCAGCCTGGGCGACTACGCCGAGCAGCTGCGCCGCCTGCTGGACCAGCTGGACATCCGGCGCGCCCACATCGTCGGGCATTCCATGGGCGCGCTGATCGCCCTGGAATTCGCCTTGCGGGAGCCGGGGAGATGCCTGAGTGTCACGGCGCTCAATGGCGTGTACTGTCGCAGTCAGGCGCAGCGCCAGGCAGTGATGGACCGGGTGCAGAGCCTGCAATCGAGCAGCAGCGTGGCCGGCATCGACAACACCCTCAGCCGCTGGTTCGGCAACCCGGTGCCCGCTTCGCTGGCGCCTGCCGCACAGCTGTGCCACCGCCTGCTGGGCAGCGTCAACCTGACCGGCTATGCCAGAACCTACCAGCTGTTCGCCCACAGCGACCGTGCCCACGAGGGCCGCCTGCCCGAACTCCAACTGCCTGCGCTGTTCATGACCGGCGAGTTCGACCCCAACTCCACGCCCGCCATGTCGCAGGCGATGGCCGAGGCCGCCGCACAAGGCACCTGCCGCGTGTTGGCCAACGAGCGCCACATGATGTGCCTGACCGGTGCGCCGCAGGTCCATGCCGAGCTTCAACCCTTCCTGCTGGCTGCCGAAGCCGGCCACACCGACCTGGAGGCCGCATGACCACCATCGACCCGAAAGCCTTCCGCCAGGCGCTGGGCAACTACCCCACCGGCGTCACCGTCGTGACCACGACAGACGCCGATGGCACGCCCCGCGGCCTGACGGCCAACTCGTTCACCTCGGTGTCGCTGGACCCGCCGCTCATCCTGGTGTGCCTGGGCAAGACCACGGCCAGCCACCCGGTGTTCATGCAGTCCGAGGCTTTCGCGGTCAATTTCCTGGCCGACGACCAGCGCGAGGTCTCCGGCCTGTTCGCGTCCAAGTCGCCCGACAAGTTCAGCCAGGCTGCCTGGCGCGAAGGCCACACCGGCTCGCCCCTGATCGAGGGCAGCGTGGCTTGGTTCGACTGCACCGTGCACCAGCGCGTGGACGCTGGCGACCACACCATCCTGATCGGCCAGGTGGCCGAGATGGGCCAGCGCACGGCACGCCCCCTGGGCTACTGCCAGGGCGCCTACGTTGGCTTCCAGCTGGCGCAGGCCGCGCAGGACGCGCAAACCCGCCAGGCCCGCACCACGGCCCTGATCGAGACGGCCGAGGGCGTGCTCTTCACCGAAAGCGCCAAGGGCCTGGACCTGCCCACCGACGCCGACGCCGCCACCTTGCTGCACAGCCTGCAAGCGCAGGGCATCGCGGCCTCGCTGGACTTCCTCTTCGCCGTCTTCGACACGCCGGAAGGCTCGCGCATCGTCTACCGTGGCCGCACCACCTCGGGCGCGGTGGCCGCCCCGGGCTGGCGCTGCGTGCCGCTGGCCGGGCTGTCCGAGCTGGGCCTGGCCGACAGCGCCTTGCAATCGATGCTGAACCGTTATGCGCGAGAGCGCGCACAGGATGCCTTTGGCATCTACGTTGGCAACCAGAGCGAGGGCGAAGTCCGCCCCCTGGCCGCCGCTTGAACCCGAATTGACAGGAGCGCCCCATGAAGTTCTCTCTCTTCCTCCACGTGGAGCGGTACGACGACCGCACGCCCATCACCCAGCAGCTCAACGAGATGACCGAGCTGGTGCAAATCGCCGAGCGCGGTGGCTTCGAAGCCGCCTGGGTGGGCGAGCACCATGGCATGGGCTTCACCATCGCGCCCAACCCCTTCGTCAACCTGGCCTACCTGGCCGCCAAGACCGAGAGGATCCGCCTGGGCACGGGCACCGTCATCGCCCCGTTCTGGCACCCCATCAAGCTGGCGGGTGAGGCCGGTCTGGTCGATGCCTTGAGCGGCGGCCGGCTGGACCTGGGCATTGCGCGCGGCGCCTACACGTTCGAATACGAACGCCTCTTCCCCGGACTGGACGCCATGGACGCCGGTGCCCGCATGCGCGACATGGTGCCGCTGCTGCAGCGCCTGTTCAAGGGCAATGCCTCAGCCGACACGCCGTACTGGCAGTTCCCCGAGACCACGCCGCTGCCCCGCCCGGTGCAGACCCCCTGGCCGCCGATGTGGATCGCCGCCCGCGATCCGCACTCGCATGACTTTGCGGTGGGCCATGGCTGCAATGTGCAGGTGACCCCGCTGGCCGCTGGCGACGCCGAAGTGGCCTCGCTGATGGAGCGCTTCAACGCCGCCTGCGCCAACCACCCCGAGGTGCCACGCCCCGAAATCATGCTGCTGATGCACACCTTCGTGGGTGCTGACGACGCGGAAGTCGACCAGGCCTGCAAGGACCTGCAAGCCTTCTACTGCAACTTCATGAAGTGGGTGAAGAAAGAGCGCCCGATCGAGCAAGGCCTGATGGAGTCGCTGCGCCAGGAAGACCTCGACGCCTTCCCGCAGTTCGCCCCCGAGAAGCTGCGCGAGTCGCTGGTGGTGGGCAAACCCGAGGCGGTCATCGCCCGCCTGAAGTCGTACGAAGCCCAAGGCTACGACCAGTACAGCTTCTGGATCGACAACTGCATGTCCTTCGAGACCAAGAAGCGCACGCTGGAAAACTTCATCGCCCACGTGGTGCCGGCCTTCCAGTGACGCCCGAAGGGACCACGATGTTGCAGACCTTCTCCCAGTACATCGACGGCCGCTTCGAGCCGGGCAGCACGCACTTCGACAGCGTGGACCCGGCCACCGGCAGCGCCTGGGCCCGCATGCCCGCGGCCACCGCCGACGATGTGGACCGCGCCGTGCGTGCTGCCCACCGTGCGCTGAACGACCCGGCCTGGCGCGAGCTCACGGCCACCGCGCGCGGCAAGTTGCTGGCCCGCCTGGCCGAGCTGATCGCCCGTGACGCACCGCTGCTGGCCGAGCTGGAAACGCGCGACACCGGCAAGGTGATCCGCGAGACGCGCGCCCAGATCGGCTACGTGGCGGAGTACTACCGCTACTACGCCGGCCTGGCCGACAAGCTCGAAGGCCGCCACCTGCCGGTGGACAAGGCCGACATGGAGGCCTACACCCGCCGCGAGCCGCTGGGCGTGATCGCCGCCATCGTGCCCTGGAACTCGCAGCTCTTCCTGTCGGCCGTGAAGCTCGGGCCGGCGCTGGCCGCCGGTTGCACCGTGGTGCTCAAAGCGTCCGAAGAAGGTCCAGCGCCGCTGCTGGCCTTCGCCAAGCTGGTGCACGAAGCGGGCTTCCCGCCCGGCGTGCTCAACATCGTCACCGGCTTTGGCGATGCCTGCGGCAAGGTGCTGACCAGCCACCCGCTGGTCGACAAGGTGGCCTTCACCGGCGGGCCTGAAACGGCGCGCCACATCGTGCGCAACGCCGCCGAAAACCTGGCCGACACCTCGCTGGAGCTGGGCGGCAAGTCGCCCGTGCTGGTCTTCGACGACGTCGACCTCGACAGCGTGTGCAACAGCCTCGTGGCCGGCATCTTCGGTGCCAGCGGCCAGAGCTGTGTGGCTGGTTCGCGCCTGCTGGTGCAACGCGGCATCGCCGACCGATTGCTGGCCGCCCTGGCCGAGAAGGCCGCGCGCATCCGCATCGGCGATCCGAAGGACCTGGCCACCGAGATGGGCCCGCTGGCCACGCGCAAGCAGATCGAGCACATCCAGCGCACGGTGCAGGCCAGCCTGGACGCCGGTGCCAAGCTGGTGTGCGGTGGCGGCGTGCCGTCGGGCTTCGCGGCCGACAGCCACTTCTACGCGCCCACCATCCTGGACTGCCCGAGCGCCGACATCCCCAGCGTGCAAACCGAGCTGTTCGGCCCGGTGCTCAGCGTGGTGCGTTTCGACACCGAGGCCGACGCCATCCGCCTGGCCAACGACAGCCAGTACGGGCTGGCATCGGGCGTGTTCACGCGGGACCTGGCCCGTGGCCACCGCCTGATCCGCGCGCTGCGCGCTGGCATCGTGTGGGTCAACACCTACCGCGTGGTCTCGCCCATCGTGCCCTTCGGCGGCTTCGGCCTCAGCGGCCTGGGCCGCGAAGGTGGCATGGAGGCCGCGCTGGCCTACACCCGCACCAAATCCGTGTGGATCAACACCTCGGACGCGCCCATCCCCGACCCGTTCGTGATGCGCTGAGCCGCACGCCATCGCATCACCCCCTGGAGATCGACCATGTATTACGAGATCCGCACCTACCGCCTCAAGGTCGGCACCTTGCCCAGCTACCTCGCGCTGGTCGGTGAAGAAGGCCTGGCCATCCAGCGCTCGCACCTGGGCCACCTGGTGGGCTACTTCCACTCCGACATCGGCCCGCAGAACCAGATCGTCCACATCTGGGCGTTCGACAGCCTCGATGAACGCGAGCGCCGCCGCCAGGCCCTCGCAGCCGACCCGGCCTGGCAGGCCTTCATTCCCAAGATCCAGGCGCTGATCGAAGAGATGGACAGCAAGGTCATGCGCCCGACCGCTTTCTCCCCCCGTCCCTGATTCACCGTCCCTGAACCCGTCCCCGCCCCCGTCCCGTCCGAACCACCTCACCCCGGAACGACCATGCCCCACACCTCTCGCCTCTCCCGTCGTCACGTCCTGACCAGCGCCATCCTCGGCCTGCTGGCCGCCACCGCCGTGCCCGCGCAAGCGCAGCAAGACAGCATCGTCTTCACCAGCTGGGGTGGCACCACCCAGGCCGCCCAGAAGAAGCATTGGGCCGTGCCGTTCTCGGCCGCAACGGGCATCACCGTGCAGCAAGACGGCCCCACCGACTACGGCAAGTTCAAGGCCATGGTCGAGAGCGGCAACGTCAACTGGGACGTGGTCGACGTCGAAGCCGACTTCGCCGCCAAGGCCGCCAAGGACGGGCTGCTGGAGCCCATCGACTACACCGTGGTGCCCAAGTCCCAACTGGACCCGCGCTTCTCCGGCCAGTACCACGTCGGCAGCTTCTACTACGCCTTCGTGATGGCCTTCAACAAGGACGTCTACAAGGGCGCTGCCCCGGCCAACTTCTCGGCCCTGTTCGACACCAAGGCTTACCCCGGCAAGCGCACCTTCTACAAGTGGTCCGCCCCCGGCGTGCTGGAACTCGCCCTGCTGGCCGATGGCGTGCCCGCCGACAAGCTCTACCCGCTGGACCTGGACCGCGCTTTCAAGAAGCTCGACACCATCAAGGGCAACATCGTCTGGTGGACGGGCGGCGCGCAATCGCAGCAGCTGCTGGCCTCGGGCGAAGCGCCCATCGGCGTGTTCTGGAACGGCCGCGTGCACTCGGTTGAAACCAGTGGCCAGAACGTGGGCGTGTCGTGGTCGCAAAGCCTGACCGCGTCTGACGTGCTGGTCGTGCCCAAGGGCAGCAAGCGCAAGGCCCAGGCCATGAAGTTCCTGGCCTACGCCGCCGGCGCCAAGGGCCAGGCCGACTTCGCCACGGAAACCGCCTACGCCCCGGTCAACCTGGGCTCCAAGGCGCTGATGTCGCCGGCCGCGGTCAAGACCCTGCCGGACAACTTCACCAAGGGCCAGATCAACCTGAACATGGCCTGGTGGGCCGAGAACCGCGACGTGGTGGCCAAGCGCTGGTACGCCTGGCAGGCCCAGTAAGCACCCACCCCTGCGAGCGTCGACATGAACAAGACCACACGGCGCTCGCCCCCTGAGGAAGTTCCCATGCCCACTGACACCATGACGGTCCCCCTGGCCCTGCCAGCGGCCGCCGCGCCCCCCAAACGGCGCAGCGGCTTCGCCTGGCTCACCCCAGCGCTGGCCCTGCTGGCCCTGTTCTTCGTGCTGCCCGTGCTCAGCCTGCTGCTGCGCAGCGTGACAGAGCCGCAGTTCGGCCTGCAGCATTACGCCGAACTCATCGGCACCTGGACCTACGCCAAGGTGCTCTACAACACCTTGCTGGTGGCCACCATCGTCACCGTGGTGACCGTGGTGCTGGGCTTCCCCGTGGCCTGGTTGATGGCCATCGTGCCCGGCCGCTGGAGCCGCTTCCTCATGGGCTGCCTGCTGCTGTCCATGTGGACCAACCTGCTGGTGCGCACCTATGCCTGGATGGTGCTGCTGCAGCGTACCGGCTTCATCAACCAGACGCTGATGAAGTGGGGCCTGATCGACGAGCCCCTGGCCCTGGTCAACAACCTCACCGGCGTGACCATCGGCATGAGCTACATCATGCTGCCCTTCCTGGTGCTGCCGCTGCACGCCACCATCAAGAGCCTGGACCCGGCCATCCTGCGGGCCGCCGCCACCTGTGGCGCCTCGCGTTGGCAAGCCTTCTGGCTGGTGCTGTGGCCCCTGGCCCTGCCCGGTGTGGCCAGCGGCGCGCTGATGGTGTTCGTGATGTCGCTGGGCTACTTCGTGACGCCGGCCCTGCTGGGCGGTGCCAGCCACATGATGCTGGCCGAGCTGATCGCTCAACTCGTGCAGTCGCTGCTCAACTGGGGCCTGGCCGGTGCCGCCTCGCTGGTGCTGCTGTGCATCACCCTGGGGCTCTATGCCCTGCAACTCAAGCTCTTCCCCGCGAAGGGAGGTCAACATGCTGCTTGATCACGACCGACTGGGCCTGCCCCTGCGCCTGAGCCTGGCAACCATCGGGGCGGTGGTGGTGCTCTTCCTGCTCGCCCCCATCGTCTTCATCGCCCTGCTGTCTTTTGGCTCCTCGCCCTGGCTGATCTTCCCGCCCCCGGGCTGGACGCTGCAGTGGTACCGCGAGATGTGGGCCGATCCGGGTTGGCTGGAGGCCATGTGGCACAGCACCCGCGTGGCGCTGGTGGTCACCGCGCTGTCGGTGGGCTTGGGCTTCATCACGGCGTTGGCCCTGGTGCGCGGCAGCTTCAAGGGCAGGGCCCTGCTGCGCGGCTTCTTCATCACCCCGATGGTGCTGCCCGTGGTGGTGCTGGCGGTGGCGCTGTACGCCCTGTGCCTGAAGGTGGGCCTCACGGGCACCTTCACCGGCTTCGTCATCGGCCACCTGGTGATCGCGCTGCCGTTCTCCGTCATCACGCTGACCAACGCCCTCGAAGGCTACGACTTCGCGCTGGAAGAGGCGGCCATGATCTGCGGCGCCACGCCCTGGCAGGTCAAGTGGCGGGTCACCCTGCCGGCCTTGCGCCTGAGCCTGTTCGCCGCCGGCGTGTTCTCTTTCCTCGTGTCCTGGGACGAAGTGGTCGTGTCCATCTTCATGGCCACCCCCGGCATGGAAACCCTGCCCGTGCGCATCTGGAGCGCCCTGCGCCAAGACCTCTCCCCGGTGATCGCCGCCGTGTCCACCGTGCTGATCGGCATCACCCTGCTGTTCATGCTGATCGCAGCCCTGTTCAAGAAAGACGACGACCATGGCCACTGACCTGAACCCCTCCGACCCTCCCTTCCTGAGCATCCGCGGCCTGCGCAAGACGTATGGCCAGTCCGTGGCCATCGACGGTGTCTCGCTGGACATCCGCGAAGGCGAGTTCATGACCTTCCTGGGCCCCTCGGGTTCGGGCAAGAGCACCACGCTCTACATCACCGCTGGCTTCCAGGACCCGACCGAGGGCACCGTGCAGCTGGCCGGCAAGTCGCTGCTGAACGTGCCGCCCAACCAGCGCAACATCGGCATGGTGTTCCAGCGCTACACGCTGTTCCCGCACCTGAGCGTGGCCGAGAACGTGGCCTTCCCACTGCGCGTGCGCGGCTGGGACAAGACCCAAACGGCCGAGCGCGTCAAGGCCATGCTCAAGCTGGTGCACCTCGACCAGCATGGCGACCGCAAGCCCAGCCAGCTCTCGGGCGGCCAGCAGCAGCGCGTGGCCATTGCCCGCGCCCTGGCCTACAACCCGCCCGTGCTGTTGATGGACGAGCCGCTGTCGGCGCTCGACAAGCAGCTGCGCGAAGAGATCCAGTTCGAACTCAAGCGCATCCACCACGACACCGGCATCACCATCCTGTACGTGACCCACGACCAGGAAGAAGCCCTGCGCCTGTCGGACCGCATCGCGGTGTTCAACCAAGGCCGCATCGAGCAGGTGGGCACCGGCGCCGAGCTGTACGAACACCCGGCCACGCGCTTCGTGGCGGGCTTCATCGGTCACAGCAACTTCCTGCCCGTGAAGCTGGAGAAGCGCCGCGGCGATGTGGCCGACATCGTGCTGCCCGATGGCCGCCGCCTCGAAGGCGCACCGCTGCGTTGTGACGCTGCCAATGGGTCCGATGCCTCGCTGATGCTGCGCCCCGACCGCCTGCACCTGCTGCACGACGCGGGCACCGACACCCCGTCCATCCCCGTGCGCGTGACCGACCTGAGCTACCTGGGCGACACGATGCAGGTGCACCTGGCCACGAACTGGCACCAGGACATCGACATCCGCCTGCCGCTGCGCCCTGGCGCCACGCCCGATTGGCAGGTCGGCTCGATGGGCCACCTGGCCTGGGTGAGCGCCCACAGCCAGGTCCACGCGGCCGCCTGACCGGCCTCCCACACCAGGCCTCCCCGCACGCTCCCCGCTCCCCCATCCAGCGCCTTCCGGCAGGCGCTGTGGGCCGCGCTTTGCCTGAAGTTCCCCGTCCCGTCCTTTCCTGTCCCGCCCCACTTTTTCAGAGGAAGATGACCATGTCCCACAAGCCCGTCCTGTCGACCCTTCTGTCTTCGCGCACCGCAGCCCCGCTGCTGGTGGTCTTGGTGTCTGCGGCAGCCGCCACCAGCGCGCTGGCCCAGTCCAACGTCACCATCTCCGGCACCATCGACGCGGCGCTGTACCGCGGCTACAACGGCGTTGCCATCTCCAAGGGCACGCAGGTGGGCTCGCTGCAGCGCAGCGACCTGACCTTCAGCGGCAAGGAAGACCTCGGTGGCGGCCTGGCCACCACCTTCCGCTTGAGCACCCGATTCGAGCCTGACACCGGCGCCACCGAGCAAAGCAACAAGCCCTTCTGGTATGGCGAGTCCACCGTCGGCCTCAAGGGCGGTTTCGGCCACGTGCGCGTGGGCCGTGCGATGGACGCGGTCACGGCCAACGACTGGGCCTTCGACCCCTGGGACAACTTCGACCGCCTGGCCTCGCCCGCCTGGCAGTTCTGGCACTACAACTACGCCGTGGACCGCCGCGGCAACAACGGCAGCGCCGAGTACTTCCGCCTGAACAACGGCGTGTTCTATGACTCGCCCACCTATGGCGGCCTGTCGGTGTCGGCCAACACCTCGTTCGAGAAATCGACGGCTGTGGGTGCCGGCCAGGCCACGCCCTACGGCCTGGCGCTGAAGTACGGCACGGGCGGCTTCAAGACCACCTTCTCCTCGGGCCGCAATGCCGATGGCGACACGGTCAAGTTCCTGGGCCTCAAGCAAGCGTTTGGCGACTTCACGCTGATGGGCGCTTACGACGTCAGCACCTACCGCGGCAGCGTCAGCAACAGCACCGCCCGCTCGACCACGCTGGGCGCCACCTGGCAGCTCAACCCCGTGCTGCTGCAAGCCAGCGTCGGGCGCATGTCGGTGGATGGCGACCACAGCCAGATGGTGTCCTTCGGCGGCCGCTACCCCCTGTCCAAGCGCACCTACCTCTACAGCAGCGTCACCCGCTTCAAAGCCTACCAAACCGATGCCAAGACAGGCCTCGGCGTGGGCGTGAACCACAGCTTCTGAGCGCACTAGCTGCGACAATCCTGCAAAGCAAGGCCGCGTGGGGCCGCATCCGCCAAGCCCCACGCCATTGGACAGAGAGTTGATTGATGCCAGCCAAAGGTAGCTCCCTCCGTATCGACCGCAACCAGCGAACCTTGCGGGAGTTGACCCTGGAGAAAATGCGCGATGCCATCATCGGGCAGTACTTCCAGCCGGGTCAGCGTCTGGTGGAACGCACGCTGTGCGAAGAACTCGGCGTCAGCCGCACCATCGTCCGCGAGGTGCTGCGCCACCTGGAAACCGAGGGCCTGGTGGAGACACCGCAGGGCCAGGGCCCCATGGTGGCCACGATCGACCGGGAAACCACCCGGCAGATCTACGAGGTCCGCGCCTTGCTGGAAGGCCACGCGGCCGCGGCTTGCGCACGGGATGCCGACGAGCAGGCCATCGCTCGCATGACGGCGGCGGTGATGCTGATCGAGGCGGCCTTCGCGCAGAACGACCACGCCGGTGTGCTGGCCGAGACCACGCGCTTCTACGAAGTGATGTTCTCGGCGGGCAAGGAGGCGGTGGCCTGGGGCATCGTCCAAAGCCTCAATGCCCGCATCAACCGGCTGCGCGCCATCACCATCACCAGCCGAGAGCGTGGCACCAGCGCGCCGGCCGAGATGCACAAGCTGCTGGACGCGATCAAGCAGCGCGATGCCGCCGCCGCCCAGCAAGCCGCAGAGGCGCACGTCCGCCAGGCCGCCACCATCGCTTTGCAGGCACTCGCTCAGGAACAGGGCTGAATGGGCGCGGTCCTGCCGGATCGCGCACGCTTGGCTTCGATTGACTTTTCCATGGCACGCCGGCCGAGTCGGCGTGATGCGTCATGCCGTCTTTGATCTCCCCGATCCCCTTGAAGCACCCCGCGCTCTTGCGCACCCAGGCCTTCCTGGCCGGCCAGTGGGCCGATGCCGACAACGGCGAAACCTTCGCCGTTCACAACCCCGCCACGGGCGAGCGCATCGCCCAGGTGCCACTCATGGGCGAGGCCGAAACCACGCGGGCCATCGACGCGGCCCAGCAGGCCTGGCCTGCCTGGCGACAGCTCGCTGCCCAGGCGCGCAGCAAGCTGCTGGTGCGCTGGCACGACCTCATCCTGCAGCACACCGACGACCTCGCCCTGCTGATGACCACCGAGCAGGGCAAGCCCCTGGCCGAGGCGCGCGGCGAAGTGGCCTATGCCGCGGCCTACATCGCGTGGTTCGCCGAAGAGGCCCGCCGCGTGTACGGCGAAACCATCCCCAGCCCCTGGCCCGACCGGCGCTTGATCGTCACCCGTGAACCGGTGGGCGTGTGCGCCGCCATCACGCCGTGGAACTTCCCCCTGGCCATGATCACGCGCAAGGTCGCGCCGGCCCTGGCCGCGGGCAACCCCATGGTCGTCAAGCCCGCCGAGGCCACGCCGCTGTCGGCCCTCGCTTTGGCCCACCTGGCGCAGGAAGCCGGCATCCCGGGCGGCGTGCTGCAGGTCCTCACCGGCGACCCCAAGCGCATCGGCGCGGCCCTGTGCGACAGCCCCGTCGTGCGCAAGCTGAGCTTCACCGGCTCCACCGCGGTGGGCAAGCTGCTCTATGCGCAGTGCGCGTCCAGCGTCAAGAAGCTCTCGCTGGAGCTGGGCGGCAACGCGCCTTTCCTGGTGTTCGATGACGCCGACCTCGATGCGGCCGTGCAGGGCGCCATGGCCTCCAAGTTCCGCAACAGCGGCCAGACCTGCGTGTGCGCCAACCGCATCTATGTGCAAGACGGCGTCTACGAGGCCTTCATCGAACGCCTGCTGCCCCACGTGGCCGCGCTGAAAGTGGGCGATGGCCGCGAGGCAGGCACCACGGCCGGCCCGCTGATCAACGAGGCGGCCTGCGCCAAGGTGGCCCAGCACGTCGAGCAGGCCCTGGCGGTCGGGGCCAAGCTGCGCCTGGGCGGCCAGCGCCTGCGCAGCGGCCCCCATGCCCAAGGCAGCTTCTTTGAGCCCACCGTCCTCAGCGACGTGCCCGCCGATGCGCTGGTGGCGCGCGAAGAAACCTTCGGGCCGCTGGCCGCCATCATCCGCTTCCGGGACGAAGCCGAGGCCATCGCCCTGGCCAACGACTCGCCTTTCGGCCTGGCCAGCTACCTCTACAGCCGCGACATCGGCCGCGTGCACCGCGTCTCCGAGGCGCTGGAGTCCGGCATGGTGGGCGTGAACACGGGCTTGATCTCGTCCGAGGTGGCGCCCTTCGGTGGCGTCAAGCAGTCGGGCCTGGGCCGCGAGGGTGGCCACCAGGGCATGGACGAGTACCTGGTGACCAAGTACACGGCGATGAGCTGGTGACCGAGGCGGCGAGGGCCCGCCCCTCGCCGTCAGGGCCGCTCAAGGCGCCGGGTTCGGGAAGCGCTGGTGGATGGCCTCGATGCCCTCCAGCACCTCTTGCGGCAAGCTCAGCTGGAGGCTGGCGATGTTGCTTTGCAGCTGCGCCATCGTCGTCGCGCCGATGATGTTGGACGTCACGAAGTCGCGGCTGTTGACGAAGGCCAGCGCGCCTTGCGCCGGGTCGATGCCGTGGCGTCGGAACAGGCTGACGTAGGCATAGGCCGCACGCTCGGTGTTGTCGTTGGTGTAGCGGGTGAAACGCTCGAACAGGCTCAGGCGCGCACCTTCGGGCCGCTGGCCGGCGAGGTACTTGCCACTGAGCACCCCGAAGGCCAGCGGGGAGTAGGCCAGCAGCCCGACGTCTTCGCGGATGGCCATCTCGGCCAGGCCAATTTCGAAGCTGCGGTTGAGCAGGCTGTAGGGGTTCTGGATGCTCGCCACGCGCGGCAAGCCACGGGCCTCGGCCAGGTGCAGGAAGCGGCTCATGCCCCAGGGCGTTTCGTTGGAGATGGCCACGTGGCGCACCTTGCCGGCCTGCACCAGCTCTTGCAGCGCCGACAGCGTCTCTTCGATCGGTGTCGGCACCTCGTCGCGCACATGCCGGTAGCCGAGCTGGCCGAACATGTTGGTGGAGCGGTCGGGCCAGTGCAGCTGGTAGAGGTCGATGTGGTCGGTCTGCAGGCGCTGCAGGCTGAGGTCCACGGCCTCAAAGAGGTTCTCGCGCGTGAACAGCAGGCGGCCATCGCGCACATGGCCTGGGCGTCCCGCCTGGCGCGCCGGACCGGTGGCCTTGGTGGCCAGCACGATGTCGTGGCGACGGCCCGTTTTCTTCAACCAGCTGCCGATGTGGCGCTCGGTCAGGCCCTGGGTGTCCGGGCGCGGGGGCACCGGGTACATCTCGGCCGTGTCGATCAGGTTGATGCCGGCGCCGAGTGCGGCGTCCAGCTGGGCGTGGGCATCGGCCTCGGAATTCTGCTGGCCCCAGGTCATGGTGCCCAGCGCGATGGCGCTTACTTGCAGGCCGGTGCGGCCAAGGGGACGGTATTGCATGGGTGCATCGTAGGCGATGGCGCTGCGCTCTGCATGTACCCACTGCGTTAAGGAGTGTTGAAGGCAGGTAAAAGCGCCGCCCGAGCGGGGCTGCGCAGCGGGGATCGGCCAGATACTCGGGCGCTTCGCAGTACCTCCTTGGGGTGACCATGTTCGTGTGGGTGAATCCATGACGCGCTGTCTGTTGATCGATGCCGATGCGGCGTCGCGCGCATCGCTGAGCCGCTACCTGGGCAGCCATGCCTTCACGGTCAGGTCAGGGGGCACGGCGCAAGAGCTCCAGCGCCTGGCCTTGGCCGAGCCGTTCGACATCGTCCTGCTGGACCTCGCACCGCCTTGCGCTGAGGGCGATACCGCTGGCCTGGACGGCCTGGCGCTGTGCCGCTGGGTGCACGAGGTGGCGCGCTTGCCGCTCATCGTCATGACGGACCCGGCGCACCCGGGTGACCGCATCGCAGCGCTGGAGGCCGGTGCCGACGACCACATCGACCCACCCCACGAGCCCCGCGAGGTGGTGGCCCACATCCGGGCCTTGTTGCGCAGCATGGCCAAGCACGCACCGGTGGTGCGGGGCGGCTGAGCCCGGCACATCACCGCATCACATCCCCGCATGTATCTGCGCCGACAAGATCCCGACACACAGGCGCACAAACCGACAGGATTCCTGCGCGGCTTTGCCCGATGTGTTCGGCAGGTCAGGGTCAGGTCCGGGCTCCTACGATCCTTTCACCAACTCTGAAAGGTGCACATGAGCATGACCTTGAACCCCTCGACGGCCAGCGTGGTGAACGCCTCGCTGCGGCTCACCGGCAAGACGCCCTTCGAGCTCAACAGCGATGCCTTCGGGCCCGTGGCCGCATCGGCCATCGGCCTGGCGCAGGTGGCGGCCGACACGGCCGGTGCCACGGTGAACTTCAGCGAACAGGCCTTGCAGTCGCTCTCCAACACGGCGCACGATGCGGTGGCCGCGGTGGAAGGCGCGGCCAGCGAGGTGGGCAGCGCGGTGAGCGCCGCCTGCCAGGGCGTGGCCGATGCGGGCAGCGGGGCGGCCTCGGCGGTGGGGCGTGCGGCCTCGTCGCTCTACAACGCCATCGGCGATGTCGCCGACACGACCACGTCCTATGCGGCCATCGGTGCGCAGGCCGTGGGCGCGGCCCTGGTGTGATGCCATGACACAGCGCCACCCCTTTCCCTCTCCCTTTGCACGGAAGCGGCGCGTGCTCACGGCCGCCACCGCGGCCTGGGTCGCCTCGCTGAGCGGCTGCTCGCTGTTCAGCTACAGCCCGAGCCTGGAGCTGATCAAGGCGACGGGCACGGCGGCCAGCTTCATGGCGGCCGGTGTGCCGGTCAAGGCGATCGACACCGTGCACCACGGTGCCATGCGCGTCGACAGCGTCTGCATCGCCTTCAACCCTGGCGTGGCCTTGCAAGGCTTCCTGCCCGCCATCCAGACGGCTTTGCAGCGCCAGCAGGTCGACAGCCGCGTCTTCGAGTCCGACACGCCCACGCCGGTGTGCCAGGTGTGGCTGCATTACGTGGCGTCGGTCGAATGGGGCACACCGCCTTGGGGCAACAGCCTGAGGCCGTATGTGGCGCGTGCCACGCTGACGCTCAAGTCCCCGCAAGGCCTGGTGCTGGCCAGCAGCCACTTCGAGCCCGGCGGCGTGGTCGAAATGGGCAAGTGGGCCTCCACCCACGACAAGGTCGATGCCGTGGTCACGGCCTTGCTCAGCCGCTCAGACAGCTGAAGCCGAAGCTTCATCGAAAGGAACACACCGTGATCTCTCTTCCCTTTGTCCAACGCGCCGCGGGGGCGTGCGCCTTGTGGCCGCTGGCCTGCATGCTGGGTTGCGCCAGCCCACCTGAATCGCTGGTGCAAGGCCCCTTGTACGTGCCACCCGTGCCCACGCCCAATTACGTGGAGCGGGCCAACACGGGCTCGCTCTTCCAGCCCAACACGACGGCGGCCTTCCTGTTCACCGGGCAGCAGGTGCCACGCCGCGTGGGCGACACCTTGAAGGTGGACATCTCCGAGGCCATCAGCGCGAGCACCAAGCTCAGTGCGGACGCCACGCGCGAAAACAAGCTGGCCGTCAAGGGCCCGGGCAACGGCGCCAATGTGGCGGGCGGCGTGCTCAAGGGCCTGCTGGACCTGGACGCCACCGCGAGTGGCAGCGACGCCTTCAAGGGCCAGGGCAGCACCGAGAACACCAGCCGCTTCAACGGCAAGATGGCCGTGTCGGTGGTCAATGTGCTGGGCAATGGGCACCTGGTGGTGGCCGGCCAGCGCACCATCGCGTTCAACCGTGGCGCCACGACGCTGCGCTTTTCGGGCGTGGTCAACCCCAACGACATCCGCACGGGCAATGTGGTGGCCTCGTCCGACGTGGTCAATGCGAACCTGGAGGCGGTCGGCGAGGGCGAGGTCTCGGACACGGCCTCGCGGTCGTGGCTGCAGCGCGTGCTCACCAAGAGCCTGGCGGTGTGGTGATGGGGCACGCGATGCGCACCTGCCTCGTCATGGACCCCAGCGGGGAGTTGCAGGGCATGGCCACCGAATCCCTGGGTCGGCTGGGCATGGCCTGCGATGTGACGCGCCACCCCGAGGCCTTCGCCGTGCGCAAGGCCTACGACGTCGTGCTGATGGACATGCGCCCTTACGTCAATTTCAGCGACGCCTTCCGACGCGTGCTGCGCGATGTGGGGCAGGCCCACGTCATCGGCTTCATCGCGCCGCGCGATGCGGTGGACCGCGTGCTGGCACTGGAGATGGGCGCCGACGCCATCATCGTGCCGCCGTTCGGGCCCGAGGAAATCGGCGTGCGCGTGCGGGCGCTGTTGCGCCGTGCGGCCCAGGCCCGCGCTGCGGACGCGGTGGTGCTTCGCGCGTGTCTGGACGTGGGGGCGCGGACCGTGGCCTTGGCGAACGTGAGGGGCCTGCCGGCGCTGCGGCTGAGTGCCAACGAGGCCCTGGTGTTGCAGCAGCTGGCCTCGCGGCCGGGGCAGGTCATGTCACGGGCCGAACTGCTCGGCCGCAGTGGCCTGGCGCGCCTGGGGCACCCGGTGCAGACCGTGGAGTTGCTGGTGTCCCGGCTGCGCCACAAGTTCCGAAGCAAGTGGCAGGTGGGGGCGTCTTCTGCATCTTCATCTGCGCCGGCCACCGGCCTGTCGGGCGATCCCATCCGCACGGTGCGCGGCCAGGGCTATGCCTGGTGCGCCTCGGTGCTTCAGTTGGCGGTGTGTGCGGCGGACGCGGTCGGGGCAGACACGGTCGAGGAAGATGCGACCGCTTGAGCTTGCTCGGACGGGGCGAAGCCGTCGCTGCCCGCGCTCAGTTCGCGGCGCAGCGCATCGCGGTCCAGCTCGCCTTCCCAGCGGGCCACGACGATGGTGGCCACGGCATTGCCGATGAAGTTGGTCAGGGCGCGGGCTTCCGACATGAAGCGGTCCACGCCGAGGATCAGGGCCAGGCCGGCCACGGGCACGTCGGGCACCACGGCCAGGGTGGCGGCCAGGGTGATGAAGCCCGCGCCGGTCACGCCGGAGGCGCCCTTGGAGGTCAGCATGGCCACACCCAGGATGCTGATCTGCTGCATCAGCGACAGCTCGATGTTCAGCGCCTGCGCCACGAACAGCACGGCCATGGTCAGGTAGATGTTGGTGCCGTCCAGGTTGAAGGAGTAGCCCGCAGGCACGACCAGCCCGACCACCGGCTTGGAGCAGCCCAGGCGCTCCAGCTTGTGCATCAGCGGCACCAGCGCAGACTCCGACGAGGAGGTGCCCAGCACCATCAGCAGCTCGGCCTTCAGGTAGGCGATGAGGCGCAGGATGCTGAAGCCCGTGGCCGCGGCCACCGTGCCCAGCACCACCAGCACGAACAGGGCGCAGCACAGGTAGAAGCTGCCCATCAGCGCGGCCAGGGGCTTGAGCGCGGCGAAGCCGTACTTGCCCAGGGTGAAGGCCATGGCACCGCCGGCACCGATGGGGGCCAGCTTCATCACCACGTTCATCATCGAGAAGAAGATGTGCGAGCACTCTTCGATGAAGGTGTGCACGGCGCGGCCCTGGCCGCCCATGCGCTGCATGGCGTAGCCGAACAGCAGGGCCAGCAGCAGCACCTGCAGCAGGTCACCCGAGCCGGTGAAGGCGTCGGTGAAGGTCTTGGGGATGATGTGCAGGACGAAGTCGACCGTGCTTTGCTCGCCGGCCTTCTTGGCGTAGCTGGAGACGGCGCTGGCGTCCAGTGTGTGCGGGTCGGCGTTGAAGCCGTGACCGGGCTTGAGCACATTGCCCACCAGCAGGCCGATGGCCAGGGCCAGCGTGGAGATCAGCTCGAAGTAAGTGATGGCCTTGACGCCGACGCGGCCGACCTTCTTCATGTCGCCGCCACTGGAGATGCCCAGCACCACCGTGCAGAAAATGATCGGGCTGATGAGCATTTTCACCAGTGCGATGAAGCCGTCGCCCAGGGGCTTGAGCTTGACGCCCAGCTGCGGGTCCACGATGCCCAGACAACCGCCGGCCAGGATGGCCAGCAGGACCCAGAAATACAGGTGGGAGGTGATTCGCTTCATGGTGCTTCCCGTCTCGAACTCGCGAGGGCGCGGCCGAGGGTGGCCGGTTCGGAGCGTGAGCTTATCGAAGCGAGCGGGACCGTGCGATGTGGATTCCCACATCAACGCAGCGAGGTGCGGCTCAAGGGCCAGTCGCGCACGCGCACCCCTGTGGCCGCGAAGATGGCATTGCAGATGGCGGGAGCGACGGGCGGCAAGGCAGGCTCACCCAGGCCGGTGCTGGGGTGCGGGCTGCGCACGAAATGCACGTCGATGCGGGCCGGGGCGTCGGGCAGGCGCAGCAGCCGGTGGTCGTGGAAATTGCTTTGCACGGTGCGGCCGGCTGCGATGTCCAGGCCCTGGTGCCACAGCGCGCTGAGGCCATTGACCACGGCGCCTTGCACCTGCTGCTCGGCGCCGCTGAGGTTGACGATCTGCTCGCCGACATCGACGGCGGCCACGACGCGGTCCACGCGCAGCTGGCCGTCGCGGTCCACGCTGACCTCGGCCACCATGGCCGCATGCCCGCCCTGGCTGCTGTGGCTGGCGATGCCTCGGCCTCGGCGCAGCCCTGGCTGGCCGGGTGTGGTGGGCAGTGGGCCGCCCCAGCCTGCCGCTTGGGCGGCGGTGTTCAGCACGCCGCGCTGGCGTTGCGCATGGCTGGCCGGGCCGTGCAGCAGGCCCAGGCGGAAGGCGAGCGGGTCCTGGCCGGCGGCGTGGGCGAGTTCGTCGAGGAAGCTCTGGCTGACCCAGGCGAACACATTGCTGCCGGGCGAACGCCAGGCGCCCAGGGGCACGCCGGTGGCCAGCGTGTGCTGCAGCCACAGGCCATGGGGCACCAGGCCGGCGGGGAACTCGTCGCCGCCCAGCAGCGTGCCGGGGCCGGGCTCCAGCGGGCCACTGCCGTCGCGCTGTGCCGGGTTGGCAAAGCCCACGGCGCGCTGCTCCCAGGCGCTCAGGCGGCCCTGGGCATCGACGCCGCCACGCAGGCGGTGCATGCCGCCGGCGCGGTAGTGGTCGTGCTGGAGGTCGTCTTCGCGCGTCCAGGTCAGCTTCACGGGGGCGTTCACCCGGCGCGCGATGACGGCGGCTTCCAGCAGGTAATCGGCGCCCAGGCGCCGGCCAAAGCCACCGCCGCAGCGGGTGAGGTGCAGCGTCACCTTGCGCGCAGCGATGCCCAGCAGCCGCGCCACGCGGTTCACGCCGCCCGCCGGGTGCTGGATGGGCGCCCAGAGTTCGATGCGGCCATCGCGCCACCAGGCCGTGGCGTTCTGGGGCTCCAGCGTGGCGTGGGGCAGGAAGGGGTGCTGGTAGGTGGCGTCGACGCGGTGGGCGGCCTGGGCCAGGGCTTGGGCGACATCGCCATCGCGGCGCACGGTGGTCGCGCTGTCTGCGGTCTTGGCGGTGTGGGCGCTGCCTGGCGCTGTCGGCTCAGCCGCATCGAAGAAGGCCTGGGCCTGGCGCAGGTGCTCGGCCCAGTGTTCGCGGGTGACGGCCAGGTGCGGGCCTTCGTCCCAGGTGACGCGCAAGGCGCGCCGTGCGCGTTGCGCCGCCCAGGTGGATTCGGCCACGATGGCGATGCCAGGCATGAGGCCTTGCAGGTCCTGACCTTGGGCCTCGTGGTCGATGACGAAGGCGTCGCGCACACCCGGTTGGCGCTGGAGCTCGCCGAGGTTGGCCTCGCGCACGCGGGCGCCGAAAGCCGGTGCCTTGACGAAGCAGGCGTGCAGCATGCCGGGCAGCGCAACGTCGATGCCGAACAGCCGCTGCCCGGTGACGATGGCGGCGTTGTCCACGCCCGCCACGCGCGTGCCCAGCAGGCGGCGCGCGGCGGCGGGTTTGAGCACCACGCTGGCCGCATCGGGCAGGGGCAGTTGGTCGGCGCGGGCGGCCAGCGCGCCGTAGGGCAACTGCCGGCCGGACGCGGCGTGGTGCACCACGCCCGCTTGGGCGTGGCAGTCGGCCACGGGCACCTGCCAGGTGTCGGCCGCGGCTTGCAGCAGCAGGGTGCGGGCCATGGCGCCCAGGCGCAAGAAGGCGTCGAAATGCTGCGGCACGGCTTGGGAGCCGCCGGCGGTTTGCGTGCCATACACCGGGTCGAAATCGGCCTGGACCACCTGCACCGTGCGCCAGTCGGCTTCGAGCTCCTCGGCGATCAGCATGGGCAGCGATGTCTTCACGCCCTGGCCCATCTCGGGCACTTTGGAGACCAGCGTGACCTGGCCCTGGGTGTCGATGCGCAGCAGCACATGGGGCTGCAAGCCGGGCCCGGCACCGGGCGTCAGGGGCGCGGGCACGGGCTTGCGCACGCGCGGCAGGGTGTCGCCCTGCGTGGGCAGGAAGCAGGCCAGGGCCAGGCCGCTGCCCAGCAGGGCGCTGTGCTGGAGGAACTGGCGGCGCGAGCTCATGGCGTTCATGGCGCTGATGGCGTGGGTCGCCGGCCGGCCGCGGTGTCCACAGCACTGTCTGCGGCCACCTTTGCCGTCATCTTCGCCGCCATCTCTGCCGCAAGATGCACCGCCGCGCGGATGCGCAGGTAGGCGCCGCAGCGGCACAGGTGGCCGCCCAGGGCCGCGTCGATGTCGGCGTCCGTGGGGTGGGGGTTGTCGCGCAGCAGGGCGGCCGCGGCCATGAGCTGGCCGGCCTGGCAGTAGCCGCATTGCGGCACGTCGAGTGCCATCCAGGCCTGCTGCACGGGGTGGGCCGGCTGGCCGGCCACGGGGCTCAGGCCCTCGATGGTGGTGATGCTGCGCGTGCCCACCTCGCTCACCGGCAACTGGCAGGCGCGTGTGGGCTGGCCGTCCACGTGGACGGTGCAGGCGCCGCACTGGCCGATGCCGCAGCCGTACTTGGTGCCGACGAGGTCGAGCGCATCGCGCAGCACCCACAGCAGCGGGGTGTCGCCGAGGACGTCAACCTCGCGGTCCTGGCCATTGATGAGCAGACGGTGTCGCATGGGCGGAGCATACGACGGCCGTGTGGCGAAGCGCGGCGATGCCGCTTCGCGCGTCGGCGACGGCGCTCCGAACGCCG
>Ga0265316_10001523_pt1 | contig 24817 bp, 48 predicted proteins | sample 4522metaG_FD_202092 | JGI IMG/M metagenome (GOLD analysis project Ga0265316, IMG submission 202092) | Rhizosphere microbial communities from Carex aquatilis grown in University of Washington, Seatle, WA, United States - 4-5-22 metaG | ecosystem: Host-associated > Plants > Roots > Rhizosphere >... | reverse complement strand
GCCGATGATGAAAGTACAAATCATAGCGACTGGGTTTGGTAAAAAGATAGAAGCTCAATCATATGTGCGACCAAAGATTGTTACACAGACAGTAATAAAAGAAGTAGAAAAGAAACCGACTGAATCAGTATTAACTGTCGGGGATAAGGATGAGATATGATGACCATGCACAACTATCATACAATAGAAACAACAACAGATTATTTATTTGGTGACTACTTGACGAACGAGATATTTGTTATCGATATGGAATCAAAGAAAGTAAGACTGGGATGATTTGAAATTGAAACTAATCTATTTAACATTATTATTTTTTATATTTCCGTTTTTAGCAGGTATCATGTTATATGTGTGTATCATACCGCTATCTTGGAATTTAGCTAATCGATATTTTGATACAGAAGACTAACTTTTATTAATAAGTACTGTCTAGATACGGAGTATGGCGACAGGTAATACTCCCATTGATGCTAATACACCACTCAGGCCCCCTGCTCCTCAGCCTCAAACGCCTCAAGGCAAACCTGATTATTCTAATCCACATCCGACCGATCCTAATACAGGAAAGGCGATGACGTATGATATATCCACAGGTAAGTATGTTGACACACCTTATACATCAATCTCGACAGTTGGAAACAGTAATACTGGTTCTTTCACGAGTACTGGGTCATATAACGGCGTTAGTAACCCCGCTGTGCCTACTTCAGGCTACAACGTCAACGGACAACCATTAAACGTAAATATAGCCCCGTCCTTGCCATCTGAGCAACCTCTCTTAGTAAATCAGGTCAACGCTGCATTAAAGGCAGGATACGACCCTAATGCGATTATAAACGCAGTCATACGCGGTCAGAACCTTTTACCTAGCGATAATCAGAACGTACGCAACTTTGTTAATGACGCTGAACGACAGTACAACGGTAATGCTGGATTCGAAGTAACTCCGACACAGATGAAAGCTGTATCACCGTTAGTATCTTATTCACAAATCAATACGCAGTTCGGGTTCCAGTCCGGTAATATGACTGGGGGTAATGTTACTAGGCCAATCCAAACTGTTATAAGTGCACAAAATAATACTAGTAAAAATGAATTCGGTTTACCTAATGTATTATCTGGGAAGACTAGTGGGTTGGTTACTGATATTACTTCTTCTGTACCTCTTGGGCAAGTATCTTTATCGCAAAATCAAACAACTCAAATCCCAGTTTATGCAGAAACTTTAACACCCAAAGGATATTTAGAAGAACAATCATCTAAAATTAATCAAATCATTCAAGAGAGTGCGTTAAGTTTTAATAGAAATCCATCTAAAGGCAATGACGAATTAGTAGGTCTCACTAGTTTTGGAGCAGGTATTTTAGAAACAGGCATAGGATTTGCACAAGCAATTAGGCATCCAATCACTACTGCTGAAAATATCTTGACTGCTATCACTCATCCAGTCGATGAAATAATAAAACCTCTTGCTAATATACCTAATGAAATATTGACGGGCACTCCTGCTGAAAGTGGATTCTTAACGGGAAAGGTTGTCGCTAATGTTGCAGCACCAAAAGTTTTAGATATTATAAAAAATACTGGTGTCGATTTATTTGTTAAGAGTAGTAGTTTAGTGGGAGCTGAAAGAGTTCCTTTAGAATCTGTTGAATCACCCGATGTTACTGCTGGAAGCAAATTCCCGACGTCGTATGGGACACAACAAGCTTTAGCTGAGTTTCAAAAAACAAATAAATTAGTTACTGCCTCACCTCAAGGAATTAAAGGAACAGAAATTGGTGTTGGGGGAGGAAGAACACTCGCCGGATTACAAGACCCTGGTTTATACGCAACACCAGAAGGTAGAGTATCTACTTATTTCTTAGGCTTGGATCCTAACGCGGAAGGATATTCATTTACATTAAACCCTTTAAAGAATCTTCTTCCTAAAGTTCCGACGATAGGTACGTTTGAAGTTAAAGGCGTTACAACTTATCCTCGTGAGATTGCAGAACAACCTGGATTCGCAGCAGTAACTGAATATCAAAAAGAAGTTCTAGCACCACAAGGTATGGCTGTACTAACTAAACGTTCTGAGATAGGACAAGGAACAATACAACCTAAATCATTTATCGACTTAGAAGGAAAACCAGTTGCCCCAACAGTTAAAGCTCAAGGTACTAATGAATTAGAAGCAGTAATCCCGGTCACATCTCAATTTGTTAAACAAGAGCCTCAAACATTAGCTGGGCAAATATTTGGTTTTGAAAAGTACACAGTAAAGAATGGTCGTGCTGTTGCTATGCCTGAATTTAAAGTTATATCTGTTGCAGAAGAAGAAACAGTGTCTCAAGCTGAGTTAACACGTTCACGAGAACAATTTAATAAAGGTTCTCAAGCTTACAGTGAATTATCTTCTGGGAAAACATATATATCCCCAACGCCCGCAATATTTACAAGTCTGCAGAGTTCGACCCCTAGCAAGATAGCCACAGTTAGTTTAATACAAAGTAATCAGTCTTCACTTAACTCTAGTCTAAATCTTCCCTCGTCTAAAATATTAAGTTCAAATAAATTAAATGACCTCAGTTCGACGAGCAGTTCAAACAAATCTAGTAACGTCTCGAACTCGTCACAAATTTATAATAGTAACTCAAGTTATAATTCAAGCCAGAAATCGCAAACGAGTAGTAACAATTCATCAAACCAAAGTTCTATTATGAGTTCGACGGCATCTTCATCACCTAATATTAGTTATAGCCCTGACTACTCGTCAGGTCGAGCATTTTATGGAAGTTCATTATATCGTTCTAGTTCTAAAGCTAGCAGCACAGGAAGCAGTACTTCGAGTTTCAAACTACCTCCACCATCTGTGCCTGTAAGTTTGTTGCCAACATCAAAATCATACGAAGGTCCTGAAATTGCTTTTGACGTCGAGGTTCGTGGCAAAGGTCACAAAGAGAACGGTAAGTTTAAACCAGGACGATTCTTTAAAGCAAACAAAGCACCGCAGACGTTACAAGCTGCAGAAGGTTTACTTTCTGAGAAACTATTGAACTCAGCTAAGATGACCGGATACTTAGTTCCGGTTCGTGCGAAAGCTGGAGCAGCTGAGTCTAAAGCTCAGTTTGATTCAAGTAAGTTTGATGTAAATAAGAAAGGATACTTCGTTCAAAAGAGAAAGACTGCGATAAGTTCTGCAGGAGAAAAAGAAGAAATACGTCGTAAACCGCAGTTCGGATTTAAGACAAAACAAAGGAGTAGTTCAAATAGTTTTGCATTTGAACTCAAATAAACACAAAATTATTTAAAGTGTCGAATATATTAACGCACAATACCGACAATGAATAATAAAGCGCAAATGGCTGGAGTCTTTACAGCTATTCTCATCGTTATAGCTTTCGGGCTTATTTTGTGGGCGATGCAACCGTCAATTGAGACGTATAGATTAAACGCAATTAACGACCAGTCAGGATATGTTGCGGCGTCACCATTAAATAGAATTATCATTTACGGATTAGATCAATTACTCTGGGGCTTCTGGGCATTACTGGGGGCGTTGTTCATAGGTTTGACTGCGGTTAAAGGTGGCGGATGAAGAATAAGTTCTCAATATTAATTATAATGTCTCTATTAATCTTCTTCGCCGTGCCACTGGTTAGTGCTGCAAATAAAAATTATGTTGATAATGTAACGTCGCAACAAACATTAACACAATCCGCACTAGCTGGTTATTTCACAGGTGGAACATTTATAGTAAACCAAAATGCAACGCTTAACTCAGCGATATCTAATATAAGTACTGCGTGCACTGAATGTAATCAAGTTTATCTATTGAAAAATGTAAGTAATGTTTTCACTCGTGTAGCTAATGCAACATGGGTTTCTGGCGTTGCAAACTTCTCGTCACAAAAATATAATGTTTATGCAGGTGAACGTTATTACTTAGCATACTATGTTGCTGGCGCAGGAACTATACAGTATGCAAGTAATGGTGGTGCTAGTCTACCATTTCCCTATGTAGGTAGTATAATTAATATTACTGGTGGTGCGTATAATAATACTAATACTCAACCTACTGGAGTAACTAATCAAATCTGGGGATTCCAGAATATTACTTTTGATGTTATTCCTCCTGGTAATTTCACAATAACCGCGAACGATTATTATAACGGAGTAACTCTTTACAATTTAAGCGCAATAATTAATTTAAGCAACGGTTCAAATTACAATTACTCAACGACAACAGGACAACTAAACACAACAATATTAACTAATTATACTGGACTCGCCAATATAACTTTAAATTGTTCTGATAATGGTGGATACTTTCCGCAAACATCTCTCAATTATAATATCTCTAGCAATCTCGCCGACTTAATGTGGCAAGCGGAAGTTTATACTAATCCAATTCCTGAAGTAGTCACAGGTACTAACCTCGCTTATTCAGGTGGCACTCTTTCTGCTCCATTGCAAACAATTGCCAATACTGTAGGACAGTTCTTAAGGCTCGCTGCTGGAACTTATAACATCACGTTCAACAAAGCTGGATATTATTTAATCAATGATACTGTTACCGTCGGAGCGTTATCTAATATCACCAATGATTTCACTCCTAACTTTCCATATAACGCCTCACTTAACTTCACAACTAAAAATAGTATCACTGGCGCAACGATAAATACGTTCTCTGAACAAATCGCAAACGTTACATATAACTTTGTTTCGGGACACTCGACGACAAACGGAATCATACAAGATAATTTAACATACTCAGTATCTTACAATTACACTCTTTCTGCTCCTGGTTATTTTAACGCACAAGGCACAATCACATTATCACAAAACCAAACTAATTTATCAGTACAAATGTATCCGATGGGTTATCAACAAGTTAATTTCGTTAACACAGTTAACGCTAGTTTAATATATTCTCCTCCGTCGGGAACTGTATTATTCCAGAATGCAACCACACAAGTTAACTTCTCAGGAATAAATGGTACGTTTAACATATCTGGTTTGAGTCCTGGTTCAACATACAGTGTCATGTGTCAGGAGTCGTCAGGATTTGCTAACGCTACATACTCATATACTTATCCTTTAGTAACACAAACGCCGTCGCCATTCACATGTTACATGCAACCGTCTGCAAGTGTTATTACATACACTATCCAAGACCCGAACCAAAACAGAATTGCTAACGCTAACGTAAATGTTCAGCAATTTGTTAACGGTACAATGACAACTGTTTGTACTGGCACATCTGACGTTACTGGAACTGTTGTTTGTAATTTGTTACAAGGCGTTTACACGTCGACAACTTCGTCATTAAATGGATACACTACGGTAAACCTCGTCAATTATTTGGCGTCTAATGCGTATTCGATAGTTATGAATCCGACTAGCCAAACAAATCCTAATAGCAACATAGCTTCATTTGTTAACTATTTGATTCAGCCAAGTGGATTCGACTTGTACTATAATCAGACAATGATGTTTAATTTAACTGTAAGCCCGTATTCAGGAACTAATTTAACTAACTGGGGTATAAATATTTACACGCTAGGTCATCAGTTACTCGCGCGAATTAACTCGACAAACGCTAGCGGAGGTTTAGTGTCCGTACCACTTAATCTAACTCCATATAATGGAACCGTACTTAACGTCGAGTATTTCTTCACTAAACAAAACTATACCACGTTCACAGTGCCATATAACTATAATATCGTTAGCGGTCCATATTCGGGAACTACCGACGAGCTTCGCGACTGGCTTGCGAATAACATGGATCCAATATACAGGATATTTTTATGGATATTCCTTTCAATATGTGTCATACTTGGATTCAGAGCATACAATATTACTGGTCAGATATTAGCAACTGTCGCCTTATGCACATTTGGATTCTTTGGTTACTTGTTTTCAATACCTGTATTTTTGCTAACATTTATATTATTAATTGGAGCAATCATAGTAGTTGTAGAATTACTTGGAGTCGGCTAAAAGATGAACACGAAATGGTTATTGATATTCATTCTCGTCTTAAATGCAGTTATGTATATGTACAGTACCCAAATTTGTGCATCGTTTAACGGTGATAGTATAGGTACTCAAGTCATGGACTTTTTCTATGATTCAGGTTTGCTTAAATCAGCATATCAACAATGTCGCGCAAATTTAGCTGCAGGAATCACGGGACCGAACTCGTCGGCAATTATGCCTACTGGTGGTGTGATTGCGTTAGCTAGTGGTAATTCAACGTCTCAAACATTCTTTTACGCTGCAAATAATACTGTCACGCCTAACTCAGGTGTCGTTGGAGCATTTGTCAGCAACGGTTTAGCGTTCTTGGACTTGATTAAAATGGTCGCTGGATTCTGTATATTTATGACAGGGTTGCCTGTACCATTCATGTTAGCTGCGCTTAACGTCCCGTACTTTATATCGTACTTCATAATAATTGTCGTCGAGACTTTGTTCGTGATAGGCGTATTAGAATTCTTAAGGGGGTCATCATTCTAATGAGCTCGCTGCCAATATTCGACCAACTATATGCCGGACTAACGGTTGTATTTGGACAACCAGGATATATTTTTGCACTTTTATTAATCATAGTTATCGTCGTGATGTTACTTGCAGGACTAGAAGGAAGCATGGTAGGACTTATAATAGAACTAATTGTTTCGATACTTGCCGTATACGGTTTCGCAACATATGGATTAATGGGTTATGCAATATTAGTTACTGCACTCGCACTAGCGATTGCACTTTATAGGTCGTTTGTTAAGTGAACCAAAAACACAAACATATTTAAATTAGTAATGACAGAATAATTAAACATGGTGCTAGGAATTAATTATCACGACGAGAACCATCAAAAGAAGATTTTTGATGGCGACAAAATCCCTTGCGGGACGTCAGACGATCAAATTAAGGAAATGACAAGCAAAAAACACAAATTGTTGGGCGTTAACTAATGTCTAACGGAAACGACGCAACAGGATTTTACAAATCACCAGTACGAAAACGAAAAGGTATGACTTCACGAAACGTTAACGGACCACTAAGATATAACGCGAGGCAAAGATGAACGGAGAAGACGCAACGGAATTTTTTGAAAATCCTCTTAAAGGCAAAACTATCTTAGGTCAAAAAGAATCTCACGTTAATGCTCCATTAAAATATAACACGAGGAGATAACCATGCAAGGACAAATGTTTAATGTGGATTCGGATTTACGTTCCAAAGAAGCTAGACGAATCAAACTAGAAGTAGGTAAGGACTTTATTGGACCTAAACCAAACGCAAATCTAAAACTAGGCTCACAAAAAGAAGTATCAATCAAAACAGGCTCACAATAAAAATGGCTCGAACACAGACTAGCAAATCATTAGTTCAACAGAATAAACAAGCGAGAGCTGACTTATTCTTTAATAAGATTGCTAGAACGCGTTCAACCACATATAGAGTTAACCAAGCTGCAAATAAAGGTTTAGGTTATGCTTCTAAAGGATTGTCGGGTGGAGCCTCGACGATAAAACAATTTTCTAACCAAGCTAATCAAGTTGGTAATCAAATCACGCGCGGTCTGCCACATGCAGGCGCATTCTTCTCAAAAGTTCCTGGACAGCCAATGTCCGCATCAATTACTCAAGACGCAGCTAGATTGACTGTGGAGTATAGATAAACATGGAAAATACAAAAACTGGCTATGAACAGGCGCGTAAGAAAGATAAACCGTTTGCTTGTTTAGCAGAACGAAAGATTCACATAGATATGGACTAATTCACGATCAGTAAACACACAACACATAACCGCGAGGGAACTTGTCTCATCGAAGCAACCCAATGAACGGATTCCGACAGTGAAGTCGGCTCACTGAGCGAAACCTGACGGCGATTCCTAAGGCTTAACAAAGTGAACAAGACCCTCGCTTCTTTAATCGGCGGGCATCTGCTTAGGTGCAGACAGAAGATAAAGACCCATAGGAAGTTAACACTATGGGTTTCAAAAATATAAACTCCCCAGGCTTACGGAGTTCAAGATACTGTGAAGTATCTAGCAAACTATATAAATGTTGCGGCTCGCGCGCGTTAAACACGCAGTTAACACCTACCAAGCTCCTCCATTCAGGCTCAGCCTAAAGGCGTATAGTAGTAAGGTAGTCTAAAGGTAGTAGTAGTAGCTGATTATGAGTATAACATATACGTGTACGAGATGTAAGTTACTATCTGTCGCTACGACTGGTTCCGTCGAGGAATTGACGAGAATTTGTAGAGACTGTGGTAGGAAACAAGTTAAAGAATGTTTCTCAATATGCTCTCAATGTCAAAGACAATTTAATTACTTCGATTATAATAATTCTAAGTTATTAAGAACGTGTTGTGATAATTGTTCAAAATAAATGTATATTCATAACGCTAAATGCGAATGCAATAGTTATCAGATAACTAAACGGTACTGAATACGATTTCTTGACAATTTTCAATACAAATAACATTAATGCGTTCTGAACTACGTAAAAGAATATGATCCATATTAGAAATATAAAATAATTATTAATGATTCCTAGTAAGGGAAGGAGTGCGACGGTCAGCTTGAAGTCAGCTGACCCAAGCACGAACTGACCTACTGTACCCCATACGAGCAGTACTAGGGCAACTGTGTCTAAAAATACCCAGTTAATCCATATTTCTGGAGAGAATATTAAAGATGTCGTTATTGACGCTATAATTAGGGCATAGTTAACCCAATTTTTAATCTTTTTTGTGTAGCCATCATAAACTGACACTGCTAAAAGAACGCCTAGAAACGCGATATATGTGATTGTGAGCGGTGTCATCGTATTTCGTATATGAACTTGCCCATTTCTCCGAATGGAATTAGTTTAAGTCGTCTAGCTTTCTCTTCAAGACGTTTTTTAATATAACTTAGTGTCAGCGAACTATCTTCATCGGTTAATTCATCACTCACAAATCCTTCTAGTTTGCCGTTTGGTCTATTAACTTCCATCCAATATATTTTATATCTTCTTGTTCTATTCATAAATTACCTTCAAGAATACCTAACGCTTTAACGTTGGGAGGAATTGGAGAGTTCGCAAATGTAGCTATTTCTATACAAAATTCATCAGGATATACTGCTCTTTCGTAAGCTCCTTTGAGCCCTTGTGTTCCTGTTTTAGATCCTCTTGGTGCTCTAACGTGGCAAGGTGCGCCATTCTTACACATAGGTCTAGGAATCCAATTTAAATTACTCCATATATCAGTAGGTTTCATACGTCTTTTTTCTGGTGGCAATTTGGTTTCGTATTGACAGAAACAAATTGTATCTCTTTTCTCTTTTGCGTACACAGGAAGTTTTCTTAATACTCCTCTTGGATTTTCAATTCCCCACTTAGCATTTGGAAACCAACTAATTATCTCTTTATTTTTTTCACATAGTTTTATACCGAGTTTTGCAACATCAGTTTTTGGCTGATATTGTCTAAATCCTCCACCCCAATGTGTTCCTATGGACGCTACACTGAACCCAGTGCAAGGAGTACCAAACCAAATAAAGTTAGGAATCCCTCGACATTTTTCGATAATTTGTTCTTTTGTAATCGTAAGTATGTCAGTCATCCAATCAGCCGAGTAGTTTAAATCAACAGTTATAACTCTCCACCCTAACTTTTTAAATGCTTTTGCCATAGTACCTGATCCGCTATAAAATTCAATCATTATTTTTGGTGAGGAAACCTCACACTTTAGTGTGATGGAGGATGTCATCTTGAATAAACCGGTTGCGAATCATATCCTGCTGAATAATTATACGAATCGTTAGCTAAATTAATAAACGTGCCGTTTGTTTGAATCCAATCATCTAATAACCTAAAATCATATGTGGGCGTAAAAGTCTGATTGGTTATGTTCCAATATGTCTGATTGCTAGCAAACAAACAGGCTTCGTGTGTATTAACCCAGGTGTAATAATTTGGATCATTGAAATAGTTGTACGCCATGTCTATTAAATACAACTGGTCTTGAATGGGAAAACAAGCTTGAGTCATGTTCATTTGAACTGAGCCTGATAAGAGCACGTGTGCTAGTGCGTAGCATTGGAGTATGAGTGTTAAGTACATATTTCGTTCCTTTTGGTTTCTGTTTTCATTAATCTAGGTGGCTGGTTACGTTTGTAATACTTTGAACCCAGCAAAGCGACTACATTTGCCAAGAAGCTGCCTGTTCTGGCTCTATACCTGTTCTCCAGTTCTTACGGCGGTTCTCTAAAACTGCGGTCAGAATTGCCTTGATTTTTTCATCATGTATGACATTAAGGTATCCTAATCTGAACATTTGTTTGTAAGCAGTACTATCTTTAGGCTGCTGTAAGAAAGCCATGACTTCATCTAACTGTTTTGATTCTTCTTCATTTAATCTTATTGTAAGAACTTTACTTTTATCTTTAGAACGTTCTTCTTCTAAACGCTGTGGTGTAAACTTAGGCGTGTCTATGAATTCAGGCATTGGATTGGGAAGCAGCCGAGAGAGGTTTAGGTGATGCATGATGTTTCGAGGTTACTTATGGTTTAGGATTTTTGCAACTCGGCTGCTTGTGCATTTATTTATCTTTGAACTATTTAAATCTTTTGTTTCTCGTCGAGAATAATAGGCAATGCAAGATTTGAACTTGCGACCTTTTGAGTGTAAATCAAACGTTCTGCCGCTGAACTAATTGCCTATAATTGACCATACTGGATTTGAACCAGTATTGCTAGATTAAAAGTCTAGTGTTCTACCGTTGAACTAAGTGGTCGCTCTATCTCTTTAACTGATAATGAAACAATTATACCGTCTAAAAGTAATGCGTCTATGATTGTATTGAATGTTTTATTCTGAACTTTTTGTAGAGCAGCGCCTATTTTCAATCCCGCTCTTAATAATAAACTCTTGCTCTGTCCTGATGATAGATATTTATTCATTACTCCAGTGTCAATTCCTTCTATATTTTTCTTTTGTGTTTCACAGAATTCTTTAGTTCCTCTTACTCTTATTACATTAGAATTATTAGACTCGTCTATTTGTGCTCTCTTAATATCTTTACAAGCGTCCACAAACATTTTCAATACACCTGAATAAAGCATATGTTGTTGAAGGTTAAATGTGTGTGCTTTTATTTTTTTATCTATTCTTAGACCAGAATTTATTTGTCTAGGTATTTTAGTTATGCTAAATTCAAATACATGTGTTGGTTCATCTGTCATTTAATGGCTCCACGGGAATCTAAACGCTCCCCAGTCTGTCGTGCAGTTTAATATATCTTTCTGTTGACAATTATAAGTGATGTTGGTCAGGTGAAACTGTCCCGTGCATGATTCAGTCCGTTGTGTCTCGTAATTACTGAAGGAACGCATTGCTTCAGCTGTGTGTCCACCTATTCCTATGTTACTTTGGCAGTATCCTACTTGATAATTGACATCTGTAATGAAATAAATGGCTAAAAATCCGATTAATACTAACAAAATGATACGTTTATACGTATTTTTCGAATTTTCTGGTATGTTTTTGCGAATAATAAGGGTTTCTTCCATTAATTTTACCGTTTTTCGTTACTTTGTATATATAGTAACCTTCAAATGTTTAATTATCTGCCTTTTCTAAAAATTCGGGAGCCCCTGCTAAACATTTGTTTAACATTTGTGGCGTTATATCTAGGTCTTGTTGGATGTATCTTTTCTTCATTGGCTTTCCAAACCATTTTCCTTTCCCAAAGTATCTATCTCTTACGGCTTGTCTAAATACTTCTGATTGGTCAGGAGCTCCAACTTTTTTCTTTTGAACTACTTCTTCCTCATCGTTAAGGTCACGATCTAGTTCTTCTATTACCTGTTCCATATTATTGCTTTTGCGTTCTAGATATGGTTTGAGTAATACACCGTCGTACTTAGGATAAGTATCTGTGAAGTCAGGTAGTATCTTAATTCCAGTAACGCAGTTACACGCCTTACTTATATCAGGTCTAGTCTTGCCCTTACTCATTTGGTCTAATGCTGGCAATAGTTCATTAAGTTTCTCGTAACCATAGTATGCAAGCTTTCCTCGTCCAAATACGTGGATACAATATTTGACACGCCATTCTCTAAAAAACTTATTCAAGGTCAGGATGTTTGGTAGAACTAATATAGTGTGTAGGTTTTTTCCTCCAATGATAGCATATGCTTTATTAATCTGTTTAGAAAATTTTTTATTTCCATCCATGTTATACATATCTTTTATTGCTTCATCATGTGCAGCTAGACCAAATCTGTAAATTGTTTTAAGTGCATCTATAAATTCTCTTTTGTTAGCACCTAAAAACTTAATATAAGATTCGTTGTATTCAGGATCTTGTAATAATTCCTTATACCATATGTCGAATATCCATTGAAGGAGATGGGATTTTCCGATTCTTTCGGGACCTACAATAACACCTACTCTATCCCAGTCAGCAGTACGTATTCCTTTATCGCCATCTAAATCTAGTTTGAGGATTTTACGTATTCCATACAGATTATTAAATCTAGGACATTTTTTGTCTCTTCGGTTCATAATGTAATCTCACGCTCACAGTTCAAACAAACTAATCTTCTAATTCTATTGTTCTCAGTCTCGACGATGAATCGTTCACAAAAACATGTAGTGCATTGTAATAGTTTCATTTCATATACCTGATCTGATTTTCAACAGTAATGTTTTCAAAGCAATGATTATATGATGTGACAGGTATACAGTATTGAGGAAAAGAAATATTATCTCCTTCAAACACACAAGGACTTGCTTTAGCTACTTTATCTATGCATTGCAAAACTGTGGTAGATATTCCATCCATTTGAAGATGTGCTATTAAAACACCCATAGTTGTTGTCACAACAATTATAATTAAAAGTGTGAATACTCCTAAATAATATCTTTTCCAATCAATATGTTTTTTATTCATTTTTCTAGTCCCGGTATTTTACCACCGAATGATAAGTATATGTAAAGGAAAACTCCTAACATAATTAACCATCCGACAAGTATTGTTGCATCCATTATTGTAGTTCTCGTTCTAGTCTTTTGAAGACGTCTTCGTCATCAACTTCTACATCATTGTAAACTCTAAATGGTCCTTTCCCTTGACACCAGTTTAATAAAATGATAAACATATTGGTGACGTCTCTGAACTTACTATCTGCGTTAGTTGACGGGTTGTTAACAAAAAATGTGAGATTATAATAGTCTTGTGCAGTATATTTAGTTTTATCTTCTTTGACTAGAAGAGTCTTATCCTCAGCATAGTCTTTAGATAAAAGGTACTCGTCAAATGATTTAGCGACGCTACGGTGATATATAGATACTGCTGCAACAAATCTACTTAGAGAACGACCAACGTGGTCTAAACCGTTTCTAGATAACATAAGTGATTCTTGAGTTATTAAACATGCTTTGTAACTCGCACCAGGAATACGTTTAACATCCCAGTCAACTGCCATCGCTTGGTCACCGTTGGGAATCGGTGGAGCTTGTGGCTGATATCTATTATTATTCCAAGCCATTTACTGTAAACACGTGAGTCGTTGCATTAAATCTGTTCCTATGATTGTATTGTGAACTCCTGCATAATAGCTAACTGCAGCTACAAATATCAATAGTACTATTAATAAAAACAAGTAGAACCAATAATGAGCCAGGAATATGTTTTGATGGGCTAAATATGTTGTCTCGACGTCTAATGACTTAACATTGTAATTCTTTTCAAATCGTTCTACTTCTGCTTTACGTCTTTTCTTATTCGCTTGTCTGAACCATTCTCCAAAATTCATTTTATTACACCTTGCTCCTGAAGAAGCGACCAAAATCACTATCTGCATCTACTTCAACATTTATTTTCTTATTCTTAATAGTAATTTTCATATTATCCTTATCGCGATTGAATGTGAACGTATCTAGTTTCTCGTCGTTGTAATTACATACTTTGAATTTTATCAGTTCACTCATCGCTTTAACACCGTCAGGTTATTCAATGCCGTTGTGCATGCATCTACTATTTTTGTTTGTAAATAAGGTAATTGCTGAACACATAACGAACTAATAGCGTTTTGGTTGTTGTAAGCAAAGAATGCTGCAACCGCTGCCGCGAATGCTGATATGCCCATTACTATTAATAAAATCTTGTGTTTCTTAAGGAATTCGTTAATAGCTTCCGACAACGCCATGTTAACTACAGCTTTTCTAACTAAACCTGGGTCAAGTGTGACACTAGACTTTATAGCGTGCAGAACTGGTATTTTTGTTTGAATGATTATCTCTTGACCTGCATCGTTCTTAATTCCAGTTTTAACTTGTTCGTATAACGGTTCACCGTCAAAGTCAGACTGTGCCTTTAATAAATAATATTGTTGTTTAGTAATCTCTTCGTATTTGATCTGATTCTTAACTTTATCAGTAATCTCTTTGAAGAATCCGTATTTCACGTCGGGAGATTTATCTAATCCTAATTTCTTTTTTATCTTAGCATATAATCCATAACTAGTCTTAGTATCTTGTGCGTCTGCAATTATGTAAGGCAACCCGTACATAGTTCCTTCTGTAAACTGTTCACGAGAATAAATATTAGTTTCTTCGTTTGTTTGTGTAACATTGTTATCTAATCTGATAAATGAAGGCATACCTAAATTATTACCCATGCTACGAGGAATTATAAGACCAACGTTACCTTCACCCCATTTCTTCTTATGGATCTGCATTTGAATTGCAAACTTAACCCATTTACCTGTCATTGCAAAAACAACGATGAATAATATCAGAAGTCCGTATAATATGTAAATTGTTGTTTGTATATCCATGATAAACTCTCCTAATTAATTTTGTTGTTGATTACGGTCAAAGAAGCCACTAACTCCTCCCTTGACTGTGTTATCTTTAGTTTCTTGTCTATTGACACGCGATATAATTGATTTACGTCCAAAGCCGTCTACTGAATTTCCTGATACTAATTTAAAGTTGATAGCGTGCAGATTAATACCTGCCATCCATCCGAATAAGAATTGACCTTGAGATACTGGAACATCGGCAAGTAGTTTACTCGTCTCAGCTTTCATCTGTAGAATTGGTTGTTCTTCTCGAGCAATTTGACCTAATTGCAAGTTACGATTAAATTCTTTAATATAAATTTCTGATTCAGGTTCTAAGAATTTAATAACAACATCAGTAGGTGTATTAAACGGAATAGAATTCTGATTATTAAGTATTGCTGCTTCTCTGGTCACTACATCTATAATAGGTCTCTGTTCAGTATCTATGTCATTACTCAATTAGTTTCACTCTCAAATTCAGGGTTTTGTTCTTTAGCCTTTTTATTTCTTTCGTTTCTTTCAATGATAAGTGAGATGCCGTGATATAACATAAACAAACCTAGTAATGTAAAGAATGACCAAGTAGCCCAGCTAACACCAGTCATAGCCATATCTGCAGCTGAACCAAGGAACCAAGTACCTGAGAATAAAAACAAGTACTCGGTTCCTGTGTATTGAGCTAAGACTGCGAGGAGGAATGGTACTAGGAATATTAAGAAGCTTTGGAATATTGTTTGAAGCATATTTGTTGTATCTTGTGAGATGCTATTTATATTATTTACTATATTAATCTGATCTGACTTAAATTGTGTAGCTGTGGAATTGAAAAGAGTATATTGAATGTAATATTGCCCAGTCTGGTTCAAAGTTAAGTTATAGGCATATGCGCCCGCTCCGATTGATTTCATTGCAACGTTATTGAATAGTTTAGTTCCCGTCGAATTATATAACGTGAAGTTTGCGCCTGTGATTGCAATATAAGTTATTGGTGACAGATTGTCAGTGTATATCGTACTAGACGTGTTGACTTGATACATGTCTGCAAATGTGAACGGGAGAATAAACAATAGAAAGAGAACGGGTACGATTACCTTTTGATTCATGTTATGCAATTTAGTTTAGTTATTAATAAACTTTACTATCCCAAGACTTTGGCTTTGTATGGTTTGAGAGTTGTCAGAATGCTCGGGAAAATAAAGTGCCGTGGGGAGCGGCTTACTGCCCAGACTGAAGTGGTTGTTAACCGACTTATACGACGCTGTAAAGCGAGACGATAAGTAGGATTGCACCAACGAGCAACAGCGTGTTCAAGTTACCGGCGATAACGGCGTTAGTTGAACCAGCGGTGAAGTTTTGTGCTGTAACAACGTTTGTAGTGATCGGCACTGCGACAGCTACTAAAACTATGATACCAACAACAACACCTATAATATTGCTAATTGAGAAACCTGCTTCAGATTCCATATAGTTTGCTTCCATTTTAACTAGTCACTTCCTTAAGTCGGGATTTTATCGAGCAAACTATATAAATGTTACGACACAGTATTTAAATAAACTGCGTCATCATTCCGAAGCAAGTAATCTACTTACTGAATTTCAGTTCTTCCCTTAATGTAAACTAATATTGCAACAGCTGCCATTGGAACGCTAATCATGTTTCCTGCAATAGCTAATACTACGGACACTATCATAAACAATAACATTGTCCAACGACTTGCAATTGCATTATCCTTTTGTTCTTTCTGTGCTTGTTGTAATGTTGGTATTGGTTTTGGAACCGATACTATTGTTGGTTTAATTTCTTCCATCGTATTTAACTCTCCTATTGTTTTTTCTTCTTCGGTTTTCTTCCTGCTCTGTTCTGCAGTGCGCGACTAATGTCTCCTTGTCGGTCTATGTAATAGAACCAACCAGACTCACGTTTTAATTCGCCTTGCAATAATAATACTTTCTCGTGCATGGTGTTATCAGGTTTGTTTTATTTGTTTATTAATCTATCGTTTTTAACACTATACAAAACGATAAGTTTATATAGTTCAAAGATTCTGTATAGTGTATCGGGACGCGGTCTCGACGAGAGGTTACAATGGAATCAAAACGAAAGTTAATTGTTGGCGCGATCGGGTTTAATCAAAACGGAAAGCTCAATGAAATATCAGGAACGTTTAATGTTAGACGCGGTGATTACTAATGACATGGTACAAAGTATTAGATAAATATGCAAAAGCTAAAGATGGTGGCAGTTTTGATTACACTGAATACTTACCTAATGGAAAACTAGCGGGGCAGTTAGTTCCGGCAATCCCAAAAGATAAATTAAAAGAATGTAGTTGGGGTTACCATGTCACAAAATATTGGAATATGTTTTTATCAGATTCCTCAAATATTATTTTAGAAGTTGAACCAGTCGATTTAATTGAAAACGATATTGCCGGCGTAAATGAAAAAGCTGTGTGTGGTTCGTTTAAAATAATTAAACAACATACATTTACGTTTGATACAAACAGTAACACGGGCGACAATAACACGGGCAACTGGAACACGGGCTACAGTAACACGGGCTACAGGAACACGGGCAACAGGAACACGGGCTACAGTAACACGGGCTACAGTAACACGGGCTACAGTAACACGGGCGACAATAACACGGGCTACAGTAACACGGGCGACTGGAACACGGGCTACAGGAACACGGGCAACAGGAACACGGGCTACAGTAACACGGGCTACAGTAACACGGGCGACAATAACACGGGCGACAATAACACGGGCTACAGTAACACGGGCGACAGTAACACGGGCAACTGGAACACAGCTAATAAACACGTTGGTTCTTTCAATACTGTTGCGCCAAAGGAATGTTATTTGTTTAACAAAAAGATTTCAATGAAGGTTTATAATGGAATACAATTTCCCAGTTATTTTTATTTTGAGTTAAAAACTGATTATAAAAAGTCGTGGCAAGATTCGTTCAATGCTACAACTAAAAAACAAGTCGAACAAACAATTAAACTGCCAAACTTTTCGTATAAAGTATTTGAAGAGATAACTGGCATAACTAAAAAAATGATTGAGGTAAAGCTGAAATGACAGACTCAAAATATAATCATTGTCAAGTGCAGTACTGCGTCGAGTTAATCGACGAGGCATCAAGAAAGTTTCCAATGAATCATAAATTGTATCGTTCACCGCAAACAACTGTTACTGAATTTATGTTGTATGATTATCTTGGCAGCAAATATGAACGTTCATTTCATGCAATGGTTGCTGGGCAAAGACACAGATTGCATTGGGGCGAAGAAGAACCAACACGAAAAGAATTGTCTGATGTTGTTGGAGGTCGGTCACGATGAGTAAAGATGTTATTAGAGGAGAGTTGGTTACTTCCGTTAGAGCCATTTTAATTTTTTCATTTATGTTTGGATTGATTGGAGTAGCAGCTTATTTTTCCGTTTCAATGTTGCGTTCACAATATCACGACACTTGCATCCAGAGCCATGTTGAAAGTATTGTAGGATATACTTATACAACCACATATAATGGTACTTATTATGACTACACCTATGCGCCATTTAATATAACAAAAACAGTCTGCGACGTTTATGCCTTAACGAGAAATGCGACGAGCGAGGGGAATTGAATGGACTGGAAAACCGTATTTCAAATTTTGCTAATAGTAATAGTATTAATAATGGGTCTTTGTGTTGCTTTAGAGGTAACTCGGGACGGATTAATAACTTTAGAAATGAAGTGTATCGACAATTTAACATTACAAAATGCAACTTGGCTTAATCAATCACAATATAATAATTGTGTAAATAACATAACTTTGGAGAACTAATGACAACCCAACTTTCCCTCGCGGATATAATTGAACCAATAATCCTAATCCCTGAGAACGATATTTATGAAACATCCCTTAGATTGAAAAATAATGCTCGTCAAGAACTCGCATCGAAGATTGCCGATGAACTTGAAAGATTACTAAATTTAGAAGGAATAACCGAATCAACAATGATTGTAACAAAAGTAGAAGATGGCGTCTTGCAATTAATTAAACTACTTCGTGGCTCAAGCGACGAACCAGAGAGGAAAGAAGAATGGCTATAATTAAAAAAGGAAATATAAAAATACACAAATATGGAACAACTCACTATGCACCTTATATAATTAACAAAGGTAAAAGCAAAAGAAGTTTAGCAGTAGGATTGTTTAATAAAAATAAAATAAGACAATGGTTACAAGTCATTAGAGCATTTGACAGAGATTTTCCTGAGGTTAATTTACGATGACCGACCAACAGAACGAATGGACACCAATTCAAGTTGCAGCAGTAAGAGCCGCAATAATTAATTCTATGTCTCAAAACGACGAGGATGCAAATAAAATACTATGTTCATATGAAGACCAACTTCGCCGTGATGTTGTTGAATCGACAGAGGTAAGAATTGCTACAAATTTAATGCACGAGATTACAACTAAAGAGTTATCTGTTAAAGAAATTCAAGAATATTTATCAAGATATATAGACGAATTAGATAAATTAATTGTATGTACTAATTGTGCTAAATATATGGTGGAGAGAAAAGATTTCATAATAAAATTTGATACGCAAATAAAAAGATTAGATAAGTTAGAACTTCAGATGAAATGGTGGAAAGCGGATTTTGGAAAATGGCTAAATACTTGGGGTACATTTGGAGAAAAGACAATCACACATACTGGCACTTATGCAGATGGATTTAAAGAAGCATTTAGAGAAGTTAATAAAAAATTCAAAGAACTCACAGAATTAAGAGCCACACGGTTGACTGCGGTCAACCTAGATTCTCAAGCTTCGCTTTCGAATCAGACGCTCGGGGAGAAGTAAAGATGAATTTATACTGCACTTGTGGACACGAAGTTTCAGCACACGGAACACATTGGTGTATTTATAGCGATTGTCAATGTACTAAATCACAAGAAGAAGCAAAAAGCGGAGAGACGAAATGAGTTACGAACTCAAACAAATGGCTAGAAAAGCATGGCGTGTGTTCACTGAACCAAATCAAAAAGCATTGCATTGCAAATGTGAATGTCATACGACTGAGTTTGTTCCTTGTGAGAAATGTTGTAGAGAGGATTACTGATGAGCAAAAAGAAATACTGTGATTTATGTGGAGACTTTGGTCATACTGAGAAAGACCACGTTAAGTTTCCTAAGTTGAAAATATACAGAGTAACTTGTGAAAGTCTTCGATATCCTAATTATCATTTGGATGTCGTCGCATTCACGAAAGAAGATGCATTACTAAGTTTACTAAAATCAAAACAACTTAAATTGAAAGAGATGAAAATCAAATGAATTATTTTCAACGCCAATTAGACAGATTCCTAAAGAGCGAGTATGATCCGTATCACGACGCTAAGGAATCGTGGGAACAATACCGCTGGGAGAAAGAGAACTTATGAAAAACATACTTCGCGAATACGGACTGGCTTGGACCTTTATTGACGAGGATGATAAAATATTCTTTATCAATATGTTTTTAGTAATTGGTTTAATTTTAACATTCACAATCACATACGGAATATTATTAGACTTCGCAAGATTCGGGACGTGGTAATATGGAAGATGGTTTTCGTTGTAACAAATGCGGTAAGACTTTCTGGACTTACGCTCAAGCAGACAAACATGTTAAGTATGAATGTAAAGGGGAACGCGAATGAATTTAATTTGGCATTACGATAAGATATATGCATACAATCAACGCAAGTATACTAACATTTTAACTGCAGCCGATATAACTGGTGACATGATTGCGCGTAAGGTTGGCGACGAGGTTAGATATTATTATCCGTTTAAGAAAGGTGTTGATAATTATTTAGTTGAAACTACCGAAGTGCAAGACGTTATAAGTCTTTTGCCGATAAAAATTATTGCTAGTCAGCGTACACCGTATCGCGGTAAAGGTTATCTTGTCGTTGAGAGTTGTAAACCCGTTGAAGTTCGACCAGAACGAACGATGTCATATAAACAGTTCATAGATGCGTTCATGAACTTCGAACACAAAGCACCTGACGAGTTGCGTGTATGGAAACTAATAGTCGATGCCGCATACGTAGAACGAATTAATATCCGTGCTGTCAGTTATCCAGGTTGGCTTAAAGATTCTACTTTGACTTTGCTAGGCTTATTACGTGGTGACGTTTCAATTGTAAACAAACCTAGTCACGCTAAACTAAAGTATCTTATTTGTGCTAAGAATAAAGTAATAGGTCTTAACGAAGTACAACAAGTAGAAGCCCCTGACCGTCGAGACTTAGCTAAGTTCTACGAAGACACTGGGGACTTTAAACCCGAATATATATCTGACAAACGTTCAATGCAAGGAACCGCAGAACGTGCAGATATAAATAATCTGTCGACGATGACGTTTAGTAACTTTCCACGAGACGAGGATGAATTAATCTTTGACCAAATATTCCAACCTAAGATATTGTCTAGAATATTTCCGATCATGTTATCAGGTGGTAGCAATGATCCGAATGATTCCGCTTGTCTTGAGAAGTTCGGGCACGTGCAACGTTCTGTTACTGACGAGGAGTATGCGCAGTTGGATAACTTCTTACGTAACCATAGATACTACGAGTTAAACTTTCAAAAAGAACTGGATGCTAAACCTAATGTTCGTGACGCTGAGTTACAAACTAAGTTTGCTAATCCTAGATGGAATAGAAACTGGCAAACTATTTGCACGCGATTAAAATTATATGCTGAGTCTGTCGACGAGTTCAGACAATTAGAATTACAGTTGTATGTTATGCACAAAAACTATATTCAGTTTGTCACGACGAGAGTGGCTACTAATAGTGGTAAGCTGACTGTGGAAACACTATAGCTTGTGGTAAACATTTATATATGAGTTACACTATACACAACGACTATGATTTATTCAAACAAGGTGCAAATAATTGAAACTGTGTTTATGTGTATTTTTGTATTTGGCGGAGCAGGTGCAATAATGTACTATTTATACACAACGCCTGCAAATATTTGTTATCAACAATATACTGACGTTAAAGTAATAGGTCAAGAATTTATGCATGCTGAACCTGATGCGCAGACGTCTTGCTTGATTTTACAATGTTTTAATGAACATAATTATAATTTAACCAATGATCAATTAAAGTTATTTGCTTCATGTAAACAAACTGGGTTGATAAAATGAAAGAGACGATCTTATATTGCGGTTGTGGTCGAGTGATTGATACTCAGTTCGAGTATTGCGCTTGCGGCAGAAGAATTGATTCTTTTGAAGAGGTTGACGATACTGATGAGACTTTATAAAAAATTAGATATACATCACGCATATCGAATAAGAAACGATTGCGGTAATATTGTTTTGTTGAGTGACGATTTCAAGACGAGGGATTACTAATGAGTTTAAAACACGAACTTATATTCGTAGTTAGCTTTAGTTTGTTGTCTATGTTTATTCAAAGAACAATAGTTTCGGCTCCTGACTTTTGTTATTGGGTTGGCTTAATTATGGGAATGCTGTTTATGTTCACATTGAATCGTTCTTTGATTGAAAGACTGATTACATCATTACCAAAACCAGAACCTGTGTTGATTGAAACAGTAGACGAACATTTGACAAGGACTAGACGATGAAAAACAAATGCATAGTCTTATGCTGCACGAATAAACCGTATGCCGAATATAAACGAGATGGTTATAGTGCAGATACATATTGTAGAAAACATTGGAAGATGTTTAAGTACGGGAAGTATCGGGATGAGACTTAAATCAATTTCAGCAACGATACGCGCAACAGGCGAACGAGTCTTGTTGTCGTATCGGTCAATTGAAGAAGCTGCGGTTTGTAACCGTGGCTTGAAAGATTTTGAATATGTTTAAATGGAGAGTTGAAAACTATGAATGATAAAAATTATAAAGAAAATATTCTTTATAGATTAAAAGAGATGGATTCACAACTGGATACTTTGACAACGCAAGGTGGCATCTTAATATTTTTTGCAGTGGTTTGTTTTTGTGTATTTGGTATTTTGCTAAGTATCATTATAAGTAACACAAATCAACCAATTCATGTAACTAATTCGTCTTCCGCTTTGTACGGCAATCAAAAGGTTGCTTTTGAGTTCTGTGGCAAAATAAATCAAACATATATTAGTTATGACACAAGTTTATGTTCTGCACTAATGATGCAAGTAACTTGTTTAACAAGTACACAGCAATTATTAAATTATTGTGTTAACGAGGCGAACTAAAATGAAACTAGAACTAAAAACATACACGTCTAAAAAAGACAGCAAAGATTATAGTTATTTTAGAATCGCAAGATTGAACGCAACTGGTTTTGGCATGAGTGTTGACGATTGCATTCACGGCAGAATAACACGAGAACCGTTTTATCTTGAACCAACGGAAACAAAGAAGTTTATTACTGCACGAATAAACGTGTTCGTATTAAATAGAGAAGCGTTTGCAGATATGGAAAAAATATATCAACGTTCATGTACGTATATTGATTTAGAGTTCCCCGAAGCTTTGGCTAAGAAACTTAAGGAACAACCTAACTCATATTGGGTTGACCGCGAGTTTAAGTTGACATTGTATCAAGGTGAGAAAGGAGTTGGTTATAACTTTCAGTCGATAGACTCAGCAAAGAAAGTTAATACTGTTTTACCGTTACCTGGATTGCCAACAGGAAGAAGTTTCCTTGACGAGACTTACGTACAAGAAGTAGTTGACAAGTTTGTTGCAATGGGTTCAGATTGGATTCAAGCATTCAGTCAAACTACTTTGTTAGATGGTAAGACTCAACATACTGACTTAAAGAAATACCTTGATGATAATTTCAAAGCAGTAATGATTAGACGAGAGTTCACACAAGAAGAGACTGACTTGTTGTATGACGCAGTAGTCGCGAGGATAAAGTGAACGACCTTGACTTAATACGGAAACATATTAATGAGTTGTTGATTGTAGTCGAGACTATGCAAAAGAATAATTCAGATAGTTTGCATATGACTCTCGCATTGCAATCAATTGAAAGTTCATTGATAGGTACGGTAAAGTTAATTGACTTCATGCGACAAGTGGTGGGTTAATGACAACGCAACGGTCAGCACGCACGAAAGGAAGTCAGTTTGAATTAGAATGTCGAGATAGTTTACTTCCAGTCTTTCACGACATACAACGATACGGTGGTGAAGGTTTCGTGAGCCAAGTTGATTTAGTCTCACGTGAACATAAAGTTGCAGTTGAATGCAAACGTTGGAAAGACTTAGGTGTTAATCATTGGACTAAACTTTGTGAGTTGTATGCCAAATTAGTCGAGAAATCATCAACTATGAATTATGCGCCCGATGAATTTTATCTTTTGTTTAAACCAAATAGGTCACCTTGTTTAGTTATGTTTATGGATGCAGACTTTCAATTTACAGTAAAGGAATTCACGACACACTTTGGAGTTCCATTTTTAGATAGAAAGAAAAAGGTTAAAGCTAATGACATTGAATTGCAAAAAATGTAATGATACTTTTAATTTATACACTGATTATTATAAACATATGAAGAGGGTTCATGCTACCGTTACCAAACTCACAACCGACTGACGGGACAGTTATCGACGAGTGTTTTGTTCATCAAGGAGAACTGCACGGGATTGCGTCGAATGGTGGAGCTACTAAAGTTGGCTCACACGGATTCGCAATACGATTTATTAAATCAGAATATTCGCCGATGATGAAAGTACAAATCATAGCGACTGGGTTTGGTAAAAAGATAGAAGCTCAATCATATGTGCGACCAAAGATTGTTACACAGACAGTAATAAAAGAAGTAGAAAAGAAACCGACTGAATCAATATTAACTGTCGGGGATAAGGATGAGATATGATGACCATGCACAACTATCATACAATAGAAACAACAACAGATTATTTATTTGGTGACTACTTGACGAACGAGATA